>Ga0209972_10001212_pt1 | contig 22993 bp, 20 predicted proteins | sample NOAtaG_7_FD_187302 | JGI IMG/M metagenome (GOLD analysis project Ga0209972, IMG submission 187302) | Freshwater lake microbial communities from Lake Erie, under a cyanobacterial bloom - NOAA_Erie_Diel1S_2200h metaG (SPAdes) (version 2) | ecosystem: Environmental > Aquatic > Freshwater > Lake ... | reverse complement strand
GTCCGACACCCTGATGTGGCAACTGGATCGAATTGCCAGGATGATGGACGAATGGATGTTGAAAGCCAGTCCCCAACCGGAAGCCAAGGACACCACCGAAGACGCACAACAGCCAGTCGATTCCCTCCAACATGTTGAAATTGTGGACTCCTCCTACCGGGACACTGCTACCTCGGATTCTGCCAACCTTGGCAAAACAGGATTGAAGCCCAACCAGCTAGAGTCACAAGAATCGGCGGTGAAAAAAAACCAAAAAGACAAAGGAAAGCCCACCCCTACCGACCGTGTCCCCTTCTGGAAGAAACCTAAGAAAACCACAGAAGAACGCCAAAAATTGAAAAGTGAGCGTCAACTCCGGAAAATGAATCACAAAATGGAGCGCTATGAATCAAAGCGCCTCAAAAAGTTGAATCTACCCCATCCAGTAATGAATTCGTAGATTTGAGTCATCCAACTTCAAACATCATGCGCAAGCTCCTGAAAAACAGCAAAGGAATTTACCCCGTCCCTGCCATTGTTTCCGCCATTTTTCCGGGCGTGGGACAAATGCTCAAAGGGCAATTTGTGAAGGGTTTGGTCTTTTTGGGTGTTTATTTGGTATGGGGCGTCATTGGGTTCTTTTTGGGACTGATACCTTTCCTCGGCGGATTGATTGGCCTTTGCGCAGGCCTGTTTTTGTGGGCCGTCAACATCCTAGACGCACTGATTCACGACCAAGGTTGAGCCTGACCCGAATCAGGAGGGTTCAATATTTGAGACATCCAATGACCAGTCATTCATCTTAATCCTTTGAGTTGTCTCAAATCACAGTTTGACTGATTGTAACCGATGAAGGCCTATCAAACCACTGCTTTGGCAGAAATTTTGAAGCCACGGAGACTGATTACCCTTAAATCTCAGTCGCATTGAAACTCGTCAATCCGAATTACCGTGCATTCAACCCTCTACCTCCCCTATCCTCAAATTAAAGGCAAGTAAAACAGCAAAGGGTCAATATTTTAGATTGGCAATCAAAACTTATTTAAATGTGTCCCCATCTGCTGTCATCGCATTGATGGAAAGAACGAAACAACCGAGGTCTTGGGTATCATAGGTTCCTGGGACAATTGAAGGAAACGAATACGTTACCCAATCTGTTTGAGGAACTTAGTTTGAAGTCATCTTAACAGGCAAAGCATCTTTTTCGATCTTATTCATGTCGATTTAATAAAGATGTTGAGCGAATAGAGAACATATTCCTAACGAACAAAGTATTGTGAGAATTATGGTTTTCATTAACGTATTATTTTCAGTCAGACGATCAAGTCGGTTATTTGTTACTTTTAAAAGTTACCTACCTATCCAACCATCTAAAATACCTTGTTTTATATCCGGATAGGAATACAAAATATAAACTGAAATTACAACAATTGAAATTATCTTCCAGTTGTTCTTGACGAGGGTTTGAAAATCCAACATTAATTGTTTCATTTTTGCGTTTTTTAGATTAAAACTCCCCCTTCATCACATCAACACCGATGGCATATCCATAAATTTTCCCATTGGCATCTTTGTAAATTCGGATTTTGTTGCACGCCATACCGAGGTTAACAGTAGACCAGGTAAGACCGCCATCTTTGGTTTCGTAACCGCTGTTCATCGTTCCTACAAATCCGTGGTTTTCATCAATGAATCCAATGCCAAACTGACGTGCACCAGCATCTTCCACCAAATTGATTTCCTGCCAAGTATTTCCACTATCGGTTGTTTTTGCTATGCGTTGTTGTTTCACAGTCGGATCTGGATTGTAGGATTGAATGGTAACGTAACCAATTTTTTCAGTTGGGAAAGATGCTTTCCAAGTGGTTTCGAACGGTCGATTGGATTGATAAACTTTTTTCCAGGTTTTACCGCCATCGCTTGTCTTTAAGATGAGTGCATTGGATTTTTCAATTTCTTCATCCGATGCAGCACAAACGATCCCGTTGTTTTTATCAAACATTTTAATGTCAAACAACATTTTACAATCCTTATTCATACTATTCGATGTCCAAGTCAATCCGCCATCGTGAGAAACCAAATAATTTGCCGGACTGCCAACACGACCAACTCCGAAGATGTGAATTTTGTAATCCGTCTTCCCGTGGTTGATGTATTGCTCTTTTACGATATCAATGGCACATAGTCCTTTGACATAAGGTCCGGAATAAGATACAGGAGTCCACGTTTTACCGCCATCATGCGTCTCGTACAGTGGAATGGTATCCGTTACATTCGGGAAATAGTCAGTTCCGACGGTCCCTACAAATCCTCTTAAACTATCTACAAAGGCAATACAACGGAAAAAGGTTCCTTTCTTTTCAAGCTGTTTTTCCCAAGTTTCACCGCCATTTTTTGTGCGGTAAATGCTTCCGTAACCGTTGACATACCACCCTTCGTTTTCATTGATAAACGTGATGTCATCTTGTTTCCCAGGATAGCGTTCAGTATTCAGTTTTTTCCAACCCTTTTCAGGAAGCTTAACCTCATCCTTTTTGGATAGAATTTCATTGCTCCATTTTACTGCTGATAGACCAACCTCTTGATTGTATTCACCAAATAATTGCTGAATTTGACCATTTGCGAATTTGTTGTAGGCTTCTTGCATCGTTCCCGATTTAGCAAAGAAATGATCCGTTGAAGGATACGTCATCAACGTTGCATTGCCCGGATTGAAATAATTCACCGTATTCACAATTTGTTGATGGTCAGCTCTTGAAAAGGCCTGAAAATCGGACTCACCGAATTGAATCAACACTTTTGCCTTGGTGTTTTTCCAATTTTCCAAATGCGGGTAATCTTGAATTTGGCGCCAGTATTCGGCATTTCTTGAGTAGATTTTACCATTTCCGTCGTATTCCCAACTCACTCGCAAAACGCTATCTGCCTTCGGATCTTTGGCAATATCCTCTAATCGCTCTTTTTTAACAAAGTACCGGTAATTCAGATCGTATTGCTCAATTACTGATTGCTCTACTTCGATGGGGTTCATTCCAGCCAAGGCATTTTGAATGCGGTACATTTCAATTTGGTATTCAAACCACGATTTTGCGGTTGTTCCATATACCACAACGCCGGCCACATTTTGTTTCGCACTGATAGCGGGAGCTATGATTCCACCCATGGAATGACCAACAATGATGATTTGGTTGGTATCGACGTAGGGTAGAGACTTCAATTTTTTAAGCCCAACTTCAAAATTTTCAATTTCATCCAATAAATCGCAAGACTCACAAGGCGGGGTGTTTTTACTGTCTCCCAAGCCACTTTTTTCAATGCGAAGTGTCACGTAGCCAGCATCCACATAAGCATCCACGATGCGTTTGTAAGGATGATCAGTGGTCAGTTCATCGATGCTACTGCAAGTATATCCGGGAATAAAGAGCATCGCAGGCATTTTATTCTCCTTGAACGGTTTGTTGATTATTACACGAAGCTGTCCGCCTTTGTAATACGCTTCATCGTAAATGACAGTAGCATTGTCATCTGTTTCGTATGGACGAGCAACGACTTTTGCTTTGAGCGTAAGTTTCTTCTTACCGCGTACTACTGAAAGCTGAATCTCTTTGCCTGGTTCATAGGTCAAAAACGACTCAATGAATTCTTCCGTGGACTGAATGGATTGTTCACCGATCTTGAGGATGATGTCATCCTTTTGCAGATTCAAATCCATGCTTGTTCCTCGAACAGCTTGAATGACTTTACAACCCGAAATGCCATTTTCAGCCACGTACTCAATTCGAGCACCAAATAGTGGTTTGCGTTGAAGTTGGGAAAAGGCCTGAATAGGAAGTATTGACAATAAAAACAAAGGAAACAACCTGACCATACGAGAGTTTTTCCCAAAATAACGGTCGTAAATCCAAGACCGGAATGTCAAGTATTGCTTTTTCTAAACCTCCCCGGAGGCTGCCCAAATTGCTGTTTGAAGGCTTTTGAAAAAGAAGGTGCATCCGGAAAGCCAAATCGTATTGCCGTTCGTAAGATATCAGACCCGTTTAGCAAATCAATTTTGGCATTTTCAAGGCGCTTCCGCTTCTGATATTGGTAGGGAGACATTCCAAAAGCAGATTTAAATACCCGAATAAAATGATATTTAGATATCCCAGAGCGAATGGCCATCTCCCCAAGTGTAATGCTTTCAAAGAGGTGCTCGTCTATAAAAGACTTGGTCTGAAGAATACTCCTGAAAACTTCCGTATTCGTCACACTCTTTTTGAAATCAAGTTTAGACAAATGGTCAAAAACAAAACGTTGGTCGTTGATAATTGATTCTGCTAGACTATAAAAAAGTTCATTTTTATGAAGATCGTTGGAAAATGTTCCAGCTTTAATTTTTTGATTGATTTCATGCAACGAATATCCCAAACTGGTGTTTTTCACATTGTAACGATTCACGAAAAACTGGTCAGAAAGCAAAAATTCCTTCAACTCCGAGCCATTTACATCATGAAATTCTGCTACTTCTGAAATGATTTCAGGCGAGATATCGATACAAAGGCCCTGAACAACTTCGGCATGATCAATCTTTACAATGGATTTGGTAAAGTCATTCCCAATGATGTAATCACCGGCATTCACCCTGTATTTTTTTTCATTTGCAAAGTAAACTTCCTGCCCAGAGGCTACATATTTAACTCCCAAACCGGAGAAGGGACATTCTGATTCCAACTTCATAAAGTTCGAAAATCGAATAGAGTTTTTGTCCCTGTCGGAATAGATTACATGATTCATGTTTTGCCTCATCACAATAACTTTATCAAATTAAAAATTGTAAGGCTTCAAAATTGGTCGTTGATCAACTATTGTATGATTGTTGATTAAAAATATATTCAACTTCTTTTTCTTCCATACACTTCCTCAAACCGATTATTGTAATCCTTAAACTCAGTTTTCATCAGCTTATCCCAAAAGGTAAAATAAAGTCCATAGTTTCCTTTGAATCTCTCATGGTGCATGTTGTGATGCGTTGAGGCCGTCTTGAATTTTAAAAGTGGCAGTCGAACCCAGTTTTTGGGGTAAATCTCGTAACCCAAATGAGCTAGCAGGTTGTTGAGTAAATCCAGAGATTGCCACAAAAAGAAAGCCGGCCAGAAAATCGGCACAAGCATGGGTAACAGTAAAAACGGAAGAAACTCAATCAAATTCTCCAAAGGATGAAAAGAAAAAATTGTCAAGGGGGAAGGATCGGTGCTTTTGTGATGGGTTTTATGCACCCATCGGTAAATCTTTGGGTGATGCATCAAGCGGTGCGTCCAATAGAAATAAGCGTCGTAGAAAAAAATAAGGACAAACAGTTGCAGACCACCCCAAACAGCGCTGTGGGAGTTGAAATCCGAATAGAGTTTCATAAAACCGAGCTGATCCAACAAGGTGATAAATGCGGTCAGCACCCCTGCCAATAAAACGGAGCCAATGGAAAAGAGGATGTCATGATTGAAAAAATGCTTACGCTGCTCACTTTGGGGTTGAATTCTTCGCCAACGCCAAACGTTCTTCAGTCCTTTCCAAACCAACCCCAAACTGCAATCCCGAAAACTGCATATAAAATTGAATTGAAGAAAGATTCTTTTAAGGCGCTTTGAAGGAAGTTAGTAAGGTTGGCCATCGATTAACTGTAAATGAGTCGGCTCACCAAATTTATAACATCTCCCGGTTGCTCCAACGGACTGACATGTCCACCTTTAACCACGAAGGTCTCCATGTCTGGCGGAGACGGTACGTAATCCTCCTCCCCTTTCAACGCAACGGCCTTTATTGGAAGACTTTTAATCAGTTCAACTGCATCATCCGCTTCAATGATCACAGCATGGTCGATTTGCCTTACCTGCCTGTTGCTCAACAAATCCATCGGACGTTTCAATTCGTTATAAAGTAACGGCATTTCCTTGATTGACGTTTTACCAAAGAGGGCTTTTGCCGCTTGATGCGAGTAAAAATTTCTGAATGCCACCATGACATGTTGCAGGCCGAAGATGAGCTTTTGCCCTTTTGAAGCCGCTTTGAAGGGCATGTTACACAACAGAACGCTTTTAAATTTTTGGGGTTGTCTACATGCTGCCCTGAGAATTGTCATGCTTCCCCAGGAATGACCAACAGCAATCACTTCGCTAATCTGTAACCCATCCAGAATTTCCAGAAACATTTCAGCACAATCATCAAGCGTCCAGTCATTTTTTGTTATTTCCTTACTTAAGCCGTGGAAAGGCATGTCAATGGAATAAGTCGTTCGGTCTTGAATGGATTCGATTACCCTATCCCACAAATGGTGGTCAAAATACACCCCATGAAGGAAAATGATTGGCGTATTCGCGGTATCGGGATTCCTTTGATATACAGCGATCCTTCCAAGGTTGGTCTGAATAAATTTCGGTTCATGCGTCGATTCCATGCTAGTTGCTGATAGAGGGAGCCTGTTTGATGAAAGCTGTTTGTTTCAACTGATCAACCATGAATTTGGATAAATCGGGAAGGGCAATGGACAGTTTGAGACCTTTGCCATCGAGCGTGGCGTTACACGTACCCTTTGCCGGTTTACCAACGATATTGGGACAACGAACAATCGTCCAATCAAGGCTGCTGTTCATGATGATAGGTTCCATGCGGTTCTTATCTTCGATGATGACTTTCAGCCATTTCATGAAATAAGGAAGGATGATTTTGGTAAAAAACCAAGGTTGAAAAGCAATGCTGTTTCCGGCTCCCACATTACTCATCGCAATGAGACGTCTGATGTTCTGCTTTTGCATTTCATCAACAATGACTTTCGTTGCATCAGAAATAAAGGTGGTTGGTTTACCGTCACCTTTACCACCAACTCCCAAGCATTGGATGACAGCCTCTTGATGGTGTAAAACAGAAGCTACTGCTTGTGGATCGAGCACATTTCCTTCGAGAATTATTAAGTTTTCGTGCCGGATTTGAACTTTGGAGGCATCACGAACCAGAATGGTTACTTCATGCCCCTGCTTGAGGGCCTCTGCTAATATTTCGCGACCTGAAAAGCCAGTAGCCCCGAAGATGGTTACTTTCATGTGTATCATTTTGTTTGATACAAAGGACTTTAGGATGCATCCAACATACCTGACACATATGAGTCAAAATGAATTGGGAAAGTTGATTCAATTAATCAGTCAAATTTTCGGATTGTGTTAATAATAAATTATGACTATCGGGAAAACTACCCCTAACAGTTTTCCCGGTAGTCATATAAAACCATCGACAAACTATTTCTCTGCCATTATTTTAGCTGCTACACTTAATCTCAACTTCCCCGGAGGCATAATCCCTGAGAAAAATCCCAATATTTTGTTTTTGAAGCCTGGAATCACATGGAGTTTTCCTTTCATCATGCCATTGTAACCTTCCCTCGCCACATCCAATGAGGTCATTACACCACTTGCGTATAATTTCGCATTGTTCATGTCGGCTCGTTCCATGAAGTTTGACTCGGTTGCCCCTGGAGATAAAACCGTGACCGTAACACCAGTACCCTCTAATTCTTTGTGAATGGCCTCAGTCAAACTGATTACATAGGATTTGGTGGCACCATAAACAGCAAAATTCGGGTCAGGCTGTAGGCCTGCCATGGAAGCCACATTCATAATCTTACCGCTCCCGCGATTCACCATTTCCTTTCCGAAAAGATAGCTGAGCTCAGTGAGGCTCAAAATGTTCAAATGGACCATTTCCCGATATTTAGCCATGCTCCTATCAAGGAAGGGACCATATTCTCCAAAGCCCGCATTGTTGATTAAATAATCCACTCGAATCCTGTGGATGCTCAATTCATCAAATATGTCCTGGGCTGCATTCAAGGTTGCAAGGTCTTTGCCAATTGTATACACCTTGATATTGTTTTTAGCCTGAAGTTCAGCCTTCAATTCATCTAGTTTGATCTTGCTCCGGGCAACCAAAACAAGGTTGTAACCTTCAGATGCATGAATTTTAGCCAATTCCAAACCAATTCCGCTTGATGAGCCTGTGATTAAAGCAGTAGCCATGTGATTTTATTTGGTGAGAAGCTAAAATCGCTCTCTTTTCACCGGCTTGCATGACACATATGTGCCATTTTTCAAACAACGGAATTGTTCTTCAATGCACGATAATAACCTCCTCGTTGGGCACCCTGAAACGCGGTCCCCACACCCCTTCTTCTGTTCCTTTCCCAACTGATATGATCATGTTGATTTCGGCAGCATAGGGCAGTTTCATCGCTTTTTTCACACGAAGCTCATCAAAGCCCTCCATCGGACAAGTATGAAAACCTTCCGCAGAGACAGACAACATGAAGGTTTGGGCAGCGAGCGCGCAGGACTTATGCACCACAATTCGCTGTTTGGCCAAGCCCCCTGTCCGGTAGAATGGTTTGCGTAAACCCATGAAGAAACTGATACTTTTTCTCACCAAAGTCATGAATCCGAATATATCGTTGGCATAAATCAAAGGCATGATTTTACCATAATAGGCCATCGCACTCAATTGCCTTTTGTTTGGATTACCAACAACCGTATCCTTGATTTTTTCCAAATTCCAACGGGCCCTCTCACGCCATTTGTCCCGTCTCGTCACAAACACGACCATGTGTTTTGCTGTTTTGGCAGCCTGTTGGTCCAAACACAAGGCGCTGTACTTTCTTAACTCCTCCTCGGAACGGATCCAATGGAATTCCCACAATTGCATGTTACTGCTGTTGGGAGAAAGCACCGCTCGTTCCAAACTCCTTTGGACCACCTCATCGGGAACTTGAATTTCACTGTTGAATGCTCGATTGGAGCGCCTGAAATTGACGATTTCCTGAAATTCTTTAGAGTACATAATTGCCGATTTGGGTTGCTTCAATGCTTGTGAATGGTTTTCAAAACTAGAAAGACCCTGGGATTGTTCCCGACACCTTTGTGTCAAACTCAGCCTTTGGCCAATTTTTTCCTGATTCGGGTGAGAGATTGCCTTTCAATGCCTAAATAAGATGACAAATGGGACAACGAAACTCGGTTGAACAAGTCCGGATTCTCATCAATGAAATCAAGGTATCGCTCCTCTGCCGTCTCAAACAGAAAACCCTCGATTCGTTGTTGCTGAAATTTCAAAACGGCCTCTGCCACTAGCCGACCATACCGTTCAATGTTGGGATATTGATCATAACCCGCTTGGATGTGGTCATAAGACATGACAACAAGGGTCGTAGGCTCGATACACTGGAAGTAATATTTACTCGGTTTACGCGAGATGAAGGCCGTATAATGGGTGGCGTAGCGGTTCTCCCTAACAAAATTTACCGTAATCTCATTTCCCTTTCCGTCCACGAAAAAAGCACGGAGCAGGCCCTTGCAAACAAACCCTATCTCTTGTTGGATGGTATTTGCATGAATGAAAAAATGCTTAGATTGAAACTCTTTGATGCTCAATCCCATTTCAAAAAACTCCAATTCCTCCTTCGTCACTTTCGGACAAAGAGATTTGACGGAGGCCAGATATGTTTCTTTGGGGTCGATGGAATCAATATCCCTCCAACGATCATCAATAGATGACCATGACAGTTAAGGCACCTTCATTGGGGTTGGGGGCCGTGGTATTGCCACCGGCATAAAAATTGTCAAAAGCGTATTTACGTGCCCTTACCGAGAAGGTATAGGTGCCGGCCGGCAAGGTCAGATATGCCCCGAATGACCAAGGGGCAATTGTATTGGTGAATCCAGCCGCATCGTTGATGTCATGCGTTTGGAATGCATTGCCGATCGCAACTCCATTGTTAAAAAGTTGTACGATGGTACCCGACCCTCCATTCAATGAGGAAAATGTTTCAAGTGACCCGTAGGTATTCAACAATACTGTGGCTGGAGCCGTCAAGGTCACGGTCTGAGTGAGTCCTATGATTTGGGTGAATGTGGTGGTGGTGATGGAGGTGCGGGTGGCGTAGGCATTGTAAACCTGAACTGTGCCCGAAACAGGCCCCCAAACAGGAGCTCTTCCTGGCCCTTGCGATTTCAATACTTGGCCGGAAGTGCCGGGAGCGAGATTCACCAAGCGCCCATTGAAATCTGAGACCACCAAATTCGTGTCCGTATTGGCCAAGGCACTGGACCTCACAAAACCACTGACATGGAGCTTGTCAAGCGGATTGTTGTTCCCAATGCCAACATTTTGGGCACACAAACAACCAAAATAAACGGCAAGTGTCAGTACGGTGAGGATGAAACGTAAACGCATTGTTTTTGATTTGTCAGGTTAATCTAGATTTATCTGCTTTTCAAACAAAAGTAGGGAATTAGGAAGACTTTTTGGGAAGATTATTCGGTGAATCTGACAGAAACCATCCGATTTCAGGATTGTACCAACTCCAATTTCAAGAACCTTCCCGTGTGTGATTCCAAGCAGGATGCCACTTTTTCCGGTGGTCCTTGCACCAGGATCCTGCCACCACCTGCACCACCCTCGGGCCCCAGATCAATGACCCAATCTGCCACTTTCACCACATCCAGATTGTGCTCGATGACCACCACGGTGTTACCTCGGTCCACCAACCGCTGAAGAACGTTCAACAGCATGTCGATGTCCTGAAAATGCAGTCCAGTGGTCGGCTCATCCAAGATGTACAGCGTGCTGCCCGTGTCCCTTTTGGCCAATTCAGTGGCTACCTTGACACGTTGCGCCTCACCACCAGACAAGGTTGTGGCCGCCTGACCCAATGTGATGTAACCCAAACCCACATCCGATAGGGTTATCAATTTCCGTTTCAATCTCGGGTGTGCATCGAAAAATTCCAAGGCTGCGGAAACGGTCATGCTCAAGATGTCGGAGATGCTTTTGCCGCGGTACCGAACCTCCAAGGTTTCCCGGTTATAGCGCTTGCCTTGACAAGTCTCGCAGGTCACAAACACGTCGGGCAAAAAGTTCATTTCGATGGTTTTGATTCCGGCACCCTCACAAGTCACACATCGCCCCCCTTTGACGTTGAAGCTGAACCTTCCCGATTTGTAACCCCGGATTTTGGCCTCCGGCAAGCTGGTGAAAAAGTCCCTGATTTCAGTGAATAAGCCAGTGTAGGTGGCAGGGTTGCTTCTTGGGGTCCGTCCAATGGGTGATTGGTCTATTTCAATCACTTTGGTGATTTTCTCCAAGCCCTGAAGGTCCGCGTAAGGCATGGGTTTCTGCCTGGACCGGAAAAAATGTTGGTTCAGGATGGGATACAAGGTTTCATTGATGAGGGTTGATTTCCCGGAACCGGATACCCCCGTGACGCAAACCAACAAACCCAACGGCAATTCCAAATCAACGTTTTGAAGGTTGTTTCCACTTGCCCCAAGCAGCTTAAGCCACTGACCTTCCGATGGTTTCCTACGATCCGACGGAATTTGAATTGATTTTCTGCCCGAAAGATAATCAGCGGTGGGACTTGGGGTAGCTACAAACACGTCAGGAGGCCCTTGAGCCACGATGCGCCCTCCATGAATCCCGGCCCCAGGACCAAAATCAACCACATAATCGGAGGCCAACATCATGTCCTTGTCGTGCTCCACCACCAACACGGAATTTCCCAAATCCCTCAACCGGAGCAAGGACCGGATAAGGCGCTCATTGTCACGTTGATGCAGACCGATGGAGGGTTCATCCAAAATATAAAGGACCCCGACAAGCTGTGAGCCGATTTGCGTGGCCAACCGAATCCTCTGCGCCTCTCCCCCGCTCAAACTACGAGCCGTACGGTCCAAGGTCAGATAGCCCAAACCGACCTCCAGGAGGAATTCCAATCGCTTGGTGATTTCCTTGATGACTTCCTGACCGATGGTCAGTTGCCGTTCAGACAAAATCACGGGCAGGGAATCCACCCAATTTTTCAAGGTTTGGATGTCCATTTTGGACAATTGGGCAATGTTGTATTCCCCCAACCTGAAATGAAGGCTCTCCTTTTTCAAGCGATCCCCGTTGCAATCCGGACAAACCGAAATTTTCATGAACTCCTCGGCCCAAGATTTGACCTTTTCCGAAGGGGAGTTGTGATAGCTTTCGGAGATGAATCGCGTGATGCCCTCAAACTTGAAATTGCCTTTGGAGATGATCTTGTCCGATGGAACGCCCTCCGGTCCGTTCAGGATGTATTGTTTGCCCAACTCCGGGATTTGTTTCCATGGGGTGGCCAGCGAAAATTCAAATTTGGTTGCGATTTTCCTCAGCTGGTCAAACATCCAAATGTCCCTGAACTCTCCCAAAGGAGCGATTGCCCCTTTGTTGATGCTGATTTCCGCATCGGGAACAAGACTTTCCGGGTCCACTTCAAAAACCTGTGCAAGCCCGTTGCAGGTAGGGCAAGCGCCATAAGGAGAGTTGAAAGAAAAGGTATTCGGAGAGGGTTCATCGTAGCTCAATCCGGAATCCGGGTCCATGAGGCTACGGGAAAACCAAGCGGTTTCTTCCGAGTCGTGATCCAGGAGCATCATGGAGCCTTCGCCTGTCTGAAGGGCAAGTTGAACACTGTCTTCCAAACGCTTAGGATCTGAGCCTGGTACAATCCTGTCCACCACGAGCTCGATGTCGTGCACCTTGTAGCGGTCAAGTTTCATGCCCCGCTTGATTTCTTGCAGTTCGCCGTCGATGCGGACACGGGTGTAACCTTGCTTGGACAAGGTTTCGAACAATTCCCTATAATGGCCCTTCCGTCCTTTGATGAGGGGTGCCAAAACGACCATTTTCCGTCCGAAAAAGGTTTTTTCGATGGATTTCACGATTTGCTCGTCGTTCATACTTTCCATCTTTTTGCCTGAAAGATGGCTGTAGGCATCGGCAGTACGGGCAAAGAAAAGCCTGAGCAAATCGTAAACCTCGGTGATGGTACCCACCGTTGACCGGGGATTTCGGCTGGTTGTTTTTTGTTCGATGGCAATGACCGGACTCAATCCATCAATTTTATCTACATCGGGGGCCTTGAGGTCTCCGATGAATTGGCGGGCGTAGGCACTGAAACTTTCAAGGTAACGACGCTGCCCCTCCGAGTGGATGGTATCGAAGGCCATTGACGACTTGCCCGATCCGCTCACCCCTGTGATGACGACCAAGCGTTCTCGAGGAATTTGAAGGTCGATGTCCTTGAGGTTGTGTTCCCTGGCACCCCAGATTTCAATGAATTCTTCAGGCATGAGGTCTGCAATGTGTTTGATTGGAATGCTGTGCCATCAATGTTATTCGGTGTCGTCAGGTCCTGCAAAGGTAGAATCCGGTGCTGCCTTTTCGCCTGGCTTCCTGGGCATCAATTCCCCCATCCCGGGTTGCGTAGAACCTTCCACGGGGATATGGATTTCATATTTTCGCTTTCCAGGACCGGATTCCACATCCAAGCGGTCGGTAAGCAGCCAAGGATTCATGACCTTGAGCATCTTGTAGGTGGTTCCTTGTGCCTTGGCAAATGCAATGAGGTCCGGAATCGTTTGCTCAACCACCACCGTGCGGAATTGCAAGGGTTTGTAAAGTTGGTTGTCCCGCACAAGGAAGCCATACCGGACGGGATCTTCCAGAATGCTTTTGATGGCCAACACCCGAAACACATAAGCGGACGTTTCCCGGTTGAGGTACAAATCGTAATAGTTGTCTACGCCTTGACGCTCAAGCTGACTTTGTAAGCCCCCGATGCCCATGTTGTAACTGGCAGCTACCAAGGTCCAATTACCGAAAACCTCGTAGGCGTCTTTGAGGTAACGAGCAGCAGCCACCGTGCTTTTTATCGGGTCCAAACGTTCGTCCACCTGTTCACTGATTTCCAGGCCGTAATTTTTTGCCGTCGCTTCAATGAATTGCCAAAACCCTTTGGCCCCCATGGGTGAAGAGGCATTGGTAAGGTGACTCTCCGCAACACAGAGGTAGAAAAAATCTGCCGGGACACCATGATTCAGCAATATTGTTGTCATGAGCTTCTTCCATCTTCCAGCACGTTTGATGTTCATGAACGTGGCGCTGTGCAAATGGATGTTTTTGATGAGCTCCTGGTCCACACGTTCGCCGACCTCTTCATCCCTTGTCGGCACCAACTCACCTGCAAAATTCAAATCGTCCGGGGGGTCCAGGGTGAGCGTAGTCGCCTGACCACCCAACCCACGCAGGGCATCCAAATCGGAAGGTGCTTCTCGGGAACGAAGGACAGCTACGACGGCCAAGCAAACCAATGCCGATGTGGCCAAAAAAGCCAATATCCACCATGCATTTCGACCCATCAGAAATTCGGCCTGAGGAGGTGCTGTTTGTAGAAATCGGAGATGCATTCAACGGCTTCTTCCGCCGTGTCTACCACCGTAAAAAGAAACATGTCTTCCGGACTGATGTTGTTGGCTTGCTTGAGGACTGTTGCCTCTATCCAAGCCACGAGGCCAGACCAGAATTCCTTTCCGACCAAAACAACGGGAAACCTCGAAATCTTTTTGGTCTGGATCAGGGTCAAGGCTTCGAATAACTCGTCCAACGTCCCGAACCCACCTGGCAGCACGACAAACCCTTGCGAATACTTCACAAACATCACCTTCCGAACGAAAAAGTAATTGAAGTTGATGATTTTGTCACGGTCAATGTAAGGGTTGAAACTCTGCTCAAACGGCAACTCGATGTTGAGTCCTACCGAAGAACCTCCACCAGCCTGAGCTCCTTTGTTACCGGCTTCCATGATGCCCGGGCCACCCCCTGTGATGACACCAAAACCCGCCTCAGTCAATTTATGGGCCACTTTTACAGCCGTTTCATAGGCAGGATGGTCAGGTTTGGTACGCGCCGAGCCGAAAATGGATACGCAAGGTCCGATTTCGGAAAGGGTTTCGAAGCCCTCAACGAACTCTGCCATGATTCGGAAGATGGTCCAAGTATCTTTGGACCTGTTTTCGGTCCAATCCCGTGTTTTGCTGGAAAATGTGGCCATTTCTATGTTGACATTTACTGATTTGAAGGTGGCAAAGATACGGAAAGATCAGGTCAACGCGCCCTTGGAAACCCCAATTACGCCATTGCCATTCACCGACTTTGAATTCGTGACGGCTATCCGATATTTGCACTAAACAAATGCCAACCGCGGATGGTTTTAGGAGCATTGTATTTATCATGAAACAATTCGACATCCCCAGCTATTACAAAAGTCAACTTACCGGGCAGGTGAAACGTCTCCGCAAGGACAGCGACCCCCGTAAAAAAGACTTCAGCCCTACCCTGCTTGATTTCGGACCCGTCCGTTTTTTGCTGGCCAGGCATTTTGGTTTTTGCTACGGGGTTGAAAATGCAATCGAAATTGCCTACCGGGCCGTCACTGAAAATCCGGGCCGAAACATTTACCTGCTTTCGGAGATGATCCACAATCCCGAGGTGAACCGTGACCTCCAATCACAGGGCATTTCGTTCATCATGGACACCGACGGCAGCCAAATCATTCCGTGGGACAAAATCAGCTCAGAGGATGTGGTAATCATCCCTGCCTTCGGAACCACTTTGGAAATCATGAACATCCTCGAGTCCAAATTGGTGCCTACCCTCACCTACGATACAACTTGCCCTTTTGTGCAAAAGGTCTGGAAACGGGCATCTGAATTGGGCGAAGAGTCGTTCAGCATCGTGGTGCACGGCAAACACAAACATGAGGAGACGAGGGCCACGTTTTCCCACAGCGTGCAAAAAGCGCCTACCGTGGTGGTGAGGGACATGGCCGACACCGAAAAGCTGGCAGGTATCATCGAGGGCAATCTACCCTTGGAGTCTTTTTATACACATTTTGAAGGCAAATACTCCCATGGTTTCGACCCCAAGGTTCATTTGAGCAGATTGGGCGTGGTGAACCAAACGACCATGTTGGCCTCTGAAACACAAGCCATTGCCGAAAGGTTGAAAAAAGCGGTGGTGGACCGTTATGGCGAACAAAATTGGACTGAGCATTTTGCCGACACGCGCGACACGCTTTGCTATGCCACCAACGACAACCAACGGGCTACCCTGGCATTGCTGGAAGCGGAGGCGGACCTAGCTTTGGTGGTGGGTGGCTACAACAGCAGCAATACATCCCACATCGTGGAGTTGTTGGAGCAAAAGTTCCCGACCTATTTCATTTCCTCTGAAGCCTGTATCCGAGGCGATGGCAGCATCTCGCACTTCGATTATCCGAGTAAGACCGAAAAGTCGACCTCTGCATTTTTGCCTCCACAAAAACCTGTGACCATTGTGCTCACCAGTGGGGCCTCCTGCCCCGACACCATGTTGGATGGGGTGATGCTCAAAATATTGGATGGATTCGAAGGAGTGAAGGAAATCCAAGATGTACTCGCATCAGCCTGATTCAGGCACTTTGCCTCTCCAAAATCTGGCGGGCCATGGTCACCACCAATTCCGTTTGTTCTGGGATTGTGAGATTGCTCGTATCGATTTCGATGGCATCTTGGGCCTTCCTGAGGGGGCTGTCGGCCCTGGTAGAATCAATGTGGTCCCGGTGTTGCAGGTTTTGTCGAACTGCTGATTCCTCTTCGGTTTTGCCACCCGATTTCGCGATTTCGGCCAGCCTTCTTTTCACCCGCGTGTCCATTTTGGCGGTCAGGAAGACCTTCAACTCAGCGTTCGGAAATACAACGGTTCCGATGTCCCTGCCATCCATGACAATTCCACCCTCCTTACCCATTTGCTGCTGGAGCGCCACCAACCTCCTTCGCACCGAGCTCAATGTGCTCACTTCGCTCACCACGGCAGAAACCCTCATTTCTCGTATGGCTTGTTCAACGTTGCGGTCATTCAAGAAGATATCCCTTTTACCTGTGTTCGAATTCATCACGAACTTCAGGTGGATGCATTCCAAGGCCTGCAGCAATTCGGGACTTTCTCGATGAAAATCAACGCCGTTCTCTAGCAAATACAACGTGACGGCCCTGTACATCGCTCCCGTGTCGATGAACGTGTAGCCTAGGATGTCTGCAACACGTTTGGCTGTGGTGGATTTCCCTGTGGCCGAGTATCCGTCTACCGCGATGATGATGGGTTTCACAAAGACAAATTTGGCCCATTGCCCACTCCATTCCAAACCCTTTTTTGCACCGTGTGCCCACAAACACATATTGAGCACCCTCTCCGATTCCCTTGAGGTTCGGACGAAACTGACTAACTTTGCCCCGATGAGAACCCTCAAACCCTTTATTGTACTGGTTTTATGCCTGTTTTGGGCTTTGAGGATTCATTCCCAAATCATCACGACACCCAAGTCTGCTTGGAAATCCTTGTATTCTAAGCCAAAATTCTTGGCAGGATTCGACACACGAAGAAGTTTCATCAGCAGCCGCGACGTGAGCATTTTCGGTGTCAAAATGGGACTTGATTTCGACAAAAAAATCAGAACCGGCTTCGGCGTCTATTTCCTTTCGACACCTTTCTACAGGAGTTTCCAAGTAGAGCAACCCGGAGGGGGCGGCAGCCTGGACACGATTCAAGCCAAACTGGGCTTCACCTATTTCTCCTATTTCTTGGAATACGTTTTTCTTCATTCCAAAAGATGGGAAATCGGCATTCCGACCTACTTGGGCATCGGGGAAGTTAATTTTCCGGACGTTCCGGGATTTGTACGTCAACCCTTGTTTTTGGGTCAATTTCTGGTGAGAGTGGACTACAAAATCTTGCCTTTCATTGGACTTAGCGGAGGATTGGGTTACCGGCAGATTTTGCTGGGAAACACCGTGATTCAAGAGCGATTCAACGCCCCGATTTACACGTTCGGAATCAAATTGTGGTTGGATTGGGTCGCAAAAAAGGTATTTCCAGGCACATTTGGCCCCTTGGAACCATGATTACTCCATGTATTCGCAGGCACTTGTGCATGTTTCGTGTACCACCACAGAATGCAGCATGGGCAATTCAGGTTTAATTTGACGGAATAGCCAAACACAAATGTTTTCGGAAGTCGGGTTTTTCAGAAGGGGAATGTTGTCACGTTCGGCCAATGTGTTGAGGCAATCGTGGTCGAGATAATCGATGTAGGGCTTCACAACCGCCTTGATATCAGCGAAATCCATCAGGATGCCCATTTTCTCATCGGCTTCTCCCTTGACTTTGATTTCCACCCTGAAACTGTGACCATGCATCCGTCGGCACTTGTGACCGTCGGCAAATGCCGGAATGAAATGGGCTGCCTCGAAGGTGAATTTTTTGGTTATGATGAACGCCATAAGGTCACAAAGATAGCAAAACATGCAAGTTTTGACCACAAGGCTGTCCTGTGTACTGATCGGTCCATGGATGCAAAACGTGAAAATTCAAGACAAATTGGATTAAATCCCTATATTTGTTCAACGATTGGGCTTTAAGGTATTGCAAGGCCCGGTCAGTTCCTTGGTCGGAAGGGTTGCAGGAAACGGAACCAAAAGTTGCTCTAAAGGCATATTTCGATGGTTACGGCTGTGGAGGGTGGCGCACCCGTTGCAAGGCTCGCAGGATTTGATTCGTAAGGCAAGCTTCCTCCTCGACGACAAGGCAGTGATGACATGGTTGATCTTAGATTTTGCGGTTGCGCACCGGCTTCGGGATCCACTTACGTTCAATTTAGTTTAATACACATTGAAATTCACCGAATTTGATCTCCACGATGAGATCCTCCTTGGCCTTCAAGACATGGGTTTTGAAGAGTCTACACCCATTCAGCAACAAGCCATTCCGTTGATTTTGAAAGGGCATGACCTCATCGCTTGCGCCCAGACGGGCACCGGCAAGACTGCGGCATTCTTGATTCCCATGATCGACGTCCTTGACGACATCCCAGGCGCCCACATCAAAGGCCTGATTTTGTGCCCCACCCGCGAATTGGCCATACAAATCGATGAAGCATGCGAAGGCTTGGCTTATCACAGTTATGTGCGTTCATCGGCGGTTTTTGGCGGCAACAAAGGTGGAGATGATTTTTCCAGGCAAAAGGCTGCATTCCAACAAGGTTCCGACATCGTGATTGCCACACCCGGACGCTTGTTGCAGCATATTTCATTGGGCTACGTGGATCTGTCCAAACTGGAGTTTTTGGTACTTGACGAAGCCGACCGAATGCTCGACATGGGCTTCATCGCCGACATCCGCCGCATCATTTCGTTCTGCAACCCACAACGCCAAACACTTCTTTTCTCGGCCACAATGCCTCCTAAAATCAGGGAGTTGGCTCAAGAAATCCTGCACAACCCGACGCAAATCAGCATCGCCATCTCCAAACCGGCTGAGGGGATTTCCCAACGGGCATACTGCACACACGACACCCAAAAAATCCCTCTGTTGCAACACCTCATACGGTCTACCAACATCGAGTCGGTCATCATTTTCGCCTCTCGTAAACAAAGCGTGGACCGTATCACGAAGGCCTTGGTAGACTTGGGATTCGATGCACGCGGCATGCACAGTGACAGGGAGCAAATCGAGCGGGAAACCATCATCAACGATTTCAAAAACAAACAATTCCCGATTTTGGTGGCTACCGACATCATGTCACGTGGCATTGACATCGACCTCCTTTCGCACGTCGTCAACTTCGACGTCCCCTCAGACCCGGAGGATTATGTGCACCGCATCGGTCGTACTGCGCGCAATGAAACCACGGGAGAGGCCATCACCTTCATCAATGAGGAGGACATGGCTCGATTTGGTCGGATTGAACGCATGATTGAGCGGGAAATAGAAAAGTTCCCTCTGCCCGAAGGCATGGGTGAAGGCCCAGAGTACAACCCCAACCGCAGATTCGGTCAAGGTGGCGGCAGGGGCCGCGGAGGCCAAGACCGCCGGGGGGGCAACAACCGCAACAAGGGACGCGGACCAAGCCCACAGCGTGAGGGAGAGTCCAACGGGCCCCGAAACGGAAGACCACAACATCAACAGGGAGGGCAACCACGTCCCCAAGGACCTCCTGCTCAAGGTCAAGGACCCTTGCCTGAGGGACAGGGAAACCGGAAGAAGAAAAAGAAAAAGAAAAAACGGAGCGGTGAAGGTGCCCCACAACCTGGAAATCGTGGTGAATTCGTGGAGAAACAACCACCAAGGGTGTTTTTGGAAAGCAGCGATGATGTGGGTTTGCCGACCAAAAAGTCTAAAAACAACCGCAAACGTGGCAAGGGTGGCAAGTCAACCGGACCAGTCTCACCTGCCTACATTGCACCGGGAGAGTGAGGATTGCGCATGCGAAAGTTTGCTAAAATCGTCGTCTTGGGATCAGGTCTGGGCTGGATGATGTTGGTGGGAGCGGTTTGCATGCCTGCCCGTAAAGTCAAGGATGCACGCCTGGACCAAATCAAACTTCCCGAAGGTTTTCAGATTGAGATTTTTGCAGATAAAATTGTGAATCCACGTCAAATGGCATTGGCTCCGGATGGAACCATTTTTGTTGGAACGCGGGGAGCTGGGAATGTGTATGCAGTTCGGGATGTAGACGGAAATTTCCACGCGGACACGGTGCTTGTGCTCGCCAAAGACTTGAACATGCCAAACGGTGTTGCATTCCGGAATGGCAGCCTGTACGTGGCAGAAGTGCATCGTGTTTGGCGTTGGGACAACATTTTGGACAAACTTGACAATCCCGGAGATCCAGTGGTGATTCAGGACAGCCTGCCCAATGAAACCCATCACGGATGGAAATACATCGCTTTCGGTCCGGACAACAAGCTTTATGTACCGGTCGGGGCTCCCTGCAACATTTGCGACCACCCCGAAGACCGCAGGTATGCCTCCATCCTGCGTATGGATTCAAATGGAAGCCAAATGGAAGTGTTTGCCCATGGTGTGCGCAACTCGGTCGGTTTTGCTTGGCATCCCCAAACCCAAGAATTATGGTTCACCGACAATGGACGAGACTGGCTTGGGAATGACGCCCCCAACGATGAACTCAACCGGGCTCCCCGATCGGGTATGCATTTCGGTTACCCCTATTGCCATGCCGGTTCAATTTTGGACCCCCAATTCGGAGAGGGGAAAAGTTGCAAGGATTATACCCCGCCCGCACAAAAGTTAGGGCCCCACGTAGCTGCCTTGGGTATCTTGTTTTACCAAGGCAATCAATTCCCCAAGGAATACAGGCAAAAAGTCCTGATATGTGAGCATGGCTCTTGGAACCGAAGCGTGCCCATCGGATATCGAATCTCCGTGGTGGACATCGACCCGAACACGCAAGAAGCGAGCCATTACCAACCATTTGCAGAGGGATGGCTGCAGCAAAAACAAGCGTGGGGAAGACCTGTCGCCATGTTGGAAATGCCCGACGGAAGCATTTTGGTCAGCGATGACCATGCTGACATGATTTACCGAATTTCTTATCAGCCTTGAGTATATTGTCCCCGGGTTGACAACCTGAGCCCATATCGGTAAACTTCCAGGCCAAAGCCCTCTCCCATCAAAATCTCAACATCACCCGGATGTTCAACAGGCGGGCAGACAAGAAGTTGGGAACAGCGAATTGGGTGTTGTAGACATCCTTGATCCAGGTGTACGAAACCGTGTTGGACCTTTGGAACAGGTTGAAAATTTCGGCTGAAACCCACACGGATTCCAATCCCGCCGCCTTGTCCTGCAATTCGGCTTTGCTGTTGATGAGGAAGATTTTTGAAAATCCAAGGTCAACCCTCTGATAGCTGGGCATGCCGAAAACCGTTCTGTTTTCGATGACCCTAGGAGGTCCAAATCTCAAACCTGACCCATACACGAAGTTGATGTGCACTTTATAGGTGGGATTGATGGGCAATTCATCTTGGAAATAGGTACTGAACTGAATCCGTTGGTCGGTTGGACGGCGGACATAACCTTGATTCAATTCTTGAATCCGCTCCTTGGTGTTCAGCAAGCCCAAATTCATCCATGAATCGACTCCTTTGATGAATTGGCCAGTGATTCGGGTATCTACTCCATAGGCATACCCATCTGCCGTGTTGAACGGATAATACCGGATCCTGACATTTTCGACTTCATACGGCACCAAGTCGGTCATGTATTTGTAGTAGGCTTCGCCGGTGAGTTTGAACGGACGATTCCAAATTTTGAACAAGTAATCGCCACCTGCAATGAGGTGGTAGCTCGTTTGTGCTCCACGACTTAGGTTCAAACTGCCATCGAGGTCACGCATTTCGCGATAAAACAAGGGTTGGTGGTACATGCCTGCGGCAAACCTCACCTGATAATTGCGCTTGTCGCTTCGGGTGTATTCCCCCTCTTCCATCAGTTCCGTCTCCGACTTCACTTTGGAGGCTGGGTCGATGACAAACTGAATCCTCGGTGCAACCAAAAACTGTCCATTCAAATCGTTGTAAATGCCGCGAACACCGAAAATCAAGCGTTTGGTTTGGTCCTTGCTGAGTTTCCAGTGGTCTTGTACAAACACCTTCAGCAGATTGCTCTGGACCTGTGACTGCGTTTGAAACCGCTCCGTAATCCGAAAATAACCTGCACTATCCACCGCTGCCCACTCGTTGAGGTCGTCGTTGATGAATTGATGTTGCGCGCGGATGCCCCAACTGATTTTGTGACGGTAATCCCCTTTGGAAAACCAATCTCCCCGCATTTCCCCCGCATATACATCCGCAGTGAGGTAATTTCGACCGTAACGATAAAAGGTCCCTATGCCTCTGTCGAACACGGTCTCGTTGTATCCCTCTGACCCAAAATTGGTGTTGACATCACTGAGAAAATATCCTCCCTCCACTTCGAAAAGTTCAGTTTCAACCGTCCGGAATGCCGTGAAGATGTACTTCATCCTGAGGCGCGCATGGGGCCTATACTCCATGGTGAAAGCTCCCAATCCTGTGGTATATGCCGAAATGTCCTGTCCTTGAAAAGCTACCCGCAACCTCAAAACACTTTGAATCGTGCCAAATGAAGTTTCGCGGCTAACCGGAGTGAATATGTAATCGTTGTTGGCGAGGTTGAACAAAAAGGAAAACTTCAAAGGGTCTTGGCTGAGGTACAAGGTGTCTGAATTCCCGTTTTTCCGGGTGCGAATTTTGAAGGTTTTGAGTCTATGTCCTGGTGT
>Ga0209972_10001201_pt1 | contig 23116 bp, 31 predicted proteins | sample NOAtaG_7_FD_187302 | JGI IMG/M metagenome (GOLD analysis project Ga0209972, IMG submission 187302) | Freshwater lake microbial communities from Lake Erie, under a cyanobacterial bloom - NOAA_Erie_Diel1S_2200h metaG (SPAdes) (version 2) | ecosystem: Environmental > Aquatic > Freshwater > Lake ... | reverse complement strand
GCAAACATGAGAATTGATGAGCTTATTTCCGAAAAGAGGGGTTATGAAAGAACACTTACATCAAATCAGGTTCAAATCAAAACTTTGGAAAATCAAATTGAAACTAACCACGATTTGATTGGAAGAATAGCTGAGGAATTTGAAAGAGAAAAAATCTATAAGATATATTTGGAGGTATTCGGTAAGAACGGAATTTCCAAAATCATCATGAAAACTATGATGCCATTAATCAATCAAGAACTCCAAAGATTACTGATGGACTCATGTTATTTCAACTTGGAAATCAGAATCAATGATAAAAACGAAGTTGAGTTCATGATGATTGATAACTCAACAGGTATAGAAAAATTAATGACTTCAGGTTCAGGATACGAGAGAACAATTGCCGCAATGGCTTTAAGAGCCGTACTTTCTAAAGTATGTTCACTACCAAAACCAAACATCATAGTTTGGGACGAGGTGTTTGGAAAAATATCGAATGATAACTTGGAGATGGTAGGTGAGTTCTTCTCAAAAATGAGAGAGTATTTCGAAAAGATATTTGTAATCACACACAACCCATTAGTTAACAACTGGGCTAATAACGTGGTCAGAATCACCAAAACGGACAATATCTCAAGAGTAAGTCAATAGAAATTTGTTTCCTGAGGGTTTGTTTCATATATTTGCTTCATGCAAATTTTCCTACCTTATTCTGATATGAGAAAATCCCTTCAAACTCTTGATAACAAAAGGTTGGGAAAACAACGTGTTGAGACATATCAAATTATTTCTGCAATTACTCGTAGACCTAAATTGGATGGAACACCGTATAAAGGATGGTTAAACCACCCTTGTACTGTTATGTGGAGAGATTACGTTCCCGCACTCAAGCTTTATATGAATTATGCAATTGCAGAATGGATTGTACGTGGATTCAAAAACACAATGGATTTCGAACAGTACATAGAAGACCAAGTGGTATTACCACCTTTTATCGGTAATGAAAGATTCCATTCATCACATAGAGCGAACCTATTAAAAAAAGAACCTGAATTTTATCAGAAGTACGGATGGACAGAAAATCCTGCAGACCCATATGTATGGATGGATGCTGAAGGAAAATGGTATGAACAACATTCAGGTAAAGTTGGGAGGGTATATCTATGAAACATTTAACATTCAAAAAAGGCGGTGTTGAACACACACCAATCAAAGTTTGGAAAACAGATTCTGTTACTGAAGTTGCAATCTACCAAGGAAATCGTGGTGAGAACCCCGAACTTGATTTTGTTGTAAAGTATAAGGAAGAAGGTAAAAGACTCCGAACTCCGTCTCATACACATTGGATTGTTGACCTTTTAGTCAAAGGTTCAAAGGGAACTGTTCACAAGTCAACTAATCTTTTAAGTTACGTCAATGACCTTATCAAAATATATGATGAGTCTGTTAGATTTCAATCACACGAAGAGAGAATGAATTACGATTTGAAATATCCAAAATTGATGGTTACTAAACATTATACTTTGCAAGGTGAGGGGTATTATAGTATTGAAACCTTGACCGCTTTTGTTGAGCTTTTTTCGAAGTGTGAAAAACAATCTGATGAAGCATTCATGTTCCGTAGTCTACTTACTTTAGTAAAAGAGTATTGTGAAGGAAAAAAAGATTTTTATCAAATTGTTGGTTTATCGAAGCGCGTTTAACCTATCTTTGTATCAAATAAATTTATGAGAAACTATATTTTAACTGTAATCGGAAACTTTGAGTCTGAAAAAGAATGCCAAGAGTTGGCAATTTCATTAACACCAATTGTTGACTCACCTAACCTTAAGTTTCAACACACCAAAGGCATATTAATTTTCCATTTTGCAACAGAAGTTTCCAAGGAGGAGATATTTGATTATGTGGGTGGTATTCTTTACGGAGTAACTGAAGCATACATATTAACAGAGTTGAATGATAAGGTTACCTTTTCAATGCCAAAGGATATAAAAGACCATCTTTTGGATTTGGAAAACACAACAGATAATATCGAAATGTTTATAGACATGAGAGCAGAAAAAAACAATCTCAGAATAAATGAGGATGAAGAGGACGATGATGACTTCGTGGCATTATTGTTAGATGAAGTTAAAAGAAAAGTTAAAAAGCCAACTTTAGACCAACTGTTAGAAAAAATATCAAAGAATGGTATTGATTCATTAACACAATTTGAAAAAGAAACTTTAGAATACTACTCAGAAAATTATTAATTAAAAACTGCATATGAAACAAAAAAGTGTAATTCCAATCAATCAAGAGGAGATTAGCGTTTACCTTAAAGATGTAAGGAAACTCAAAGTTATGACCCCTGAAAGGGAGAGAGTGTTGGCAGAAAAAATGTTATCGGGAAAAATTTCACTCAAAGAGAAAGAAGAGATAAAAAAAGAAATACTTGAGGGTAATCTTAGATTTGTGATTACTGTTAGTAAACAGTATCAAAACCAAGGACTTGATTTACCTGACTTGATTGCTGAAGGTAACTATGGTTTGATGAAGGCTATTGAAAATTTCGATTGGTCAAAGAAATTAAGATTTATCTCGTATGCTGTGTGGTGGATTAGACAGTCAATTCTACAATCATTAAATGAGAATGCGAGGACTATTAGACTCCCAGTTAACGTAGTTCAAGAGTTACATAAGGCGAAAAAAGAATTGGATGCCAACGGCACAGAATTACCTGAAAAGTTTGTTACTCTACCAAGTATGGTAAATTTAGATAATCCCTTCAATGACGAGGGAGATACTTTGTTGGATGTAGTACCTAATCCAAATGCTGAACCTGCAGATGCTGGTCTTTCTTCTGATGAAACATTAAAAGATAAATTACTCGCAATATTGGATGTGCTCGACGAAAGAGAAAAAACAATCATACAAGATTATTTTGGACTTTCTGGTTCAACCAGAACATTAGAAGATATTGGTAATGATTTCGACCTAACTAAAGAAAGAGTAAGGCAAATAAAAGAAAAAGCGTTACGTAAATTACGAAATGAGACAGGGTCGTTGTTCGACTACTTGTAATTAAAGACTAAAGGGTGTATTTATTAGATACACCTTTTATATTTTTTATAATTTGGTGTTGTACTAAAATAATAAAGTTATGAAAAAATTTTTAGAGAATAATTTCACAATCATTGTTCTTGTTATCGCAATTTTGAGTTTTTTCAAAAGTTGTGGAGATTCAAGAGATATTGCTAAAATCAAAACAGAGATAAAAGCAATAAAGGATTCAACTTATACAAAGACTGAGTTGGACAGAGAACTTAAGATTTCAGGTCTCGAAGCTGAAAAAAGAATGATTCAAGCAACAGATAGAAAATTGTTAGATGTTAGAAGACAAACTGAAATCGAAGAGGAGATAAAAAGATTAAATAAAAAATAATATGTCTTGGTTTCAAAAAAACTTTAGGACCTTGATTTATGTGGCATTTCTTGTGCCAATCATCACAGTTGCTATCGTTTCTATATCACACGTTACAAAATGGTATGGTATTTCGAATCCTTTAAGTTGGTCGATATACCTTTCAATAGGTGTTGAAATTGCAGCTTTATCCGCTTTGGCGGCTATTGCAGCACAAATGGGTAAAAAAGTTTACTTCCCCTTTATAATTGTAACACTAATTCAATTTATTGGTAACATATTTTTTGCATATCAATACATTGATATGAACAGTCAAATATTTAAAGATTGGGTTGATATGGTAGACCCTGTTGTTCAATTTTTAGGGGTTGAGAGTGGTGACCTAATTGGTCACAAAAGATTTTTAGCTTTATTTGCTGGAGGTATGTTACCTATAATTTCTTTATCTTTCCTTCACATGTTAGTTAAATTCGAAGAAGAGGAAAAGAAGAAACTACCTATTCAAGACTTGGAGATAGATATTGAAAAATTAAGTACAGAGGCAGGTAAGTTAGAGGCTGAAGTAGAAAAATCAAAATACACCCCATCACCAGAAGAGTTAGAAAAATTAGAGGAAGAACTTAGAAAGTTAAACGAGAAAAAATTTGGAACTCTACAGGAAGAACAACCAATACCTGAACCTATTTTAGTGGAGGAAGTTAAACCTTCACCAATAAAAAAAGTTTTAAGTTATTTGAGAAGGGATGCTTGATATTAAAAAATACGGGACTTTTAAACCGAAAGGTAAACAAAAGAAAAAAACACAAATCATTTTATCTCATACATCAAGGGAGGTCGAGCAATACTTGGCCTCCCTTAAATTTAGATATAATGGTAGTTTTGACCGAATACCTAATTTTCTGATAACAAGAAAAGGAGAAATCCTGCAACTCCTTCCAGAAAATTCATATAGTAATTTTTTTGTAAACGAAACAATCAATCAGAACTCAGTATTCATTTCTTTAGAAAATCTTGGATGGTTAGAGAAGAAACCGTTATCCAACTATTATATTAACTGGATTGGGAGTATTTATAAGGGAGAAGTTTACGAAAAGAAATGGAGAGATTTCTTTTTTTGGCAACCATACACCCATGAACAAGTACAATCACTTGGGGAGTTGTGTTTCCAATTAACAGACACTCTTCGAATTGAAAGAAGGTCAATAGGACATAATACTAAAATCGACGGTATTACAAAATGGAATGGGATAATTTCAAGGAGTAATATCGATAGTAAATACACCGATTTAAACCCTTCATTTAATTTCGAAAGCTTCACAAAATTTTTTGAAAATGAACAACAATATGCTGAATGAAAGATATGATGAGATTAAAAGTCTCTTAAGAAAATCGAGAATGCTCGTTGAGCAAGATACTCAAATCAATGTAGCCAAAGACCTTGAAAAAAGAGTTGCCCAAGATAATGAATATGAAACTGCGGTTTCCGATATTGACCAAGGAGAAGAACCGAGCCAACAAGATAAAGTACAGAAATACAGAATTTCTGGAGGTATTTTAGCTTTACACGGAAAAGACAAATCGGACTTGGATATAACAACTGACGACAAGGTTGCGTTCCAAGAAACCATGGATGAATTCGTTGAAGAAGTATCAGACTTAGTAGATTTCAATGTTTTAAATGTTTATCCTAATAACGTAGAGTGGTCAGGTAAAGTTATCGACGAGGATTTGGAGTTCATCTTTACGATTGGTGAAGATAGTGGAATCTATATCAATGGACAAATGGTTAAAGTTGACCAAGACTTCTTAGATATGATAAATAAACTTCAACAATTCTATCAGAAATTCAAATCCAAGTGGGGTAAGGTTTTGGCAAGTAGAAAGAAGACTAAAGAATCACCAATGTAATATGATAAAGAAAATTATAGATATACTCAAAACTAATTACAAAACAATCTTGAAGGTTATTTTCGGGTTGTTCATTTTATATTATATCATATTTTTCTTGACTCCGAGAGTACAGATGGCTGCTGACCAAAAACAACAATTGGATTCCCTCAATGTTGTTATTAAACAATTACATGAGGACAATTTAAAATTGGAAAATAAGATTTCCGACTTCAATAGTGAGATTGATAAAGTTGATGAGTCTATCGGTAAAATAAAAAATCAAAAGACAATTGTTAAAGAAATTTATCATGAAAAAATTAGCAATGTTGATAAGCTTACTTCTCGTGAAGTCGATAGCTTTTTCACAGACAGATACAAGTAAAGTTGAGAAGTGTTTCCCAATGCCAGTTGTTAAACAAATCATGAAAGATTTGGTGAGTGGTGATGAGGCTAAACTACAATTAAAATTGACCGAACAACAATTACTTGAGACCGAAAAGAAAGTTTCTCTAAAGGACAGTGTTATATCAACTTTGAGACTAAAAGAGGTCAACTACCAAACCATTATTGATTCTGAAAAACAAAAGTTCGAAATCATGGAAAAGTATTCAAAAAAATTGGAGTTTGACCTCAAAAAGGAGAAAGTAAAAAATAAATTTAAATCAATTGTAGGGACTGGTGTTATAGTCGCCTTATCCTTCTTTTTAATAACAAAGTAATGGCTCTTACAAATTCAGAAGTAAAAGAAATTGAAGTAATGATTCGTAAAGAAATTAGAAACTTTATGGAAAACAATACTGTGAGACAGTTTGAGGATAAACTTATGGACAAAATCCAAAAGGAAATCAAAAGAGGTAAATTAGAGGGAGACATAAAAGATATAACTTTAAGAATGTTCCGTGAATTCTATCAATTCATGTGGATGAACAGAAGTTATTGGGAACCAAGATTGAAAAACGCATAAAGATGAAAAAAGACGCTTCCAAAGATTTCAAAGCTGCGGTTGATAAAGCATTTACAACACAGCCGAACGTAAAATTAAATTCATCTACAATGAAAGACGCCATGAATTTGAAGCAACAGTTCAAAGAACAAGAGGAACTTGTTGGAGGTGTTGGTGATAAAATGAGTTTGAAGCAAATTGCAAAGAAACATGGCGTTAGCTTGTGGGAATTAGTCAGCCAATTTGATTTGGGAGTTGAGGTTGAAAGAGAACACACAAATGATTTGAAGAAGGCTATGGAAATTGCTGTAGACCATCTCACAGAAGACCCAAAATACTACCAAAAACTCAATAAAATTGAAAAAAATGTAGAACCAAAAGTAACTGCAAAAAAACAATTTGCTCAAGACTTACAACTAGATAAAGATTTCATCGATTTCAAAAAAAGAGCTAAGTACAAACAAGGATATAAAGACATCGACTTCGGAACTCCGAATGTTGTTTCAAACGATCCATATATTAAAAAGAGAAAATGGAGTAGACCTGGTAAAGAAGAAACATTTGAGAACATAGATAAAGATTTGAAAGGAAATGATAAGGAAATGGTAAACGGAATCATTGAAATTCTTAATCAAATTGAAGATAAAGAAAATAGGATGAAGGTTGCTAAAAACATGATTCAAAAATTTAAGAAAGAAGGAATCAAGTTTGACTACAATGATTTCTTTCAAAAAAGTGATTTAAATAAAAAGGCTGAAACAAAAGAAGCAACAGGTTCAGGCTCATCAGGGGCATTCGCTGGACCAATTGCATTTAAAGATAGTGAGTTTCTAAGAAATAGTTTTAAGGAAACTCCAAAACTCAAGGAAGGACTTGCGACACACGCGATGGGTCTTCATGGGGTTGAAAAAGCAGAAACAAAAGAAGCTACGGGTTCAGGTTCTGTGGGTGGTTACGAATCACCATCAATGTGGGCTAAATCTACAAAAAAGAAAGATTGGGGACCAAGCAGAAAAACACAAGTTCCTGGTGGGTCTTTTGTTAAAGTAAAAAAGAAATGTACCAAGTTCCCATATTGTAATCAGGGAGATATAAATGCACTTATATTAAGTAAGAATGAGTCAGTTAAAGAAGCTGTCCGTTCGATTTCCAAGAAATATAATATAAGTGAAAATGTTATCATATCTATTTTGGAACACGAATATTCCAAACTAAACAAAAGAGGAAAATAATGATATTTATATAAAAAACACACAAATGAGTAAGTTTGAAAAACATATTGATAGTTTAATCACTAAGATTCTCAATGAAGAAATTGAGACTAAAGTAAAAACAATTTCTGAGGAGATGGGTGAGTGGCAAGAGATTGAAGTGGATGAAGACCTTAAGGGAGGTCAAAAGAAATTAGATGTCGCCGCACCTAAAGGGAAATTAACCGCAGCCGATTTCAAGAAACTTCGTTCTAAAAAGAAAGAGACCAAAGAGTTTTTTTTCGATGATGATTCAATCGAAGATGCTGAAGAAAAGTCTCAGGATGAACCAACTTACGTTGGAAGAGGTTTAAAAGATAATAAAATCAAGGCTGACTTAAGAAACAAAATTTTCGGTTCTTTTGATGACGAACATGGTTGGTTTGATGATACAGACAAACAATTTACGGATGATTTCGACTTCGATTATGATGAAGAGGTATTTCCAACTTTCGACTCATTGATGTCCAAATATGGTGATAAACAAAGATGGTTTGCACCTAATGATGGTGAGAAATTTTTCAGAATCTATCAAGACAAATTCGGAGGTGCTCCATTCAGAGTTAGAAAAATGAGAGACTTAGGTGAAGAGGCTGAAACTGAAGAAGGAAACGCATTTACTGGAGCATTAGCTAAAGCTAAAGAAAGTGGAAAAGACTCATTTGAAGTTGACGGAAAAAAATTCCATGTTAAAGAAACTAAAGAATCTGAGAAAAAGTGGATTCAAAAGACAGACATGAAAAAAGGTGCTTTACATAAAAAATTAAACGTACCTGAAGATGAAAAAATACCTCAAGCTAAATTGAAGTCTTTGAAAAAAGAATTGATGAAAAAAGCTGAAGGTGATAAAAAACTATCTGCGTCAGATTCCAAATTACTGAAACAAGTAAACTTGGCTCTTACACTTAAAGGTATTAAAGAAAACTCAAACACCATTTCTTTCACTGAAGACGAACTAATCGATTTTATTGAAAATATTGTTGTTGAACAGAAAGTGAAAGATAAGGCAGAAAAGGAAAATATATCTAAGAAAAAACCTGAGGGTTTAAAGAAGACCGAAAAAGCGTTAGCGGGCTCCAAAAAAGAAAACGAAGACTATGCTAAAGAGGTTGTGAAAAAAATGAAAGACTACGTGAAAAAAGGTTCCAATGGTGAATTCAAAGAAAATCCTGAAGAATTTCCAGAGAGTAATTACGACCTTTCAGGTATGAAAGAAAAGACAAAAAAATACCATCCATCTCAAGCGGTCGATGAATATATTGAAGCTTTTGCATATCCTGGTCAAACCAATTTAGTTTTTGATGAAATCAAACCAGAAGACGAAAAAATTGAGATGTATTTAAAAGGTAATTCCAAAACAGGAAATGCTGTTAAGGATAAGGATGGTAAAGCACTCGGGAACGTTGTACCAAGTGAGGTAGGAGAAAAATTCATGAAAAACTATAAAGAAAATTTATACGGTGCTGAACAAATGAATACCTCTTATAAAAGGCAACCAATGCCTATCGAGACTGCGGGAGAAGAAAAAACACAAGGAGGTCTTTCAAAGTTCAAGGGTTCATCCACGAAGAAAGCATCAAGTATTCTAAATAAGTTGGAGTCTATCGAAGATAAAAAACTTAAAGTTGTTTCGGAAGAGATGAATAAGATGAAAAATCTAATATCTTACAACAGAAAGACACAATAAAAATTCACAAATTTCTAATTTTAATTATTATTCTCCATAGATGACTTCTATGGAGAATTTTTTTAATTGGATGTCCAAGACAATTCCTGACGAGGAAGTTTTGGTGTGGTTCAACGTGCATAATATGAACTACGAAAAGATTGAGTTATTTGGAGATATATTCAAATCACTCAACCAAACAATTGTGGATACATATATGGGTGAATCCGACGGGGAAACAAAAATTTCATTAACGCCTGAAGACAAAGAAAATCATTTTGAATGGTGTTGGAACACCCTAATCAAGAACTTTAAAAAAGAAGAAATCCATATCAAATCACATGGAGAACACAAAGAATATTTTAAACAATTCTTTCTTGATAGTTTCTACAATCAATCACAGGAGAACGTTCGAATTTCAATACCAGAATTTCTGAATGATGTTTTCGATGTTCAAAAACCATTTTCAAAATCTGATTTAGATATTCTCACAGAGCTATACAAACTTATCGAAAAAAACATGGAATAAAAAAAACCTTGTTTTTATTTACACCAGAACAAAAAAAGTTAAGTTTGTAAGATAAATAAACTTTTTTCAATAACTCGAAAAAATGGAAACATTAGAACAAATCAAAGAAATGGCTGAAGTGTTATCTGTTGATACCACAAAGTTTTTCAAAGGAAACAAGAGTGCTGGAACAAGAGCAAGAAAAACTGCACAAGAATTGAAAGCTCTTCTCCAAAAATTAAGAGGAGAAATCCTTGAGCACAAAAAGACTGAAACTAATGCATAATATTGAAACGATATATTTGTTTATATTTGTTTTTACAATATTAGTAACATTAAGAAATGTCGCAAGGTTTATAAGTGCCCTGTTACAAAATGAACCAAAACCGTTGGTTTATAGTAACAGGGAACTTATCCTTTTTGGTTTATCGTTGAGTTATATTATCACTTACATTTTAACACTATGAGTTTTTACAAAGAAATAGCCAGTTTTGCGGAATACATTCATTCAATAAGAAGACTAAAAGATTACATATCATTTGACCTTAAATTTCCATCTAAATGGAGTCTTCCAAAATCATTGGTAGATGAAAGTCAAGTAGTACCCTTCGATGCCGAGGACCAAACACTAAAGGGGATATCATTTGTTACTGAGTTCAACGAAAGCTCCATTAACACTATTCTCACAAAAGTTCTTAAGATTATCAAAATGAATAAAGAAAGGGAGATAAAAGAAAAATTATTCAAACAGACAATCGACCAATTGAAAGAAACTTTTGAAAAGAACGATTTGGATAAATTAAAAACCCTTTATTTCGATTTCGAGGTGGAGGAAACCGATTTAACTATAAATGATGAGTCAGAGAGCGGAGAAAATATTGAATTGGCTCAGTAGTGAGAAAAACAAAGACCAACGTCAATTAGAGAAAGAAAAAGAACTTTTCATCAAACAAATCAAAAAGCTGAAAAAAGAAGATTTTTTTCCTAAACCCAAAAAACTTACACTATGGCAGAAAATAAAAATACTGATATCGGGGATTTAGAAAAGTTAGCCCTTATTGCTGAATCAGTACAGTCAATTTATAAGGGTAAAGCTACTGTTGTATTTGAACTTGAAAGTGAAGAATATAAATCTGTTATAAATCATTTCAGAGAAATTGATAGACATCACAAAAGATTTTCTATTGACGTATCAGGAACTGAATTCCACTTCTTACTTACTGAGGAAGAGAAGTAAATTTTCTATAGAGGATTTTCTTATCGAATCCATTTGATTCTAAAAGAGAATAAAGATATTTTTTTTGAGGGGTTGAGCTGTCTTTAACAAATAGACAATCACCCCTTTTTATTTTGTGGAAGTGAGAGGAAACACATTCTATAAATCTTATAGATTCCTCCTCAGATTTGAGAGTGAATAGGCTAAATTTTTCATCGTCTTGAACAACAATTTTATTATTCAAAGAGTATACCATTTTAATTCCAATCCCCTTTAAGTATTTTTTTATAAATTCATCGACAAAAATTTTCTTTTTGGTTTGAAGGTCATAGATAGATTCAGATTTTTTATATGGTGAAATAAGAATTAAAGTCATACCTTTTTCATCCAATTTAACTTTGAGGAACCTTCCCAATTCATCTGTGAGATAGACAGGCTCTTTTTGTTCTGAACTCATGTGTACAATTCCAAGTTCATAAGAAGTTAACTTTCCTGATTCAATTTGCACGTCAAAAATAACATCATCAGATTCCTTGATAAGTTTCTTATAGAAAGAATGTGCTTTTTCTGCGGTGATAAACTTGTTTATTATTTTCTTCTTTTTTTTATTCTTGAAGAGTACTAAGGAATAGTTTGCCATATATGAAAAATTACTATAAAATTTTAGAAGTTGAAGAGAATGCGTCGGAAGATGAAATCAAAAAAAGTTACAGAAACCTCTCAAAAAAATTTCACCCAGACGTGAATCCCAATGGGGCGGAACAATTCAAAGAGATAAATGAGGCATACGAAACTTTGGGGGATAAGGAAAAGAAACAGACCTACGACCTAAAAAGAAAAAATCCATATCAAGGAAGTCAATTTGAAAGTTTTTTCGATTCAATCTTTAACAGAAACCAACAACAGGGACCAAGAAGAAAACAAGCACCCGACAAGATTATTAAACTTCAAATATCACCAATTGAGTCGTTCTTGGGTTCAGAAAAAGATATTCAATATTCGAGAGATTTACCTTGTAATTCTTGTAAAGGTTCAGGTGGCGACAGGGTTATTTGTACGAGTTGTGGGGGTCAAGGATTTCACGTTAAAACATTTGGTACTGGATTTATGGTTCAACACATAAGAACCGTCTGTGCGACCTGTAATGGACAAGGACAGATGATTACCGAAAGGTGTTACTTGTGTGGTGGACGAGGGACTAATCAAACGGTGAATGAAATTAGAATCAGAATACCAGTTAATGCGGATAATGGACAATTTTTGAAACTACAGAATTTGGGGGATTTCAAAAATGGTGATATGGGTGATTTGGTTATTCAAATTGAGTTAATTCCGAAAGATGGTTTCGAAAAAATGGGTAATGATTTAATATATAATTACTTTTTGGATTTGAGTGGACTTACTCAAGAAAAATATATAATCCCACATCCTGAGGGTAATCTTAGTATGGATGCACCAAAAATATTCGATACTTCAAGACCCTTGAGACTAAGAGGTAAAGGATACTCAGGTGGAGATATGTACGTTAAATTGAATGTTAAATTCCAAAGGCCGATTTGATATATTCAATGAATCGGCTTATAAGTACAAATGAACCGTAGATAGAAGTCCCCAAGACCCAAAATCCGAAGACCACAGTCGCCCACTGCTTAACTTCAGTGTTTTTTTGTTTACATTTTTTACAACCTTGTTCTTCAGACATATTTATAATTATGATTAACGAGCAAATTATTAGAAGAGTTCTCCATCAATTCCTTGATGAGAAAGAACAAAAGAAATTTAAGAAACCTCGTAAGTATAGTCAATCCTATTGTAAGTCTACTCCTTGTTCTAAGATGGGGTTCACGCAGAAAGCTTCTTGTCGCCCATACAAAAATTGTTACAAGTAAATTTGCTTTTTTTGTTTTTTTTACTATTATTAATTTATGTTAAGTTATATAGGTGGAAAATCCAAAATTGGTAAATGGATAGTTGATTACTATCTAAGAGATATGGAAACATACGTTGAAACATTCGGTGGAATGTTTTGGTGTTTCTTTAATATGGATTTGGAACAATTTCCGAATCTCAAGAGGGTCGTTTACAACGACTTCAATCCTTTAAATTACAATCTTTTTCAGTGTGTTCAGAATCCTTCGGAATTAAAGAGAGTCATGGACCAAATTCCAACACAAGAAATCGGTGTATTCCCTACTCCAAATGAATACAGGGAAAGATTCAAACAATTTCAGTCAGAAATTTTTAATACTGGGTTTACTATTAATTACCCTGATTATGAAGTTGCAGCTAAATATGCTTACGTTGTTACACAGGTTTTTTCAGGGAGCAAACCTGATAAATCTAACTTTATAGACTATAAGGGTAAATACAAGTCGAAGTTTTTGACGTTTAAGGATAAGTTGACTAAACCCGAGTGGATTGAACATTTTCTTAAAATATCACACGTAGAAAATATGGACTTTCAACAAGTCATTGAAAAGTATGACGCCCCATCGACTTACATTTATTTAGACCCTCCATATTGGAAGACCGAAAACTATTATTCGAATCACGATTTTGATAGAGGTGACCATGAAAGATTGGCAAATTGTCTAAACTCGGTTCAGAGTAAATTCAGCTTATCATACTATGACTTTGACCTTTTACATGATTGGTATCCTGAAGATAGGTTCAGATGGGAGAAAAAAGAATTTGCTAAAGCTGCGGCGGCGAAAAAAGGGGTGAAACAAAATATGGGTGAAGAGCTTTTGATATTGAATTATTAGTTATTTTTGTCTCAACAATATATTTATAATAAAATTCACGGTAGATGAAATTTACATCAATTTTGAGACAAGTAATTTTAGAGCAATCGAGGTTCGAGATATTGAGAGATGCTCTAACAAAACCCACTACAGATAAGAAGGGTGAAAAACAAAAGCCTAAGATGTCTATCGGTGAGTTTTTGCAATTGGTACAAGCTGACCCAACAACTAGATTAAACAATGTTGACCCTGAAACTGCCGATTCTAAGGAGTTAGCCAAAATCAAGGCTGGTGGATATGTTCAATGGTTAATCAAAAACTATTTGGCTCCTAAGACAGAAAGAGCTCCTGGTGATTCTGGTTATGAGAGAGAAGTTAAGCAAGTCAAGGAGACTTTCATGGAAGACTTATATAAAGTTTCTGATGACTTGAAAAAGTTTGAAAGATTCAAGGGTAGATTACCCAAAGAAATGAGGGATATCAACAACTTAACTCCTGACCAATTATATGACGCAGTTAAGGACTTTGACCTAACATTAGCAACTACAACAAAATCTGAAAGAAAAAGTGCACCCGTTCACCCTGGTGCTAAATTACTATACGATGGTCAAAATTGGAGAGTTATTGAAATCGAGAATAAAGGAGCTACAGGTAAAGAGGCAGCTTGTTTTTATGGTGGAAACAACAAAGAGACAAGATGGTGTACTTCAGCTCCAGGCGCGAGTTGGTTTGATAGATATATCAAAGACGGACCACTCTATGTAATTTTCAATCCTAATGACCCTAAGATTGCTCCTGAGACAGGATTACCTGTTGAAAGATATCAATTCCACTTCCCATCAAACCAGTTCATGGATAAAGATGACCGTAGTGTTGACCTTATCAAGATGTTGAACGGTCCGATGGCTGAATTGAAATCTATCTTCAAACCTGAGTTTGCCAAAGGTCTGACGGTTGGTGGTGAAAAATTGGTCATTGATAGTTTCAGTCATGGCGCGATAGGTAAGTTTATAGGACTTTATGGTCTGGATGACCTTATTGATAACCTACCAGAATCTCTTAAAGAATTTCAGATTCAGAATAGAGACAACAAAAATGAAGTGACCGTTGCAATACCTGAATCCATTTCAAGATTCCAAAATCTTCAAATGGTTCTTTTAGACAATTGTATTGATAGTATTCCTGATTCAATTTGTGAATTACCTAAGTTGAAGTTTTTAGCTTTAATTAACAACCCTAAGCTTCAGAGTATTCCTGAGTGTATTGGAGACCTACCAAACTTATTCTTCTTAAATCTGAAGGGAAGTGATAATGTGAAGGTTCCTGATAGTATCAAATCAAAAGGTACTGATATGGGTAACGGAATGTGGGATTTACAAGATTAGTAACCATTAAATTTATTATATGAGCGTTGATGTTGATATCTACATGAATAACATCATCAAGTTCTTCAAACAGAATGAAAAAGATTTGTTGAACCTTGTTCCAAAACATAAGGAAGAAGAGTTTTATAACAAAATTCGTGAAGTTGCGTTGGAGAATTTCGAGAATGGTAAGGAAGTAAGTCTCACGAGAGTTCAACTCATCGATGTTTGTAGAGAACTTAATGAAAAGAAATTGGAACCTGTTGAAATACCAGCAAGTTTTATGAAGACAAAATTTGGATTTATTTGTTTAAATTAATTTTGGCAGTTTGATACGAGGTGATTATCTTTGTAATCTAAATCAGTCAAATATGTTAACACTCGAAACTCTCCGTAATCTAACTCCGTCAGTTTTCTCTACGTCTCCATCTCCAAAGATGTCTAACAAGTACACTTTCGTTCCCACGATTGAAATCCTCGAAAATTTCGACCGTGAGGGTTGGAAAGTATATTCTGCCAAACAATTGGGTGGCGGTCAGTTCTCAAGCCACGAGCTTCGTCTTCGTAATGGTGAATTACCTCAAGTTGGTGATTCTCTCGTTGAGGCGGTTATCAGAAACTCTCATAACGGTATGAGCACGTTTTCTGTAAGTGCAGGTCTTTTCCGACTTGTATGTTCAAATGGTCTCACAGTCCCAACTTCAGTTGCGGATGCAATCACTGTGAAGCACATGAAAGTTGATATGGGAGCTGTAAGAATGATTACAGACGAATTTGCAGACCGTCTCCCTGTAATTCAAAGGTCAGTTGGTCGTATGGAATCCACTACCCTAAACGAAGAAAGAACTATGGACCTTTTGTCTAAGGCGTCTTTGATTCGTTGGGAAAAGGGTTCAGTTCCATCTACACTCAAACTAACTGACTTGATTTCTCCTGAGAGAAACGAAGACCGAGGAAATTCAGTTTGGAAAGTATTCAATGTAATCCAAGAGAAATTTGTTCGTGGTGGTACTCAGTACCAATCCAAGAAAGGTCGATTGGTGACTATGAAAGAACTCAAAAACTTTCAGAACATCAACAAGATTAACACGAACCTTTGGGAGTTAGCCGAGTCTTATTGTGGTTGATTGAAGGGGGGTTTACCCCCTTCTTTTTTTATTCTATATTTGTTTTATGAGTAACGAAATTTTCAAAATAAGTTTTGCCAAATATCATTCTGAGAAGTACAAAGATTCCACATCTTTGGATGACCCTGATACTCAGGTATACCTAAGTGATTATTCTCCAAAGCATCCATATTTCACTCGCGAAAAAGTTTTTACAGATGAGCAAACATTTGTAGATAATTTTGGTAATCCGATTTATTCTGTTCAGAGAGAGCATCTTATGGTTGTAATTGAAGAAAAGGATGAGAAAATTTCACTTAAAATTTTTTGGGGAGGTAAAGATAGAAGAGTAGGTAAGACTTGGTTCAGAAGGACAAACAACGTCGAGTTTTTGACTGTTAACAGAAAGACTGGGGATTTCTATTTTGGTTACCTTCACAACTATCAAAAAAAGAGAAAGTTTACTAAATCGATTAGAAGAAATTATTTTTTAGGTAAACCAGTTTCTTCGACATTTTCTAAGTTAAAAAACATTCTTAATTTATATCATCCCAATCCCTCTGAGATTTTATTCGAGGTTTCATCTAAATTTTTGAACAATATCTGTCCTGAACATATTGGTATGGATAGTGACCAAAGGTTGATGAAGTTTTATTTGGATAAAAAGGGTTTCAAATACCCTAATAACTTTTGGGTCTTCTCTGAATTCATGTGGGGTAAAGATTACAGAAAGGTACTCAAGAAGAATCAATTTAGGATTGTTGATACTTTCATGCAACTTTGGGGAATCAAAGGAAAGAAGGTTAAAAAATATCTTCACGAAATTGATTCAATTAATATTGCCTGTTACAAATTCGCTAATGAACTTTTCGGTGACGATTGGATAAATCAAGACGGAGATTTTATTAAAAATGTTTTGAGTTACACACCTCAATCTTTCAAAGTTCCTGAAAATTTCAAAAGTAGTATGTCCTTGGAGGAACTCAGAAGAGTTTATTCTTCATTCAAAGAAACAATCAAAGGTGATTATTTAAATGCTTGGTCATTTCAGGACCATATCAATATCTACTCAAAGCTAAAGGATTACGGTGAGACAGATTTGAAATGGTTGACTGACGGTACAGATTTCAAAAAGTTTCAAGAGGAACATTATTTGTGGTCAGAGAAACTAGACCATTATCGAAAGGGAAGTTACACAAGAACATATCCTCAATATTTTTATGACTTCATTGAAAAAGAGATTGATGGGTATTTTCCTGTTATTCTTAAAACTAGTGAAGAATATAACAAAGAAAGTTACATCCAACAAAACTGTGTAAAGGGTTACATTGGAAAGGTAAGCTCAATGATTATCTCATTGAGAAAAGGGGATATCGAATCCACAACGAGAGCAACTATAGAATATAGAATTATATTTTTGGAACACTTTAAAACCATCCATGTAGATAGGGTTCAGACTTTAGGTAGATACAATCAGCGTTTAGATGAATCTTGGAATGATGTTCTATTTAAATTAGATGAAATTGTGTTATCTTGCCATAAAGATGAAAACTTTGAATCTGTAAAGATATCCAAGTTATGTGCGAATGGGACCTTGTTGGCTTCTGATTCACATTTCGATGAAAGTGGAAATTTGACTTGGACAAATAAAAAACATAAAGTAGAATCATATTACGACGAATGGTAAACAAACCTGATTATATCTCAGACTTAGAAACAAAAGAAGGAGTCTTTTCAATAATGAGATTCCATATGTTTGACGTATTCGCTCTTAAGTATTTGGATGAAAAAAAATACGAAAGAGTTTACGAAGAAGGTTCAGTTAAGACAAGTGGTAAAGCTAAATGGATTGAGGTGATATATAAGACCGCACAACCATTTTATTTACACTTTTCAAATGATACTGAAGATGACGAACAGTATTGGCTTAATATTTATTATAAACCAGAGAGAAGAGCAGAATTAATATTTTTCACAACACAAGTTTTAAAACCAATTAAAGATGGAACAAATAACAACACAGCAATTGAAGGACAAAATCAATAACGGAGAAAATTTTGTTTTGGATTTATATGCAACATGGTGTGGACCATGTAAAATAATGTTGGGTAATTTAATAAAGGTTAATGAGTCTTTGATTAAAGAATCAACCCAACCAAAATACAACATTTACAAGTACGACATTGATTCTGATAGAGAATTTGTTGTTAATGAACTGAACGTAAGAAGCGTACCAACCATAAAAATTTTCAAATCGGGACAGGAGGTTTTTTCTAAACCTGGTGTTATGTCTCCGAATGAAGTTCTTAATCTATTGAATTAGTATGAAAGACCTTAATGTTATTGTCTATACTATGGAGGGATGTCCGCATTGTGTGGAATTCAAGAAAATGTTGAAAGAGGCGAAAATTAAATTTTTCAACAGAGATATCGACAAGTTTCAAAAAGAATATGACCTTTTCTCCGAAATTACTAAAAACGATATGGTGCCAGCCATGTTAATTATAGAAGGGGATGCTGATGATTACAAATCATATACCTATGTCCCTGAGAAAAATTATAATCAGCTTACTGAAGCAGTAGACATAATTAAAGGTCACCAAAAAAAGTTGGGGATTATCAAATAATAGTTTGTTTTACTAAGGATGGAGGATATAAAAAAATTAATTGATAAAGTAAGATATTTCGAAGAGAACCTCGGTATGAGTATTAAAGACGGAGTTGATTCTTTATTCAAAGTATATCCCGAATTGGCAAATATTGGAACAAAAAGAGAGTATTCTCAGTATTTGGACACAATCTTCCCAAACAGTAGAATAAAAGATATTGTTTATCATAGTAGCCCAATTAAATTTACAAAATTTAAAGACCCATCAGGTTCTGGTTCTAGTCACATATGGTTTTCTGAAAAACCGTTGAGCGGTCAATTTGGTTCGAACACATACTTTGTTCTTTTAAATCTTCAAGACCCTTTGACGGAGGATAATCCTGAGTATACTAAAGAACTTAAATTTTTCGAAGCTCCTTTGAATCCGAATTGGATAAACAATTATCATAGAACAGGAGAATTACCAAAATTTAAATATGATGGAACTATACGTTCATCGAGAGTGGATGGGGGTAAAAGTATAACGGTCAGAAATCCCGAGCAAATCCATATATTAGGTTCAAAGGAAGATATTGAAGGATTTACCCAATATACTAAAAAATAATAAAATCTTTATCTCTCTCCTTGAGGAAAGAATATTCTTCAAGTGGATTTGTGAGTTCAACACTCCAATCCACTTTTTTCATTTTTTCACTTAATCTTTTGTAGTCGAAATCAAACACGTCAAGTATTGCTGAGTGTAAAGTTTCATCTTCGGATTTGAAAAATTCATCAAAGACAATAAGTTTTTGTTCACCCTCCTCATTTTTTTCCTTTGATAAGGTAAGAGTTAATGTGGTGTGAGGGTAATTACTTGGAATACTATAGAATATGTGTTTACCATAGTAATATAAATCTCTCCCTTGTGTTAATGAATGTCCATATGGAAATTCAGATATAAATACTAAATCATCTTTTTCAGTAAGGTTCTCATAATTTTCTACGTCTTTGTAGTGATATGAACAATTTGAAGTGTTATTGTGGAACGTGTGAGAAAGGTCCCTTACTTCTTTCAAGTCTGTATCATACTCAATCAAATCTATCGTATGAGTCAATTTCCTATCGTCAATATATTCTTTGTATTTTTCATTGAACTCGGAAATTATGTTTGGTATAAATAAAACTTCTTTGGAAGTGGTTTTTCCTTTGATAACATAAAAGTTTCCACAATCCACAATTTTGATTATTGAGTTTTCTTCACTTGGTATTTTACCTACAATAAAGTCAGAAAGTAGATTTACAAGAAATTTTTTGCCACCTATTTTTTTAAGGTTCATCGAATGTAATTATTAATTGAACAATCATAGAAATTATAAAAATAAAAATGAATACAAATCGTTTGTTAATTGTATTTATAGTAACAGAAAAAATCATTCATGGGTGATATATTAATAGTTCCAAGTAATACGTTAGCTCCACAACCTGACCGAATACCCTTTATCAATTGGGTAAATAACAGTACAAGTAGTTGGAAGGTAGTTTCTGGTTCAACAATCAACATAAGCGCACCTTCGCAAGTCAACACTGTTTCAGTACAAATTTCCAATGCCATAATTTCTGTAGTATCACTCAACGTAAGGAATAATTTCACAATTAACGGTACTCAAGTTATCGATGGTACCGCCAATTGGATTGGACCTGATACAGGTATTGCAGGGGCTCAAGGTGCTCAAGGTTCAACAGGAGCCCAAGGGGCAACAGGTAACACAGGTGCCACGGGTGCCCAAGGGGCTCAAGGAGGGGTAACAGGAGCTCAAGGAAATACAGGGGCTCAAGGTGCAACAGGAAACACAGGGGCTCAGGGTGCCACAGGAGATACTGGACCAACAGGTGCTCAAGGTGCTGTGGGTCACACAGGTGCTCAGGGTGCTGTAGGTAATACAGGAGCACAAGGACCAACAGGAGCACAAGGTAATGTAGGGCCGACAGGAGCAGTTGGACCAACAGGGGCTCAAGGCTCTACGGGTGCCCAAGGTCACACAGGTGCTCAAGGTGCTGTGGGTAATACAGGCGCTCAAGGACCAACAGGTGCTCAAGGTAATGTAGGTCCGACAGGAGCGGTTGGACCAACAGGGGCTCAAGGTTCGACAGGAGCCCAAGGTCACACAGGTGCTCAAGGAGCCGTAGGAAATACAGGTGCTCAAGGACCAACAGGTGCTCAAGGAAACGTAGGACCAACAGGTGCTGTAGGTATAACAGGTGCACAAGGCTCGACAGGAGCCCAAGGTCATACAGGAGCTCAAGGAGCTGTGGGTAATACAGGTGCCCAAGGACCAACAGGTGCTCAAGGTAATGTAGGTCCGACAGGTGCTGTAGGGATAACAGGTGCTCAGGGTTCAACAGGAGCACAAGGTGCGGTAGGACCAACAGGAGCAGTAGGACCAACAGGAGCTCAAGGTTCAACAGGAGCACAAGGTAATGTAGGACCGACAGGGGCAGTAGGTTCAACAGGAGCTCAAGGTTCAACAGGTGCACAAGGTGCGGTAGGACCAACAGGTGCAGTAGGAGCTATTGGAGCCCAAGGTCCAACGGGTGCAGTTGGACACACAGGTGCACAAGGACCTGCAGGTGCCACAGGAGCTCAGGGACCGACAGGTGCGGTAGGTAATACAGGTGCCCAAGGTGCTGGTGGAGGGGCTGGAGCCACAGGTTCACAAGGTGCGGTAGGTAACACAGGTGCTCAGGGTGCTGCTGGTGGCGGTGGTGCTACGGGTTCACAAGGAGCAGTTGGACATACAGGTGCACAAGGTGCTACAGGTTCTCAAGGTGCTACAGGAGCACAAGGTGCTACAGGACATGCAGGTGCTCAAGGTGCCACAGGTTCTCAAGGTTCTGTAGGAGCACAAGGTGCTACAGGACATGCGGGTGCTCAAGGTGCCACAGGTTCTCAAGGTTCTGTAGGAGCACAAGGTGCAACAGGACACCCAGGAGCTCAGGGTGCAATCGGAACTGGAGGAGCTACAGGTTCTCAAGGTGGTACGGGACATACAGGTGCACAAGGAGCTAAAGGAGGTACAGGCGCCACAGGTTCTCAGGGTGGTACAGGACATACAGGTGCCCAAGGAGCTCAAGGTGCTGGTGGAGCCACAGGTTCACAAGGAGGAACGGGACATACAGGTGCTCAAGGAGCTAAAGGAGGTACAGGTGCGACAGGTTCTCAAGGTGGAACAGGACATCCAGGAGCTCAAGGGGCGGGCGGACCTGGAGGAGCTCAAGGCTCACAAGGTGGGACAGGACACCCTGGCGCTCAAGGTGCTGGTGGAGGTACAGGTTCACAGGGTGCTCAAGGAGCGTTTGGAGGATATGGTCCTCAAGGTGCTCAAGGTGCTCAAGGTTCACAAGGACAACCAGGTGGACAAGGTCCTCAAGGTGCTCAAGGTGCTCAAGGGGCTGGTGGATACCAAGGAAGTACTCAAGGTGCGGCAGGACCCACAGGTGCTCAAGGTGGAACGGGACCAGTAGGTCCAACAGGTCCTTCAGGAACGTGTAACGCTAATTTAGTATGGTCAAACTGTACCCAATACAATATGTGTAATTACCCCACTTCATATTGTCTTTCATACTACTATTATACACAATTATCATGGGATGGATGTTCTGATATACAACTATATGATACCAGCAATTGTACAAGTTGGAGTTCTGGTGCAAGAAACGTAAGATATCAAGGAAGTCCTTGTATTGGTGCTACTGGCTCGGGTGGATACTATGTCTACAACTATTACTGCTCAGATAGAAGATTGAAATCAAATATTTCTACTTTAGAAGATTCTTTAAACAAAATTTTACAATTAGATACTGTTGAATTTGATTGGAATGATAAGTTACGTGATGGTAAATATAGAGACGTACATGGTTTGAAGAAATTACATTCAATTGGTCTTATCGCTCAAAACGTTAAGGATTTCTACCCAACAGTTGTAAAAGTAAATCACGAAGGATATTACTATGTTGAATACGTTAAACTAAATGCTGTTTTAGTTGAAGGTATAAAAGAACAACAAGTATTTATTGATGATATTGAAAATCAGATAAAAGAATTAGAAAATAAATTTTTATAATGCCGACTAACGTAATTGTATATCCTAATGGTTTGGCTGGTGGAAACACAAATCCACATACAGTATTTGAAGATGCGGGTGGAAATAGAATTCAGCTGAACGTAGGGACTGATGGTATTATTGTTGTATCATCGACGACCAATTCTAATATTACAACACTCGGTTCAACGGTAACTACAAGTGGTAGTTCAGTCACAGGGACAGCAAGAGCTTTGTATGTCGGAGGTGTTAAGATGATAGAATCTGATGGAACGTGGGCAGGACCAAAGGCTGGTATATCAGGCGCAACAGGTTCTCAAGGTACTCAGGGGGCTCAAGGGGCACAAGGTGGTCAAG
>Ga0209972_10001194_pt1 | contig 23242 bp, 18 predicted proteins | sample NOAtaG_7_FD_187302 | JGI IMG/M metagenome (GOLD analysis project Ga0209972, IMG submission 187302) | Freshwater lake microbial communities from Lake Erie, under a cyanobacterial bloom - NOAA_Erie_Diel1S_2200h metaG (SPAdes) (version 2) | ecosystem: Environmental > Aquatic > Freshwater > Lake ... | reverse complement strand
TTCGAGTTTTACATCGTAAGGAAGTTTATCGTTATTTTCCTTAAAGCTAAGTCTCTGTGATGACCTTCAAACTTTTCGCCCCTCAAAAAACAAATAAAAAATCAATCAAACAGCGATCGCCTATCCAACCACTACAAACCGCGATCGCCACCCCTAAAAAATAAATTAAGCAGCGATCGCTAAGCTACCGCAAACTCAGTTAACTTCCGAGTCTCAGGATCATGAAAAGCCAAAACAATATCAGACTTAGGAATATCTTCCCTTAACAACTCATTAGCAATTCCCTCCTCAGTCCAATCATCCTCAATATAAATTTTTTGATTTTTAATACGAATATGCACCTGAATATTTCTATATTTTCTCTTGTCTTGCCAACCCATTAAAAACCAAAAATATTGATCGTGAACTTCATCAAAAACTAGACAACTCTCTCTTTCTCTAATGTTAGAATTAGTAGCCCAGCCATGATATTCAGTCAAAATCTTTTTGATGACATCACGATACTTATCTAATCTATCCATTGTAAGATTTCCTCCTGCATTGTATTCACAACTAGTAACTTAATTGAATCTATGCGTATCAGATCTTGAATTGAATCTCTCAGAAAAAAGTTTTGATAACTGCTTTCCTTGATTGCTAGATAAAGAGCATATTCAGGAGCAGTTAACTGGATTAAATTTCGATAGAGAATGTACTGTCCCAATGCTAGTTCAAAATCTCGCATTGGGGAAGGACTTAAAAAACTTTTAACCTCAACCACAATCTTTTTGCCCTGTCGTTCGGCAGCGATCGGCTTTTCGGCTGCTAAATCAGCAAACAAATCAACGTCCTTATACCGAATCAAATAAGGGTCAGCCGTGATCACCCAGCCATCTTTGATGAGGGCATTTTTTACGGCATCGTGATAAACGTCTTTGGCTGGCATAGCTATAAGAGCAAAAGAGGAAAAATCGTGAATAAGTTCAATGTACTCTCATTATAGATACTTGTTGCAGTAATTTGTGAGGTGCGATCGCCTATCCATCCGCATAAACAGTGATCGCCCCTCTAAAAAATCAAACAAACAGCGATCGCCTATCCATCCCATAAACAGTGATCGCCCCTAAAAAAATAAACCAATCAGCGATCACCTATCCAGCCACCACAAACCGTGATTGCCCCTCTAAAAAAGAACCAAAACAGCGATCGTCTATTCGATCTCGTAAAGACAGAGATCAGAAAAATATATATACTAATTAAGAGCTTTATTTAAAATCTTAACTAATTTATAAAATTCTCCAAAAATTTGTTCGCTAGGCTCAGTATAGTTTTTGAACTCTTCAAGGTATAGTCTCTTAAGTGAATCTTTTGCACTTTTTTGTTCATCCTTAGTTCCATGAAGTGCTTGCTCAGTGAGTGCAGGATTGTCTGAACGAACTTTATTCTTCATGAATTCTGGTAGCAAACCCTCGATATTACGACAACCAGGAGTATCTATTCCTACAATTACATATGTTTTGTTTTTTTCAAAGCCATTACGTTTAAGGGTAGGTTCCATAGTCAATGCAACATCCAAATCAAATGTAAGCACTACTGACTTACTTCTGCTTTTAATAAATCGAAGCAAAACAGGATTTTTTAAATTTTCGAATCCGTTATATTCAAAAATATCGCCCTCAAATTTGAGTCTATTATTGCCATGTGAATCATTGCGTAACATTTCAAGATATTCTTTATCGGTTTTACCTTCAACTAAAATATATGATTTTGTCTCTGAGAAAAATATGTCGCGCCAAGGTCTAAATTCTTCATTGGATAAGCCTAAAACTACACCAAATGGCTCCATCCAATTATCTCCACTAGTATCAGTAAGCTTTGTCGCTCTCAACTGTCCTCTATCTAAAGATCTCTCTAATAATATATTACTATTAGGAATAGACTGGTTAAGCATATACGGACTATGAGTTGTAGTAATTACTTGAACATCAAATTCATTAGATACTTGTTGTAAAATTCTACCAAATTCTGCTTGTGCTGAAGGGTGTAAAAAACTCTCTGGCTCTTCAATAATTAATATAGGTGTAACTTTTTCTGCTGATTTAGCAGAATTACTAATTTGTTTGGCTTTTAGTAACGTTAAAAATATCATCGTCCTATTTTTTGTTCCACTACCCCAGTCATTAAGATTAACTTCCATTTTGCTGTCTCCCAAAGTGAGATTATACGGAAGTCTGTCTATATTAAAATCTGGTAATGTTATACCTACTTTTAACTTGCTATTTAGATTTTCTAACAAGCGTGAAATTTCTTCCTTTTGGTTTTTAGCAATCTTCTTTAAAGACTTGGTTACTGTTTCAGACATTGAATTTAAGTCTTTAGTATACTGATCGGAAAACTCGTTTAAAAAGCCAGTAAAACTCTGTCGGGATTCAATCTCAGTAGAGTTATGAATTAGAATACTTGATTGTAATTTGTTGTGGACTTCTTGAGCTTTAATTCCTTCAAATTGATTGCCATCTACGTTTACAGACATAAAATTATCAGAACTTATGTCTCTCCAAATTGATAGCATAGTTAATTCTATGTTATCTTTCTCAAAATTCAAATCCAAATAATTAGATAAGAACTCATAGACTCCAGCATCTGAGTCCTTATTTATCAGAAATGAAAGCTCTATTTTGATTTCTCTTTCACCATCTTTTACATCTTTCCATTTCGGATAGTCACGAATAGGAGATATTCTATGTCTTTTTAAGGAACCAAGAATAGTTTCTTCCTTCAATATTGAACGTAAAATCCTTACAATATTGCTCTTGCCTGCATCGTTTTGACCACAAATAGCTGAATATAAGCCTTCAAATTTAATTTGAATATTCTCAAATGTTCTATAATTCTCAACGTGTAGTTTTGTTATTTTCATACTATTTTTAAAGATTTTTTCTTGTAATGAAGTTAGATGAAAAGGTCTTCAACAGTTATCAAAGACCTTTTCCTAGCATACTACTTCGCCGCTACAGGTATACCCAAAATATCCTCAATGCGAGGCATTTGGTCTAATGGAATCACTCGACCTTGATCTTCAAAATTGGCAATCTGGTCGAAGTTGAGATAGCGATAGAGGTCACTGGCAAAAGGATCGATTTTCTTAGTGACGATCGCCTTGTACTCATCAACCGTAGGAATCCGTCCTAGTAAGGCACAGACTGCCGCGAGTTCGGCGGAACCGAGATAGACTTGAGCATCTTTGCCCATGCGATTATTGAAGTTGCGGGTGGAAGTGGAGAACACCGTTGCACCATCGGCAACACGGGCTTGATTACCCATGCAGAGAGAACAACCAGGGACTTCCGTTCTGGCTCCAGCGACACCAAAAGTGCTGTAGATTCCTTCTTCTTTAAGTTGGAACTCATCCATGCGGGTGGGTGGTGCGACCCAGAGACGCGCTTTCACGGCGGCTTCTTTTTCGAGAACCTTAGCGGCGGCGCGGTAATGTCCGATATTGGTCATGCAGGAACCGATAAATACCTCATCCACGCGATCGCCTGCTACTTCGGAGAGCAACTTCACATTATCAGGATCGTTAGGTGCGGCGACAATTGGCTCCTTGATTTCATTGAGATCGATCTCGATGATTTCGGCATATTCCGCATCAGGAGCGGCTTCCATTAATACAGGATTGGCGAGCCATTCTTCCATTTTGGCGATACGGCGCAATAGAGTTTTAGCATCGCTATAGCCGCGAGCGATCATGTTCTTCATGAGAGCAACATTCGATCGCAAGTATTCGGCAACGGTCTCTGTGCTGAGCTTGATCGTACTACCAGAACAGGAACGCTCGGCAGTGGCATCGGTCAGTTCAAAGGCTTGCTCTACTTTGAGATCGGGCAAACCTTCGATTTCCATAATCCGACCTGCGAAGACATTCTTTTTGTTCTTCTTCTCAACGGTGAGTAAACCGCGCTGAATGGCAACGTAGGGAATCGCATTGACGATATCGCGCAAAGTTACCCCCGGTTGCAATTCGCCTTTGAAGCGAACTAGTACCGATTCAGGCAAATCCAGAGGCATGATACCAAGGGCAGCAGCAAAGGCAACCAGTCCTGAACCTGCGGGGAAGGAAATGCCCAAGGGGAAACGGGTATGGGAATCGCCACCAGTACCAACGGTATCGGGCAGAAGCATTCTATTTAACCAAGAATGGATAATGCCATCGTTGGGACGGAGGGCTACGCCGCCACGATTGGAGAAGAAGTCGGGAAGTTCTTTATGGGTTTTGATGTCGGTGGGTTTGGGATAGGCGGCGGTATGGCAGAAGCTCTGCATTACCAAGTCAGCGCTAAATCCTAAGCAAGCAAGTTCTTGCAACTCATCGCGAGTCATGGGACCTGTGGTATCTTGAGAGCCAACGGTGGTCATCAAGGGTTCGCAGGAAGTGTAGGGACGCACACCAGCCACACCGCAAGCTTTGCCCACCATCTTTTGCGCGAGGGTGTAGCCTTTGCCTGTGTCGGTGGGAGTGGCAGGAAGGATGAACACATCACTGGCAGGAAGTCCCAGAGCCTGACGGGTTCTGGCGGTGAGACTACGACCGATTAAGAGGGGAATGCGTCCACCTGCGCGAACTTCATCGGCGATCGTGTCGGGGGTGAGGCTGAATGTGGAGAGAGTTTCACCTGCGGCGTTGGTGATTTTGCCTAAGCGAGTGTGAATTGTAATCACATCGCCAGTTTCCAATTTGGTGACATCACACTGAATTGGTAAGGCTCCTGCGTCTTCAGCAGTGTTAAAGAAGATCGGCGCGATCGTACTTCCTAAAATCACACCGCCCGATCGCTTGTTGGGAATGAAGGGAATGTCGTTGCCAATGTGCCACAGCACTGAGTTAATTGCGGATTTACGAGAAGAACCTGTTCCCACGACATCACCGACAAAGGCGACGGGATGACCCTTTTGCTTGAGTTCGGCAATGGTTTGCAGACCATCGGGAATGCGTGACTCCAACATACAGAGAGCATGGAGAGGAATGTCGGGACGGGAGAAGGCTTGAGAAGCGGGTGAGAAGTCATCGGTATTGATTTCACCTGTGACTTTAAATACGGTCACGGTAACAGTTTCAGGTAAGGCGGGGCGACTGGTAAACCATTCGGCAGCAGCCCATGAATCGATGACGGCTTTAGCTCTGGCGTTAGTTTGCGATAATTCTAAAACTTGATTAAAGGCATCAAATACTAAGAGGGTTTTCTTGAGAGCCGTTGCCGCCAAGTCGCCTAAATCATCATTGCTTAACAAATCAATCAAGGTCTGCACGTTATAGCCACCGACCATCGTGCCGAGTAGTTCCACCGCATAGGCAGGGGATACTAGGGGAGATGTACTTTCACCCTTAGCGATCGCCGTTAGCCATCCTGCTTTTACATAGGCAGCTTGATCGACTCCAGGGGGAACGCGATCGCGTAGTAACGCTAGTAAAAATTCCTCTTCGCCTGCGGGGGGATTTTGCAATAGCTCACAGAGGGCTGAGGCTTGCTGAGCATTGAGGGGGAGAGGGGGAATTCCTTGGGCTGCGCGATCGGCAACATGGTCACGGTAGTCTGATAACATACGGTGTTATTTTTAATTCTTGAGTTGAGGTGGAATAGGCTGTGAGATTATGTCTCCAATGGGGGAACATTCTTACAACCTAATCTAGGATTGTTACATTATCGATCCTATTAAACTTTGGTACGTAAATTATGTTGGCTAGGATGCGATTTACTCATTTAAGGATGAACCTGTCCTAAAATTGCACCGAGGCGATCATAGTCATCTTTGAGTAAAATGCTGAGTTTACGTCCTGCTTGGACTAGCCAATTGCGATCGCATTTACGCACCTGATAGACATTGCGTAGGACTGCGGCAATTAGCTCATCGACAGGAGCATTAGTCATTTGGACTAAAGTTCTCAAAAAATTTAACTCTTCCGTGAAGTTCTCAATTTCATCTTCTTCGCAAGCATAAACAGCTTGATGGATTTGAGGCGGTTGTGAGGGAAGATGCTGATAGATATTACCAACGGCTCTAAAACCGAGCAGTACGACTTTGATTTCCGAACGGAGCATCGCGAAAATTTGGGGTTGCTGTTCGCGTAACTCTTGGAGACTCAGACCTAAAGCCACGGCTCGATGCACAGAATCAATCGGTGCAGTGGTTGCATGATAAACCACACCATAGGCAACGATATCGCTGGTTTCGTCCTGTTGCGATTTCACCCAACTACCAAAGGCGGGCATCACAGGAAAATCCAAATTATCTGGCTCAAGGCACTGCGCGAGAAATTCTGTGGTGGAAGTTGCCACAACCTCAGCAAGATGTTTAGGATGGCGATCGCGACTAGATTGCGGCAAAGGTAAAAGCATGAAGTCCCTCAAATATCAGTTAAATATCAAATAGAGAATCGGCAGCCCTTCGACCACCCCAACGCTTCACAATCAGATCATCATAGTGAACAGCACTTTCTAAGACTTCGGTCAGCGCCAGCTTAAACTCATTTTGTTGACAAGATGTACCGAGCAAAGTCACATGAAACCTAACATCCCCATCCTCTGGCATACTAAATCCCCCAAAACGAAACACATCATTCTGCTTGAGCAAATAGAGCATCAGATCATCACTCACTTCCACTGCCGTTGCGGCATATGCCCAAATATAAATAATTGACTCTGTTTTATAAAAAGGTCGAATTTCTACCAGTACGGTTGCGGAGCCGAAATGCAAGCTAAAAATGGGATTATGAGCGATGGGATAGGATATGCGATCGCAAAGTTCAGGTAGCCAATCAGCTACTTTTTGATAACAGGATTTTTGTGCTTCTGTCTGAAAATTCACGCTTCAAATTTACCATTGATCAAAACCACTAAAAGTTTAACCCAATCTTAGAAGTTTTCAAGACTTGAGAGATACACTCCCTTTGTGAGCATACCTCTCTTAATAATTATTTATAGCCATGAAAGTTTTGCTTAAGACATAAACCCCAAACAAATGAAGGCGACGCGAAGCGTCGCCTTCATTTATTAAAGGCTGCGATCTAGAGAGCGTTCACCACCCCAAGTTGCGACGATCGCATCATCATACTGATCCGCAGTTTCTAGGACTGAAGATACTAAGGTTTGTAACTCTTGGCGATCGCATGTTGAGCCAACTAAAGTCGTATGAAAGCGAATATCCCCATCATCATCAATACTAAATACCCCAAACTGAAGTTCCGAATTTTTTTTGAGTAAAAATCGCATTAAATCCTGTGTGATTTCTGCGCCAGTCACTACATACGACCAAGTGGAAATAATTGCTTCCGAATTGCCCCAAGGTAATACCTCAACTGTAGCAGTTGCGGAACCCAGTGGCAAAACGAATACAGGCATATCGTATGGAGGTGAATAAACATTTTCGTACAAATCCTTTAACCATAATTGAATCTTTTCATAGCAAGCTTTTTGTACGGGTGTCTCAAATTTCATCTTATTTCCACCATTCTTCTACTGTTCAGTCCAGATTCCATTTATCCTATATATTTATGGTTTTGCCTTGTCTATGCCAATCTAAAACCCATAACAAAGCTGTCGCTATGATTTCCTATGCTAGTAATTTGTTACGCATAAATTTATATTTTTATTTTTACTTAAAGATTGTGTTATAGAAAATGAATCTATGCGGTATTCTGTGTAACGCGATCGCCTATTTAAGAACAAATTACTGCGTAGATTACGACAGTCTTATCGAGGATTATTTGGTTCAAACCTTGAGCCGTCAAAAAAGGCTTCTATCCCCCTTGAAGTAGATATGGGAATATTTGTATCAGGAACACCGATCGCTTTCGCCGCATTTTTCCATAAATCCTCACGATTCACGGCATCAATAGTTTCTTTGATTTCAAAATTTTCAGGTAGTAATTGCCATCTTCTATATTCATTTAAGAACCAGATATCATGACTCTTATAGGGATAAGAAATAGAGATACCATCATTTGACCAATACTTAATGGCAAGGGGATTAGGAGAGTTTTTTGAAATATTGTTTTTCAGAATTCCTTTAGTCTGCTGTGGGCTATTTTTAAAAAGTTGAGAAAACATTTTCAGGGGTTCTGTAATCAGATTAGCTCCACTACTAAAGCTTAAAGCTATTAGCGTATTCAATTCTCTTGCATTCGTAGGATTATCACACCAGATTTGTGCTTCCATGATTCCTTGTAGTAAGGCTTGTGTGGCAATGGGATATTTATCCACCCAATCGGCTCGCATTGCTAAGCATTCCCCTGGATGATTGCGCCAAATCTCCCCAGTAGCGATCGCAGGATAAATCAGATTTGCTTGTAATAACTTCAACATATTCCAGCTATCGAGACATAGCAAATCGACCCTATTCCTTTCAATCTGATTGCTCATCTCGGCAAAGGGAATAGCAAGCACATCAATATTTAGTTGCGGAACAATATTCATCGATGCGAGCCAATACCGTAACCAGAGATCATAGTTACTACCAATTTCGGAGATCGCGCAATTCATCGGACTGCCGAATAACTTCGCTACCTCCTGCCAAGGTGAAAAGGGAGCGCGTTGTACTTGAATACCAAAGGGTTGGAGGCGTTTAGAAACAACGATATATCCGCCATGCGTATGTAAGCGCATCAGCATATACATAGCAGTTTTTCGCTTGTTAGGGTTGATGCCCTCATTCATCATCTCAGGTAAAGGACTATAGAAATGTCCACCATCAATACCATTGCTGTTTGTGCCTAGTTCCGTACCGATTTCTGTGCGATCTCTAATTTCTGCCCATGACTGAAAGGGAACCAACTCCACATCAGTCATGCCATATTTCGCAAATAGCTTTTTATGTTTTGCGACTAGTAAAGGGGCTACTTCAAATGAAGGAATAAGTCCTAGACGTACCGATGAAATTTCAGGATGATCAGAAATATTTGCACTCGGCGTTGGTTGTAAGAAATCATTTGCTAAAGGTTTAGGTGTACAGTTATTCAGCAAAACTGTACTTGCTGCGATTCCAAAATTGGCAATAAATTTACGTCTAGAAAATGAATTCATTGGACTAAATCCATGTAATTGTGTTGCGGGCGCTAAGCGCCCGCAACACAATTACTAAAAAAATTACTTTGCAGCACTACCCTTTTTGAAAATATTTAGAGATTGTTTAAGCTAAAAACTGATGAACTATATCTAGGATACGCTGACTTGATTTACCATCGCCAAAGGGATTAACAATACTTGCCATCTGTTCATAAGCAGTGCGATCATCTAATAATTTAGAAACTGATGCCACAATATCTTGCGTGTTAGTACCTACCAGTTTACTTGTCCCTGCGGAAACTGCCTCTGGGCGCTCAGTCGTACTTCGCAAGACCAAAACAGGTTTACCGAGGCTAGGAGCTTCCTCTTGTAATCCGCCTGAATCGCTCATGATCAAATAGCAGCGTTGCATGGCTCCGACCAATTGATCATAGTCCAATGGTTCGACTAAGAAAATGCGTGGATGATTGCCTAATTTGGCAATTAAAGGCTCTCTTACAACAGGATTCATATGCATAGGCAACACTAAAGCCACATCAGGAAATTCTGCCAAAATCTGCAACCATGCTTGAATGATTTGCTCTAATGGCAGTCCCCAATTTTCGCGACGATGCACAGTGGCGAGAATTACCCGATGCTTTGCCCAGTCCAACCCTTTGATTTCACACTTTGGTGATCGCTCAGAAACGTACAGTAATGCATCAATCACTGTATTACCTGTACGATGAATTCCTTCTTTTACTCCAGACTTTTGGAGATTCGCCACGGCAGCAGGAGTGGGCGCAAAATGTAGTTGAGCGATTTGAGAAACTAGGCGACGATTGGCTTCTTCTGGAAAGGGATTAAACAGATTATCGGTGCGGAGTCCAGCTTCCACATGACCAATCGGAATTTGTTGATAAAAAGCTGCTAATGCCGAAGCAAAAGCCGTGGTTGTATCTCCTTGGACTAAGACAATATTCGGTTGAATCTCTCTATATAACTTTTCTAAGCCAACTAAGCTATTGCAGGTAATCTCTGTGAGGGTTTGCTTCGGACGCATAATACCCAAATCATAATCTGCTTTGAGGTCAAACAATTGCATTACCTGCTCTACCATTTCCCGATGTTGCCCAGTTAACACAACTGAAGTCTGGAATTGCGGATTATTTCTAAATAAATGGATGACAGGGGCAAGCTTAATTGCTTCTGGACGAGTGCCTAAAGTGACGCAGACATGAAATTGAGGTTGCAAAATAATCTCCTTTGAAAATCGCTATCATACAATAGTGTGAGTTTCAATGGATATGGCTTTGGGGGCTTTCCCACCACCAAAAACACTATGAATTCCTCGCAAAGTCAGGATTATAATTCCACAAATTACAAGGTATTGGATAAGTTGAACTACGAAACTAGGTGTTGTGAATATAGTCGTTAAGGTACGAGGGTCGAAAGCAAATCTGTGAGTCTGAAAGTCGCTAACTCCTGCATCTGGCGTTATTATGTCAGGTATCCCGGGTACATCAGCTAAAAAGAATGGTTCTAACTCTGGTAAGGGATGCTTATATTCTACTTCAGAACTGAAATTTTGTACCTGATGACTATTTGGTAAAGATACAGGTTGGCTCTCTCCACTAAATATTGCATCAAGTTCCGTCTCAGAGTTGGACGATAGACTGGTACTAGAGTGATGGTGCTGTTCATCATCACGCATAGACTTAGGGGGGAAGATCGGTAAGGGAGGTATTGTAAGTCTTTCTTGGGATGAATCAATGCCGCCATTTTGAGTAGCATCGGTCATATGATTAATATTAGTATCATTATTCAATAAAGAAATTTCTTCTGTCCATACAGGTTTATCAAATCCTGTTTGCTGCCAAGAAATTGTGATTCTAGAGATGGCTTGGACTTCAAGGGTACTAAACAATTTTTCTAGCATTCTCATCAATACTTGGCGGTTGGGAACTTGCAATTCATCATCAAGCGATCGCAAATACGATTTGTCCGATTTGATTAAAACTTCCAAGTGATCGCCTTCTCGCTCGACATTGGCGAGCATTCCCTGTGACTTCAACAATCGATTCATTAAGTCGGTGATTGCAGCAACATTACCTTGCCTAGCCTGTTCGATCATCGGATTTTGTGCCATGAGAGCAACCTCAGATGCTTATCCAATAAAATTGCTTGTTATTACGCCAAATGTATCAGATCTTAGTAACTTTATGGCATAAAACTATTTTCGGTATCGATATTTGAATGAATAAGGTGATCGCCCCTAACGCGATCAAACCACTGGTGGGCAAGAAATTAAAAGTACTGCTATCGTCACTTAAGTCACATCTCCAATGGTAAATACTCCTGACTCCTCGTCTATCTCATCATCCAAAAAGATATAGCCAAGCAAAGCGCTACTCTCAAAATATTTTTGAGTTTTAAGTAAGCGCAAAGCGCTATAAGACTATGAGAAACAAGAGTATACTTCCTGAAGAATTATATGAATACAAAATTTTTATATGTGCTATTCAAGTCAATTATTTTCGCAAATACAAATTTAGGCTAGAAAAATTATAAATTTAATTCTAACAAAAATCTGCCACCAAGATGTAATCTCAAACTTCAAAGCGCTGTGGTGTAAATATAGCTTTTACCACAGCGCTTTTGGCTTAATTGTTACAGTATATGTGATATTTTGATTTAAAAGCGTCGCAAAGCGGCGCTTTTAAAATTTGGCTAGGTTTTAAGTCAGATCAAAGCACTTGACTAGAATTAGACAAGTCCAACTAGCTTGGCGCTCAAATCCCACATTTTTGCGGCTCTGGCATCATCGCGAGCTTGAGGGGAAACTGTTTGTACAAAGGATTTACCATCTTTCTTTTGGCGATTGCCCCAACTCCAGTAAGCACCTGATTGGCGATATGCAGGATCGGTAACCACATCAGCAACTCTCTGACCTGATAGTTCTTGAGTTACATAGCCCTTAGTAATATTTTTTTGGAACAATGGAAATAACTTCTGGAATAGAGGATAGTGATTGCGGAAGAGAGGCGTATCGGCTACACAACCAGGATAAAGTGATGTGAAGGTAATACCTGTGGAATCATGGAAGCGACGGTGCAATTCTCTCATGGTCAAGATATTGCAAACTTTGCTTTCTTTGTAAGCACGCACTGGTTCAAATTTCTTACCATTTGCCATCGAGATTGGTGGTTTGAAGCCTTTCTCAAAGCCTTCGAGATTACCGAGATCTGGCTGTGGAGGAATCTTACCGCCCAATTCGTCAGGGTTATGGGTGACGGTTCCGAGGATAACCACTCGGCGATCGCTATAGGTAGACTTTTTCATGTCTTCTAAAAGAAGATTGACCAGCAAGAAATGGCTCAGATGATTGGTGGTCATAGTTAGCTCAAAGCCTTCAGGCGATCGCTGTGGTTCTTTGAGTAAGGGGGTATAAATAGCGGCATTGACCACGATCGCGTCAAGGGATCTACCTGTAGCACGGAATTTAGCCACAAATTCACGTACACTCACCAAGGAGCCAAGATCTACTTGGATGACTTCATATTTATCTTTGGCAATGCCCACGGATTCCGCCGCTTTGTGGGTTTTATTGATATTGCGACAAGCCATGATAATGAACCAACCTCTATCAACGAGAGCCTTGGCTGACCAAAGCCCTACTCCTGAAGATGCGCCTGTGATAATGACTGTAGGTTTTTGTGGATATGACATTTTAAGAACAAATTTAGAAAATTATTAATTTTGATTAGAATTTTACAGCGATTTGGACTCCTGTGAAACTCAAGACTTTTTACCGAAACTATTACTTAATAAAGCTTTGAGAATATATAGCTTTGAGAATATAATGTTTCCCAATCTAACGAGGTACGGGTTTGATTCTCAAGCATCACAAAGAGAATGTCCCTAAGCAGATCAATACAAGCAGGACAAGTCACATCTGATTTTTCATATTTTTATACCTAGCCACAGGGGAAATACAGTACAGTTTTCGCTTGTCATAACGCTTTATTACACATAGCATCAATACCAAGGCTACAAGTCCTGATATGATTGTCAAGCAGAATCGCCGTTAACAGATCAACGAGATTCTAGCTAATATCCCTAGCGAACATCAGCGAATACCTCCAGTAATATGCGCCTATCTCAAATGCTCTGGGTCACTCTGCGTGAAGATCCCGCCGAAGCAGAACTCACAAGTCACAAACTCTTGCTTCGTGCTGGCTACATCAGGCGCGTAGGTTCAGGATTATATGTTTACTTGCCACTCATGTGGCGTGTTTTGCAAAAGATCTCGGCGATTGTTCGTGAAGAGATGAACGACACAGGAGCGCAGGAATGTCTATTGACGCAAATGCAACCTGCGGAACTTTGGCAGGAGTCGGGACGTTGGGACACTTATACCAAAGCTGAAGGGATCATGTTTGCCCTCACTGATCGTGCTAATCGTGAAGTTGGATTAGGACCTACCCACGAAGAAATTATTACAGCGATCGCTAGAGATACGATCCGTTCCTACCGCCAATTGCCACAGCATTTATATCAAATCCAAACCAAGTTCCGAGATGAGATTCGTCCTCGTTTTGGATTAATGCGTGGACGCGAGTTCATCATGAAGGATGGCTACTCCTTCCATGAAAATGAAGAGAGCCTCAAGGAAACATACTACGAAATGGATCGCGCCTATCGCAAGATGTTTGATCGCTGTGGTTTGAAATTCAGGGCAGTAGAAGCAGACTCAGGTGCGATCGGTGGTTCGGGTTCGCAGGAGTTCATGGTACTAGCAGAAGCAGGAGAAGATGACATTCTTTTCACCGAAGATAGCAGCTATGCCGCTAATGTTGAGAAAGCGGTATCCATTCCACCTGATGCAATTCCTTCACATTTTGATAAATGTGAAAAGATACATACGCCCAAAGCTGGCACGATTGAGACGGTCTGCAAGATGCTGAAATGTGATCCCACCCAAGTCGTGAAACAGGTGCTTTATCAAGTTATCTATGACAAAGGTACGACTGTATTAGTATTAGTTAGCATTCGTGGTGATCGTGATGTTAATGAAGTGAAGTTGCAGAATGAATTGACTAAACTCGCTGATCGTTACAATGGCAAAACAATTATCAATCTCCAAGTTGCTGATGCGGAGTCGCAACAAAAATGGGCGCATTCCAAACTTCCTGTCGGCTTTATTGCTCCAGATTTAGCTGATAGCTATATCGATAAGATCAAAGACTTTGCACCGAAATTCTTGCGTTTAGTTGATCGCACTGCGGCAGATTTGCAGAACTTTGTCACAGGTGCAAACGAATCGGATTATCATTTTGTCGGCGCAAATTGGGGTAAGGATTTTACATTACCACCTATTGTGAATATTGATAAAGCCAAGGCAGGCGATCGCGCAGTTCACGATCCTTCGCAGATTTTGCAAACTGCTAGAGGTATCGAAGTCGGTCACATTTTTCAATTGGGAACCAAATATTCTAAGGCGATGAAAGCAACTTTCACTAATGAACTGGGCGAAGAATTGCCCCTAGTGATGGGTTGCTATGGCTTAGGCGTTTCACGTCTTGCCCAAGCGGCGGTTGAGCAATCTCATGACAAAGATGGTATTATCTGGAATAAAGCGATCGCTCCCTACCATGTCATTGTCACCGTGCCAAATGTGGGTGATGCGAAGCAAATGGATGTCGGCGAAAGGCTCTATACTGCCCTAGATGCCGCAGGAGTGGAAGTATTATTTGATGATCGCGATGAGAGGGCTGGTGTCAAATTCAAGGATGCCGATCTTGTTGGTATTCCCTATCGTGTAGTCACAGGTAAGGCGATCGCTGATGGCAAGGTGGAAATAGTCAATCGAGCCACCAAGGTAGCAACTTTGGTAGAAATTGATTCAGTGGTGGAATACTTACAAAATGAACTCAAGTAAACTTGAATTTCCATTTAAAGTGTCATTAAGAGACGCTTTTACACTTCCCTAATATGAAGATTCGCTTCTAAATTGATCATGGTCATATTAATGCATGTAAGAAAACGCCTTAATTTGTCTCATCTTCTAATTTTATCAAAAGTCTAGAATAAGGTGTTTAATCCCCTACCTTTTCCAAATAGTCTTTCTCAGTTACACAGCAGTCCTAAATGAGATGTAAGTGGCTTTGACTTCGATCAGACATCTATAAACGATGGATAAGGGAATTGACGAGAAAAAAGGTACTTTAATTAATCGCAATTCCCTAAGCGAAGTCGAAGCCAATGATTTCTACAACTGATTTAGGATTGCTATATATTCATTGGTTAACTTGAAATTATAAGATTTGCTGAAATTTATATCTCAATATCTATGCTGCAATATTTCTCTCCTCAAGGATTAGTAAAATCAACTCTTTATGGATGTCTGATTCTCTCTAGTTCGCTAATTCCTGTACAAGCTAATGTTGCTAATCCACAAATTTTAGCTACGCCACAAGCGGAATCGATCACCCAACAGGTACTAAAAAGGTCGATTGCCAAAGAGGAACTTGATAACACAGCGAAAGTTGTTAAAGTCGAGAGCATCGGTAAGGGCGATAGCTGGATGTACCCTGTTCCCCCCAACTGGGAAATTACCCTTCTCCACCCACATCAAAGTTGGGTGCTTCAAGGTGAAACAGTCGAAGATATACAATTGATTGCACGGAATAATCCTGCGATTGAAAGTAGCTTGCCGACTCAGGTGCGTAACGAAATCAAGCGGATCGCAAGCAAACACTTGCAAATTCCACCCTCTGTTGTACTGATTAATAATGTTGAGGCTCAAAACTTCCCTGATAGCTGTTTAGGGTTAGGGAATTTGGCAGAATTATGCGCTCAACAAATTATTCGGGGCTATCGGGTAACAGTTACAGGAAAGTCCCAAGCAAAGCAAATATATCGCATTAGTAATGATGCCTTGAACCTTCGCACTGAGGCGATCGCAGGACTACCTAACCGCACCGATGAGCTACCGACAGCGATCGCCCGCCTAGTATTTAAGACAGCTCAATCAGATTTGCAAAAACCCATTGCTAACCTCTTCATTACCCAAGTTGAACCAAGACTCAATTGTTTCCGCATTCCCACGGCTCCACCAAATACACCCTGTTTACCAGCGAAGAAACTGGAAGGTTGGAATGTCACAGTGACAAATTTTCATAAATCACTGACTTATAAAATTGATCTCAATGGCAAAATTCTGACCAAATTACCATCCCTAACTCGTTAAAGCGCTTTTCGCTTACTTAAAACCCAGAAATATTTTTGAAAGCAACGCGAAGTGCTGCTTTCAAAAATATTTCTGTACTACTCAAAGCATCAACAGGCTGTAATACTTGTTAAGTTGCCGCTATCAATTTGTTTCAGTTGTTTATGCAGTACTACCAGAAATCTTTTTGAGGAAAAAGACATAGAGTTGTAAGTCGAAATTAGGCACATAAAAATAAGAGGGGGATGCTTTGCATCCCCCTCTTATTTTATTTAAGTATGACGCTAAAGTTGGCTAACTGACGGCTGTAGTTACGGATAATACCAAGGAGATTGAGGCGATTTTGTCGCACTTGAGGATCTTCTGCCATAACCAATACATCATCAAAGAATTTAGCAAGGACAGGCGTGATCGCTTTAATCCCTTCCATTAACTGCTCATCACTGGGTTGACAGGGCAAAGCGGCGATCGCCTGATATAACAAATGTTCCGCAGCATCAGTCAATTTAGTTGGATTAACAACTGACTTAACATCAATAGTGATGCTATCTAGATCTCCCTGTACCGCAAGGCGAGAAGCTCTCACAATTGGTTCATAGATTGCACCGAGAGTCTCGTCTTCACGAGATTGTTGCAAAAAGTGGGCACGTTCTTTGATGCGATTGAGATTGCTCAAACCTTGCAGGGTATAGGCGAGATCATTATTCCCAGTAACCGCATCAACAAGATCGTAATCAATGCCCTGCTCAGACAAAATCGTATCGCAGCGTTGCTTAAACCATTTATAGAGATTTTCCAAAACAGTTTCTGCGGGTTTCGCCAGCAAGCCCTTGTCGGCATAAATGGCGATCGCTGATTGCAGCAGTTTTGGTAAATTCAGTGCAAATTCGTTGTCCCATGCAATTTGGACAAGCCCAGTTGCCGCCCGACGCAGGGCAAAGGGATCGGATGAACCCGTAGGAATAATGCCCAGCCCAAAAATGCCAACGAGGCTATCGATACGATCAGCGATCGCTACAATCTTGCCTGTTAGTGAAGTAGGTAAAGCATCCCCCGCACCTTTAGGTTGATAATGCTCACGAATGCCTGTCGCCACTGCAAAAGGTTCCTTGCTAGAGAGGGCATAGTAATAACCCATTTGACCTTGCAATTCAGGAAATTCCTTGACCATCTGCGTCACCAGATCGGCTTTAGCAAGCTGTGCAGTGCGATCAATTAATACATGATCAGCTTCAGTGATTTCTATATTTGCAATCGAGTCAACCACTAATTTCGCGATCGCTCTAATTCTTTCCACCTTTTCGGCAACCGATCCAAGCTGAGCTTGGAAAGTGACCTTTTCTAAAAGGGGTAAAAAGGTTTCTAAATGTACAGCGCGATCGCTATCGTAGAAAAATTTGCCATCGGAAAGGCGCGCCCGAATTACTCGACCATTGCCTGCGGCAATCAACCGTGACTTATCAGGATTACCATTGGAAATTGTAATAAAGCGGGGCAATAGTTGATCGGGATTTGAGGCGGAATGTACGGGGAAATAGCGCTGGTGGCTAACCATTTCCGTTTTAATTACTGGCTGAGGTAACTCCAAGAATTCACGCTCAAACTCACCGATAACTGCGGTCGGAAATTCTACTAAATAGGTGACTTCTTCAAGCAAATCCTCAGGAATTTCCGCATTGCCATTAAACAGCTCTACTATGCTATTGATTTGGTTGAGGATATGATGCTGACGTTCTTTACCATCAACCAAAACAAAGGCTTCACGCAAAGTCGCCACATAGTCCTCAGCAGTGTCAATCACTACTGAGTGCGGATGCAGTACCCGATGCCCTTGACTCAGACGATCGCTCTGTACATTTTCTAAAGCAATCGGTAAAATTTGGGAATTGAATAGGGAAACTAACCAACGTATCGGGCGGGGAAACTTGAGATCACCATTACCCCAACGCATCAAGCGCTTACCTTCAAGTCCAGTAATCCATGATGGTGCTAGTTCCTGCAAAATATCCGCAGTCTGACGGCCCACAATTTGCTGATTAGCGAAAACAAATGAGCCCTTATCAGTCTCTTTGATAAAGATGTCTTTGAGATCAATCCCCTTTGACTTAGTAAAACCTAATAAAGCCCTAGTTGGCTCTCCCTGTGAATCACCATTTACAAAAGCAGAACCTACCGTAGGTCCTTTTAGCTCAACACTGCGATCGCTTTGTTGCACAGGTAAACCCTCAATTAGTACGGCAAGACGACGGGGCGTACCATAGACACTGATCTTGCTCGTAGTTAGTTGGTGTTCATCTAAAATTTTAGGGATGCGCTCTTGCCATTGGCTCAAAGCATCTACGATAAAACTGGCGGGTAATTCTTCAGTACCAACTTCTAACAGAAAACTTGCCATAACCACGAGTTGAGGGACAATCTTCAGTTTAACGCCTTGACGTACAATAAAGAAAGGGTAAGCGAGATGCAGTAACTACTATGCATTTGCCCTAGATGAATTGGCATCACCTGAAAATACTTAGAAAATATATAGCGCTTTATGCTAACTTAAAATCCCAAAAGATTCTTGAAAGCTTTGCGAAGAGACGCTTTCGAGAACTTGATTAGACTGATTTATGCCTAAACATTCTGTGGCTATAAAAGCCAAAATAGGATTGTGAGATTTTCCCTGCAATCCTGTTTTGGCTTTTAATTTTATTGCACAGTGCCACTTAGCATAAAATAGCTAGAGATTAACTTTTATTGAGCAGGGATACTGAAAGAGGCAAAACATGGGGCAAACACTCGAAGCTGTAGCGATTACTGATCAAATTAATTATCAGACTGAACAATATCGCGATGCCTACAGCCGAATCAATGCGATCGTCATTGAGGGCGAAGCTGAAGCATACAGCAACTATCTCCAACTAGCGGAGCTACTGCCCGAATCTAAAACAGATCTGATTAAACTTGCCAAGATGGAGGAGCGTCACAAGAAGGGTTTTACTGCCTGTGGTAAAAACCTCAACGTTACCCCAGACATGGAATTTGCTGAGAAGTTCTTTGCTGAATTGCATGGCAATTTCCAAAAAGCCTTTGCAACTAAGGATATTGTTACTTGCCTGTTGATCCAATCACTAGTTATTGAGTGTTTTGCGATCGCTGCCTATAACATCTATATTCCCGTCGCCGATCCTTTCGCTCGCAAAATTACTGAGGGCGTAGTCAAAGATGAATATCTGCATCTTAACTTTGGCGAAGAATGGTTGCAAGAGCATTTTGAACAATCCAAAGCAAATTTAGAGCAAGCCAATCGGCAAAATTTGCCGATCGTTTGGAAAATGCTCAACCAAGTTGAAACTGATGCTAAAGTCCTCGGCATGGAAAAAGAAGCTTTAGTTGAAGACTTCATGATCCAATATGGAGAAAGTCTTGGCAAAATTGGCTTCAACACTCGTGACATTATGAAGATGTCGGCAATGGGTTTGTTAGCTGCTTAGTTATTTAGCTGTTAGCAATTAGCTATTAGCCTTGAGCTTTTAGCTGTTAGTTATTAGTTCTTGGCTAACAGCTAAAATATTCTAGAACGGCTAAAACAGCCTTTAAAGAAATTATCAATTTCTCAAAAACACTTTAAATCTCAATCCAAAAAGCTAACCGCTAATCGCTAACAGATATTTATAATTGGCAGTCATGCAATGTAATTGTATTGCGGGCGCTTCGCACCTGTAACACAATTACTAAAAAAATTACTTTGCAGCACTACCTTATAATTTATATAAATATCTAATAGCTAACAGCCAATAGCCAATCGCTAATCAAAAACTGGTAACCGCAATCGATGTTTGGTCTTATTGGGCATTTAACAAGTCTTGAACACGCTCAGTCTGTAGCAAGGGAATTAGGCTATCCCGAATATGCCGATCAAGGTTTGGAATTTTGGTGTAGCGCCCCACCCCAAATCGTCGATCGCATCAAAGTTACGAGTGCTACAGGTCAGCAGATCGAAGGGCTGTATGTAGAGTCATGCTTTTTGCCTGAAATGTTGGCAGGAAGCAAAATTAAAACCGCTATTCGCAAAATCCTTAATGCGATGGCGCATGCACAAAAGCATGATATCGATATCACGGCTTTAGGGGGATTTTCCTCGATTATTTTCGAGAATTTTAACTTAAGCCAGATGTCGAGCGTGCGAAATATTCAGCTCGAATTCAATCGCTTCACCACAGGCAATACCCATACGGCTTACATTATTTGCCGCCAAATCGAAGAAGCTAGTCGTAAATTTGGCGTTGACTTAGCCAAGGCTACGGTTACAGTTTGTGGAGCTACGGGGGATATTGGTAGTGCTGTATGTCGTTGGCTTGATGCGCGTACTAATATTAAAGAGCTTTTGCTAGTTGCCCGCAATCAAGAACGGTTGCAAGAACTTCAAGCTCAACTTGGTCGCAGTAAAGTTTTGAGTATCGAAGAAGCTTTGCCTCAGTCAGATATTATCGTGTGGGTAGCCAGTATGGCAAAGGGCATGGCAATCGACTCCACTACCCTCAAACGCCCCTGCATCCTCATCGATGGAGGCTATCCCAAAAATATGTCTAGCCTTGTTCAAGAAGAAGGAATTTATGTGATCGATGGGGGCATTGTCGAGCATAGCCTCGATATTGACTGGAAGATTATGAAAATCGTAAGTATGACTGAGCCTACTCGTCAGCTTTTTGCTTGTTTTGCTGAAGCGATGCTGTTAGAGTTTGAGGGATGGCACACCAATTTTTCATGGGGACGCAATTTAATATCCATTGAGAACATGGAAAAAATTGGTGCAGTTTCAATTAAGCACGGATTTAGACCGCTAATTAATTAAAAAGAAATGAATGGTGGTGCTTTGTGCCACCATTCATTTCTTTTTGTAGATGGCAAATTATCACAACTCTTTAAAAAATGTTACAACTACATTATGTAGTTTTGTATACTGGTAGTTTGATTGGGATATAAAAAAGGTATTTAACAGAGTGAGTCAGCATCCCCTAGAAGAGCTAAATCGCTACGATGCCAAAGCCAATGCCGAATATTATGGTAGTCGCCCATGGCTAGCGATTAGTCGCATTTTAAAAATTATTTATTTTGCTTTCAGTTTTGGCTTAGCTTTTGGCTGGGATGTCTTGACGGGTAACACTGTAAGTCAACCCAAACTTGCCGAACAGTTACGACGTATTATCACGGCACTTGGTCCTACTTATATCAAAGTTGGACAGGCTTTATCGACACGCCCTGACTTGGTACGTGTGGATTTTTTAGAGGAGTTAACAAAACTTCAGGATCAATTGCCGCCATTTTCCAATGATCAAGCCTTCGCGATTATTGAATCTGAATTAGGCAAGCCTGTTCAGACTATCTATCGCACTATTTCCGAAGATCCGATCGCAGCAGCAAGTTTAGGTCAAGTTTACAAGGCAACTCTCTATTCAGGAGAGGAGGTCGCCGTCAAGGTACAACGCCCTGAACTCATCCCTACATTAACCCTAGATCTATTTATTCTCCGTTGGTTTGCCAGTTGGCTCGGTCCAATTCTGCCACTCAACCTTGGTAATAGCTTAGAGGCGATCGTCGATGAATTTGGCTTAAAACTATTTGAAGAAATCGACTATGCCCACGAAGCCACTAATGCCGAAAGATTTGCAGGCTACTTCCAAAATGATCCCCTTGTCAAGGTTCCCTACATCTATCGTCAGTACAGCACTCATAAGGTTCTGACTTTAGAATGGATTAATGGCATTAAACTCAATGAAATTGAACAAATAAAGGCAGCAGGACTAGATACTGATGCCCTTGTAAGGATTGGGGTAATGTCTGGTTTGCGTCAACTTCTAGAGTTTGGCTTTTTCCATGCTGATCCTCACCCTGGCAATCTCTTTGCTACCTATGATGGCAAGATGGCATACATTGACTTTGGGATGATGGATCAATTGGATCTACAAACCAAAGAGCAATTAGTTGATTCAGTTGTGCATTTGCTCAATAAAGACTATGACGAACTAGGGCAGGACTATGTGCGGCTCGGCTTTCTGCAACCAGATATCGAAATGAAGCCAATCGTCAATGCGCTTGAATCAGTCCTTGGCGATATCATGTCCGAGAAAGTGAAGGATTTCAATTTTAAAGTTGTGACTGATCGCTTCTCGAAGGTCATGTACGACTATCCATTCTGCTTGCCTGCTAAATTTGCACTGATCATTCGCTCGGTAATTACCCAAGAAGGCGTTGCCCTTAGCCTCAATCCTGAATTTCGGATTGTGCAGGTAGCCTATCCCTATGTAGCGCGGCGATTGTTGACTGATGAGTCCGAAAGTCTGCGGTCAAGATTATTGGAAGTTCTCTTTAAGGATGATAAGTTTCAATGGTCTCGGCTAGAGAATTTATTAGCGATCGCTAAATCTGATGGTCAATTTGACATCATTCCCACAGCAAGTATGGGTCTGAAATTCCTTGCCTCCAAAGATGGTGAATATATTCGTCGTCGGATTTTGTTAGCTCTGACAGAAGACAATCGATTACATACTGAAGAGTTAATGCGAATCTGGAATATGCTCAGAGTTGATATCGAGCCCGCAAAACTATGGGATATGGCTCTGAAAACCTTAACTGGAGTAATGCCCAAAGCTATCGCGGCTGCACTCCCCTTCGCCGCCTTCCAAAATATTAACTAGTCGCCGAACTTTTTCAAGAATTAAAGGTGTGGATCAAAGATCCACACCTTTAATTCTTGAAAGCCTCCAAAATGGCGCGATTACGAATGCGACAGGAATCACAAACACCACAAGGCGTTTCCCCACCTTGATAGCATGACCATGTAAGATCAATTGGCACACCTAAGCGCTTAGCTCGTCGGACAATATCTACTTTAGAATCCATCACTAAGGGGGCAACTAATTGTGGTGCATGACCCTATAGTCCGACATTGGAAGAAAGTGCTGCTAATTTCTGGAAAGCTCCTAAATAATCTGGACGACAATCGGGATAG
>Ga0209972_10001193_pt1 | contig 23272 bp, 17 predicted proteins | sample NOAtaG_7_FD_187302 | JGI IMG/M metagenome (GOLD analysis project Ga0209972, IMG submission 187302) | Freshwater lake microbial communities from Lake Erie, under a cyanobacterial bloom - NOAA_Erie_Diel1S_2200h metaG (SPAdes) (version 2) | ecosystem: Environmental > Aquatic > Freshwater > Lake ... | reverse complement strand
TCTAGTAGAACTACGCGAGTACGTTGAGCAAAGGTAGAGGCTTTGGCGAAATAAAGATGTAATGCAGTCATGGAGTATTTTTAGCGTATTGTAAATGTCTTATACATATATACTACGGTTTGTTTGTTGAGTTACCGTAGATTTGATGTAATGATTATTACATATAGGTTTTCCGTAAGGATGTCTCCTGAATAACAAAGATTTATTTGCCTACAAAGTTTTTTTGTGTGTCGGGCTGATCTTGCTAATAAATCTTCCCAAAAGTTATATTCGCGGCGGCGATCGCCATATACAGTTTCATGGTTTTCTTATTTCCGACTCTTTCTGATTCTATTTTTAACGTGATGTGTAACTAAAAATCGCGTTGATATATGTAAATAAAAATATTTTTTTATTCTTTTGCTGTAAATGAATATTGTCTAACAACTTCTTGCTAATCTACATATTTAGATGATTAGGCAAAATTTTTCTATATAATATCCCGTATAAAGTGATTAGCCAGAAACTTGACTTTCAGCTATATGCCCTATAGACAAAATTTTTCCCTCTAAATACTATAGTTGGACATCCTTTGAAAAAGTTGAATTAGTTAAGAGCAGTTGTTTTGCCGAAAAAAATTTTCAATATAAAAACCTAGGTCAAATTTATGTCAAAGAAACTTGCTGTTGTAATTAGTGGTGCAGTATCTCTAGGTAGCTATGAAGCAGGAGTAATGTACGAAGTTTTAGAGGCGATCGCGGTTCATAACAAGGATTTGTCAGAACATGATGATAATCATATTGAAATTGATGTAATTACGGGTGCTTCAGCAGGAGCTATGACTGCTTGTATTCTAGCTCAGAACTTACTTTATGATGATAACACTCTGAGCAAACCTTATGAAAATTCTCTTTATAAGGCATGGGTTCAAAAAGTAGATATAGTTGAATTGCTTGATGTTGATAAAGCCGATCAGAAAAAGTCCTTATTGAACGCAAATGTTGTTGAGAAAATTGCTAAGGAGCTAATTAAGGATCTTGAGCCTAATGATCCTAAGAATAAAGACATTTTTAAGTTGCAAAAACATCCTGCTGCAAGCTCGGAGATTCAGATTGGAGTTGCAATGTCTAATTTGAATGGTTTTAATTATGGAATCAAATCTCTTCAGGGAGAGTCATTTGATTATACTCGATTCAAAGATCAATTCGTTTGCAGTGTTCGTCGAAAAGAGACAAGCGACAAGGCAATCCTGCAAGAAAAAATGTATCAAGAAAAAGCATGGGAAGATTTTAGACCGACAACATGGGCTGAGTTGAGGGATGCAGGGATATCGTCGGGTGCATTTCCATTTGCTTTTCCAATGAAAAGTATTTCTCGTGTGGGAGAAGGAAAATTTTCTCAAAGAGATAGTAAAAATAAGAATAATGAAAACCCCGATCCAATTAATGAAGGAAGGTATTTTTATACAGATGGTGGTACATTTGAAAATGAGCCTTTAGGGATGGCAAAAGCTCTCATTAATCACGATCAAGAAAACCCAGAAGATAGATATTATTTGCTTGTCAAGCCTGGACAACGTAAGGCTTCAAAAGATCCATTCTTCAATCAAAAGCCAAATCTCTTGACTACAGCAATTGCATTATTTGGCGCAATCTTTCAGCAAGCTCAGTTCCAAGACTGGATCATGGATGATGTAAATTCAAAGCTTTTAACCATCACCTCAAATGACGACGAGTTGATTGGGGATGTCTTCTCTGCTTTTTCTGGTTTCTTGGAAGAGAAATTTAGGGCTTATGATTATAACATTGGAAGAGAGAATGCTAGAAAGCAGCTAACAATTGCTCATGAAAAAAACTTACTCAACTTCGATCCGAACGCACTAGACAAGATGCCACCTATTGAATGGAAGGTTGATAAAAAGAAAAGTGTCATACGAGGAGGGAGAACATTAACTACTTGGGTTCAGGTAAAGCCAGAACTAAGTAAACTAGCAAAACAAATCAAAGATGATACGGGTAAAAGGAATCAACTTGATGAACTGCATCGCTTAATGCATGAAGTTGATCCAGCAACACGACAAAAGATTTGTGACCAATTAAAAGAGCGACTGGAATCTCTGGTTGATTTTATCAATGAGGAGTATCTTTCTAAAAGGGACATAGCTAATCCAATTGCCATTGATAAAGCTATCAATAATGTAAAAGCATGGTTCGGGGGGGCGAGTGATGATCAATTTAATATTCAAATGACAGCCAGACAAGTGATTGGACAACCAGCGACTAAGAAATTGTTGACAGGAGTACTTGGTTTTTGGTTGGATGCAAATATATTGAAGCCTCCACATATAGCCAAAAAGAATTTGGTGTGATACTAGTGTGATCGCCAATGGCGTAGTGCGATCGCCAATATTGTAGGTTGGGTTGAGGTGACGAAACCCAACATTGCCTTTATTTCTTACCTTAATATTTCCTCGCTAATAAAATCAGAGTTCTCACTTCGTCAGAGAGAGATTGAGAGAGATAGCAGTAAATTGATAATGAGGTTATCATTTCTCATAGTTGGGTTGCGTTCCTTAACCCAACCTACAAGATCAGCGATCGCACTTGAATAGACAGAACCCTCACCTAGAGGTAAGGGTTGCATGATTTTTACTTTTACATTTTTCCTTGCGATCGCTAGACAGCTACCAATTCCTTCTTAACCACGAATTGATTAGTTGGACGAGGCAAACCGAGATTTTCGCGGAGGGTTTTTCCTTCATACTCAGTGCGGAATAGACCGCGTTCTTGCAAGATCGGAATTACCAAATCCACAAACTCATCTAATCCAGTAGGCAAATAGGGAGGCATGATATTAAAACCGTCAGCAGCATCATTAATGAACCATTCTTCAAGGCGATCGGCAATCTGTTTGGGAGTACCGACAATTTGATAATGACCTCTCGCTCCCGCAATCCATTGATAGAGTTGACGGATAGTGAGATTTTCCCGTCGCGCTAATCTAATCAACAAATCCTGACGACTCTGCTGCAACTCGGTTTCAGGCAAGTCAGGTAGAAGTCCATCAAGGGGATAGGGGGACAGATCAACATTACCCAGCATACTTCCTAGCAACGCCAAACCAACCTTAGGATCGATCCCATCCTGTAGCTTTTGGAACTTCTCTTTCGCTTCCTCTTCGGTGCGACCAATCACGGGGAAAATCCCTGGCATGATTTTAATATGATCGGGGTTGCGACCAAATTTTGCGGCTCGTTCCTTCACATCTGCATAGAAAGCTTTAGCATCCGCAAGGGTTTGGTGAGCTGTAAAAATCACTTCCGCCGTTTCCGCCGCTAATTGCTTTCCATCTTCTGATGAGCCTGCCTGTACAATCACAGGATAGCCTTGAAGAGGACGCGCCACATTCAGAGGTCCCCGTACTGAGAAGTATTCACCTTTATGATTGGGAACATGGAGTTTATCAGGCTCGAAAAAGATACCCGATTCCTTATCGCGAATGAAGGCATCATCTTCCCAACTGTCCCATAGTCCTTTGACCACATCCACAAATTCACGGGCGCGTTGATAGCGTGGCGCATGGTCGGGATGCTTATCCAGATTGAAGTTTTTCGCTTCACTATCGGTTGCCGATGTCACCAAGTTCCATCCAGCCCGACCACCACTCAGGTAATCTAGAGAAGCGAATTTACGGGCAAGATGATAGGGTTCGTTATAGGTAGTGGAAACGGTGGCGATCAAGCCAATATGTTCCGTAACGACAGATAAGGCTGAAAGCAAAGTGATTGGTTCAAAATGCGCGACGTGACCCGCACGGCTAATGATGTCCTTATCTTGACCGCGATCGCGTACTGACACACCATCAGCAAAGAAAATCGTATCAAATTTACCACGTTCGGCAGTTTCAGCGATTTTACGGAAGTGGTTAAAATCTAAACCACCCTCGGCGTTGGCATCAGGATAGCGCCAAGAAGCAACGTGATGTCCTGAACTCATCAGGAATGCACCAAGCCTAAGTTTACGTTTTTCAGTCATAGTTTCTTAGAAATTCACGTTAAAGTTTTAGATCTCCCCACCTACTCTTCAAGGGAGTAGGCAAGGACTTAAGATGAGTTTTAATAACCCGTAGATTTATCCACTACATTCCGCAAAGGCTGACCTGTGCGATAGCGTTGCAGATTATCGAGAAAGAGATTGACAATGCAATCGATCGCTCTTGGCGAAGAAGCGGAAGTATGCGGTGTGATAAACACATTTGGCAAAGTCCAAAGGGGACTCTCTTGAGGCAAAGGCTCCACAGTGAAAGTATCCAGAGCCGCGCCTGCAATTTTTTCCTCTTTGAGAGCCTTAATCAAGGCCTCCTCATCAACGATCGCACCTCTAGCAATGTTGATCACAAAGGCTTTAGGACTCAAAGCACTAATCGCCGCTTCATCAAATAACTTGGTAGTTTCAGGAGTAAGTGGTGTGGCAATTACTACATAGTCAGCTTCTGGTAAATGCGATCGCCATTCATCTTTACCCACGATTAGATCGAAATTCTCAAGCGGTTGCGGATTACTCCGTGAGCCAATCACCTTTAGCCCAAAAGCTTTTGGGCTAAAGGTGATTGGCTGTCCAATCTTACCAGCACCGATAATCAGGATCGTTTTGCCGTAAATCTCACCAAGCTGCAATTCAAAGCCACGCTTCCAACCTTTTTGTTGACGTAATTTAATCAAAGTATCGATTTTTTTGGCATGGTAGAGAATATAGGTAAGAACAAACTCAGAGATAGGAATTGCCGAGTTTCCTGCACCATTGGTCAGGACAATATCACGCTCTAAATACTTAGGCGTGAGAATATGATTCACTCCAGCGCTAGGGGTCTGATGCCAACGGATTTTAGGCGCAATATCGAGAACTTGATCCAAAATTGGTGGTTTAAGATAGAACCAATTGAAATATACTTCGGCATCGGTGGGATCGCCATCAAGGTTACCCGTTGAATCAACCCATGCTTTTTCGAGATCGGGATAGCGATCGCTGGTTAAATGTGGTTCTAAGCGATCGGCAAATTCTTTAGGAAGTAGTGCTTTCATAGATTCTCCTTAAATAATTCCAAAACATGAGTCCAAGCATCTGCTGCCGATTCGGGATGGTAACTACCGCGATGATTGCAGAAGAAACCATGTCCAGCGTTAGGATAGCGGAAAATTTTATGGGAGATCTTCGCCTCTATCAGCGCTGCTTCTACTTGATCGACATCCGTAAGTGGAATCCCTTTATCCTCTTCACCAAAAAAGGCATAAATCGGCGCTTTAATCTCTTTGGTAAGTGTAATCGTTGGTTCGCCACCACCAAAGGTCGTGCTAGGAATGCCCCCACCATAGAAAGAAGCCGTTGCTTTAATCTCTGCTAATGTTGCAGTCAGGTAAACCACATGACCACCAAAGCAGAAGCCAATCGAGCCGATCGCATCACCCTTGACATTGGGTAAAGCTTGGAGATAGGCGATCGCTGCCTGAATATCACTAATGATTTCACTAGCCTTAGTTTGATCTTTGTGACCTCGACCAATTTGAATATCTTCAGGGGTATAGAGCGATTCAAAATTAGGAGCAGTGCGTTGAAATAGAGCAGGGGCGATCGCTACATATCCTTCCTTAGCTAAGCGCTCTGCGACTTCGCGAATATGAATATTCACCCCGAAGATTTCTTGAATTACGATCACCGCAGGAAAAGTACCGACGCGATCGGGTTCCGCCAGATAAGCATCAATTAGCAAATCACCATTAGCAACCTTCACGCGAGAGGTGAAAATCGTAGATTTATCTTGAGTTTGATTAATAGTTGCAGTAGTCATAGTTTGTAAATTTAATTTAGTTTTTCTTGTCCCCCTCTCCCTTAGGAGAGGGGCTAGGGGTGAGGGCTTTTCTACTTATTCGCCACTACCTTCAGGGAATCAGGAGTAATTGCTGCATATTGCTCAGGAGTTAGGGCAGCTTCCTTGATATCAATCTTTTTAGGAATGACTTTCTCTTGAGTGAACAAATCTGCAATCTTTTGTTGTTCTTCCAGTACTTGAGGAGTAATGGCCCGCAAGCGATAACTTGCTCGACCAGAGATAACAGTCAAAATTTCAGGATCAATCTTCAGAATCGGAGCGACTAATTTCACAACTTCAGGACGATTGGCTTCGGCCCACTCACCATTTTTATCAATCTCTTCTAAAATAATCCGTAGCGCTTCAGGATTTTCGGTCGCAAAAGAACGTGTTGCAATGTAGAAACCACCTTGAGTCGCAATTTTACTGGCATCTCTGAGTACACGAGCTTCTGCTTTAGATTGCACAAAAGCCAAATATGGGTCCCAAGTTATCCACGCATCAATCCGACCTTGAATGAATGCTTCTCGCGCATCTACAGGTGGCAAGGTGACAGCTTGAATATCACTGTACTTTAAGCCCACTTCATCTAATGCTTTGACCAACAAGTAATGGGAAGCAGACCCTTTTTGAAAGACTACTTTCTGTCCCTTGAGATCGGCTACACTTTTGATTGGTGAATCCTTCTGGACAATAATAGCGCTGCCCTTACCTTCACTAGGTCTCCGAGCTGACACATATACCAATGATGAACCTGCGGCTTGAGCAAAGATGGGTGGCGTTTCACCGACAGAACCGAGATCAACTTTGCCAACATTGAGAGCTTCCATCAACTGAGGTCCAGCCGCAAATTGTGACCATTCGACTTTGACACCTAGAGGCTCAAGTCGCTTCTCCAGCACACCTTTAACCTTGACGATATCACCAGCACTCTGATAGCCCAACCGAACTACCTTAGTCTTGCCAACACTAGCCACTTTGGTTTCGCCCTTTGATTCACTCTTTGCTGTGGCTGAGGGATTGGTAGGAGCGCTGCAACTGATTAAAGTAGTTGATAGAGCCAACAAACTAGGGATCACAAACAATGTGAATCTTTTAAGTACTGAATCTTGTTTTTGTTTAACTGATGCAATCATGATTAATAAAATCTCTACATTAAGATATCTAATTTGAATTTGAAAAGCAGAAAGGGCGACACAAAGAGTCTCCTCTATCTAAAACAACTATGCTTCTTTTAGTAATTCAGGCGGTGTGATTGCCGCATAAATCTCAGGAGCTAGTAAAGCCTCTTGAATATTGACTTTCTTGGGAATCACTTTCTCATCAAAAAATAGATCCGCAACTCGTTGTTGTTCTTTAATCAACTGTGGAGTCAGTCCTCTACGTCCTGCAAAAGTACGGCGCTCTACAATCTTTTCCGCAACACTGGGTTTAAGTTTTAGCTCTTTTACGAGAATTTCTGTAACTTCCGAGCGATTTGCATCTGCCCATTTATCAAGCTCATGTAACTCCTCGATCGCGGCTTTGAGCAGCCCTAAATTTTCTAAGGCAAAGCCTTTACGAGCAATGTAATAACCTCCTGGGGAGTCCAAACCAACCGAGTCTTTGATGACCCGAATCCGACCCAAATCTTCAGCGATCGCATAGTGAGGATCGCCAGATACCCAAACAGGGATTTTACCCTCAATAAAGGCTCCTCTGGTCTCGACTGTGGGTGCACTCTTGACTTTGATATCTTTAATCGTCAAGCCAATTTCTTGTAAAGCTCTGACAATGAAATAATGGGAAGCGGAACCTTTTTGGAAATAAACCTCTTGTCCTTTAATGTCTTCAACTTTTTGAATCGTAGATTCTGGAGGAACGGCAATCACGCTTGCCCGACCTGTAAGTGATGTTGTCTTTGTTCCAACTATATAGACAATATCAGCTCCTGCGACTTGAGCAAAAATGGGAGGACTTTCACCAACAAAACCAAAATCGATCTTGCCAACATTCATGGCTTCCATTAACTGAGGACCCTGAGCAAATTGCGCCCATTCCACATTTACACCTTGTGGTTCTAGCCTTTTTTCTAATACCTTTCTCGCTCTCACCAGATCGCCTGCGGATTGATATCCTACTCGAAAGACTTTGGTTTTAATACCAAGATCGATCGCCGCAGCTTTGGGCGTATTACTAGCTGTACTACTAGCATTAGGACTTACCGCAGGATTACTGCTCGTAGGTTGATCGCTACAACTTCCTAAAAGTACAGACGCAGATAGTCCTGTTAAACCTTGAGCAGTTAAAGACAGAAAACGACGACGGGGTAAATACAATGGGGAAGTCATAGTTATAATCCTAGATTAGACCTAAATTTAGATTATTGTTTCCAAGCTACTAAGGCAGATGCAGAGAGTTGTTCGGTAAAGGTTCCTGATGGTTCAACTTCTAAAAGAGCCGCCCGTAAATCCGATTCAAACTTATCTCGATTTGCACCAAAGAAAGAAGGAAGTCCAAAGGCGGTGGAGTAGATATAACCCAAGTAGGAATCGACCGTCCAATCTTTAGGAAACTTAAACTCAAAGAGTTCCTGACGCGCAAATTGGGAATTAGCAATTACTTCTGTATGGGGGATTGATAGTGGTTGCCATTTACCTTCACCTGCTTTACCTGTGCGCCGATCTTCACCGAGCCAACGATGAACAACAGCGATCGCTGCTTTTTTCCAAGGCAATTCACTATGCCAAGGATCGTCACCTGTGGCAAGAAGTGCGACACAGCCATCATCAGTCAGTAAAGGATAGAGCTTTTTTAGAACCAATTCACGCTGTGTCCAATGGAAAGAACGTCCAAAGGTTGCCAGCTTAAATTGACCGAGTTCATGTGATATCGATTCCGCAATATCCTCAACCCAGCGAATATTGGTAACATTTTTGGCTCTAGCTTCAGCTTTGCCCTCACCAAGCATCGCAGGATCGGGATCGATCGCTACAACCTCAGCAAAGCGATCGCTAAAGGGAATCGCCACAATACCAGTTCCTGCGCCAAGGTCGAGTAATCGCTCAGTGCCATCGAGTTGAAATATTTCGGTTAACTTATCAAATAGAACTTGAGGATAACGCGATCGATAGCGCACATAGTATGGTGCTGCGCCTTGAAATAAAGTAGGATCGTAGACTTTGGTTAATGTAGTGGTCATGGTAATAATTCCTAATTTTTTTTAACGTAGGGGCAATTCATGAATTGCCCCTACATTCATTCCCTACATTGATGAATATCTTTAAAATGGACGACTACCCGCAAGGCTGATCCGTTTCAAAACTCTACGCTCGCTCGGATCGAAGGCAGTACGACGATGGAGAGTTGATTGATTATCCCAATACACAATGTCACCGACAGACCACTTATGCTCGTAATAGAACTTCGGTTGATTGAGATGTTCTCGCAATTTCGCGATTAGTTCTGAACCTTCCTCTGGATCTATCCCTACTACTGATACTTCGGTCGCATAGCCGAGGCTGAGAACCTTTAATCCACTTTCAGGATGAGTCCGCACTAAAGGATGGGGAAATGCAGGCGAAAGTAGCGGTTCAGAGGTATCTTTGCGATACAAGCGTTTAGGCGAATCAGCAGTCCGCACAAAGGGATTGTAGGTAATTAACTGCAAATCTTTAATCCGCTCCTTGGTAGCCTCATCTAAAGCTTCATAGGCAAGATTGAGATTGAGCCAAGCTGTCTCACCGCCCTTAGTGGTCACTTCTTCTGCATAGAGAAATGAACCACTGGAAGGGTAAGGAGTCCAGTGATGATCTGAATGAAAAGTGAGTTCACCTGTACCTGTATAGCCACCTTCGATATTTGCCACAGGAATAACAACAGGTGTAAAACCTACCTTAGAAGCAAGTACAGGTGTTTCATCAAGAGGAACAAATAAATCACCGAAGTAATAAGCAAAATTCTTCAACTGCTCATCGGTCAACTTTTGATTTTTGAAGATGAGAATGTGATAGTTGCGATGCGCTTGTTTTAGACGCAAAATTGTTGTTGGATCGACGGGTTTACTAGCATCTAAGCCAGTAACTACGGCTCCTAAAGGTGCATCTAGAGGTGTAATTTTTACCTCCTGTGCTGTATTAGAAGCGATCGCTGAAATTGTGGCAGTCATATATTTAAAAATCTTTAGATTTCTTATAGCAATTACCAATCTGCCTGTGACAAATTGGTAATCAGGAAAATTGGTTTAAGGTAATAGATTAAGACTTGAACTTATTTGGCAAGAGCAAGCACACCTTTAGGCGTAATGAATTCGTACTCTTCAGGCTTGAGGAATCCAGTACGGACATCAGGTTTATTGGGAATGAGCTTCAATCGGAACCAAAATTCAGCAACTTTTTCTTGCTCTTTGATGATGTCTTCGGTAATGGGACGCAGACCATACTCGTACTTACTATGCATTTTTTCTAAAATGTTAGCGTCAATTTTAGTGACATCTGTAAGTAATGTGGAAACTTCTTTGGGGTTAGCCTTTACCCATGCATCAGCTTTTTCTAGTTCCTCAAAGAACAGTTTGATGGCATCTTTATTTCCTTCATAGAATTTGCGAGTCGTTGTGTAATAGTTGCGGGTATCACGCAGTTTCTCACCATCAAATAATACCCGACCCACACCACTTAGTTCTGTGCGGGTGATGAATGGATCCCAAATAAACCAGCCATCAACTTTACCTTGACTAAAGGCGGCGCTGGCATCGGCAGGAGGGAGGAATACGGATTCAAAATCATTAATAGTTAAGCCTTCTTTTTCAAAAGCTTTGACTGCTAAGTAGTGACCGATGGAAGCTTTTTGGAAAGCGATTTTTTTGCCCTTAAGATCTTGGACACTTTGAATCGGGGAATCTTTGCCAACTAAAAGAGCTATGGGTTTGCCATTAGTTGCTGTAGCGCCTAAATAGACAAGAGGATTACCTGCGGCTTGAGAAAAAATAGGAGGCGATTCTGCTGTAGAGGCAATGTCCAAACCATTAGCGTTTAATGCTTCGAGCTGTTGAGGTCCTGCGGCAAACTCTGCCCATTTCACTTCATAACCGAGGGGTTGAAAAGCTTTTTCTAATGTGCCTTGTTTCTCTAAGACTGCTAAAGCCGTGAGTTGTTTAGAGCGCACAATCCGAATGACTTTTTTCTCGCCACTAGCAGCAGGTTTGCTGGCTTCAGTGGTTTTTGCGTCAGGCGATTTTGATGCAGTTTTAGAATCGGGAGAAGTTGAGGCGGTAGGGGCTGAAGTCGTACCGCAACCAATTAATGCAGTTGATAAAACGAGGCTATAGGCGGCGGAAAATAAGAGCGATCGCCGTTTAATTTTTTGGACTTGATCGGGGCGAGTGAAGACCTTAAGCAATGGGGGGAGTTCTTTCATGGGCTTGTCTAGCGAGTTATAGCAAATTCTGTAGATCCCTTGTAAATTAAAGATCTTACATAATCTACTAAATATACATGTAAATACCGTAGTTTATAAATGTCATCCTCTCATGGGTCGCTATAAAATTCAAGTTAACTGCTATACAAAATCGGACAGAAGTGAAAGTATTAAATAGAAATTAAATAGAAATTGAAATGAAAAAATTAAAAGTTAGTTCAATCTCTAATCTTGAATTAACTCTGAAATTACTGGAGTTTGAGAGTTGGAATGAGAGACGATCGCACCAATTTGAAACCCATTTTTAGAACCGTTATTTTGAGCTTTATTAGCAAACTCTTGATCGCTCAGATTTTCAGGTAAAAATCCTCCTGCTTGCATTTGCCATAATTTGGAATAAGCGCCATTTCTGGCTAATAGGTCTGCATGGGAACCATCTTCAATAATTTCTCCTTGATTAAAGACGAGAATCCGATCTAGATGGGCGATCGTGGAAAGACGGTGTGCGACCACGATCACGGTTTTACCTTTCATTTCCTGATCGAGAGTCTTTTGAATCGTATGCTCAGTAATTGAATCAAGGCTTGATGTCGCTTCATCGAGGATCAAAATTGGCGCATCTTTGAGAATGACTCTGGCGATCGCAATTCGTTGACGCTGACCACCCGATAGCTTTACGCCGCGTTCTCCCACCATTGAGTCATAGCCTTCGCGAATTTGTTGGATAAATTCGTGGGCATTCGCTTTTTTGGCAGCTTCGATTACTTCCCGATCGCTTGCCTCTAGTCGCCCATAGCGAATATTTTCGAGGAGAGTACGATGGAACAAGGATGGATCTTGGGGAATGAGGCTGATTTGGTCATGAAGAGATTCTTGGCTCATGTCGCGAATGTCTACACCATCAATCAAGATTTTTCCTGATTGAGGATCGAAAAGGCGCAGTACTAAATTTACAAAAGTGGATTTACCTGAACCCGATAAGCCAACTAGCCCGACTCTTTGCCCAGATGCGATCGTGATGGAGAAATTCTCAAAAACATTCTTTTCTTCAGAATAGTTGAAATTAATATCGCGAAATTCGATTTTGCCTTGGGTGATTGTGTGGTCAATGGGGCGATCTCGATCGATGATTTCATGGGGGCGAATGATCGTGTAAACGCCATTGCTGACATTGCCGATTTGCTCAAAAAAGTCGAGGAAGCGACGGCTCAAATTTCGTGCTTCAGAGATGATTAGTAGCGCTAAACTACTTGCCATCACAAAATCAGCAACTTGAATCGCGCCACGACTCCAGAGGTTGATTGCGTAATACAAAGTTCCAATTTTGAGGATTGCTCCCGCGACAAACTGGAACCATTTCACGCGCTCGTTATACCAATTTGATTTTCTAACGTCTTTAAGTTCGGTTTTGAGGCGATCGTTCAAAAATTTTCTTTCAAATTTGATTCGTGCAAATAGACGCACACTGCTGAGATTGGTAACGGCATCCACGATTTGTCCAGTGGTTTCGCTACGGGCTGCCGATGCTTTGAGGGCATGGGGACGGCTACGCGCTGCTAAATAGAAGGAGATAACAATAAATAAAACTGCCCAAATCCCTACAAATAGCGCCAGTTGACCATGAGCGCGAGCTAATAGCACCACCGCAACGATAAAGACGATCGCCACGGGCATGAAGTCAAATATCAGCATATTCAAAGTCATCGCCACACCCAAGGAAGTTTCGCTAATGCGATGGGCTAAGGCTCCCGCAAAGCTGCTACTGAGGTAGCGGTGTGAATGGTGCTGGAGATAGGCGTAAAGATTACGGCTGACGTTTTGCCTTTGCAGTGGCTGGGTATAAATCATCGTTAGTCCTGCGGTACGCCCAAATAGAACTTCACCAATACTCAAAGCGGCAAATAGCAAAAATGGTGACCACATCGCTTCGAGAACGGCGGTATTTTGGCTAGTCGCTCTGGTGACTCCGCGCATAATTTCGCCGATCGCATAGGGCAGCATAATTCCACAAATGGCATGGAGTGCTTCTAGGGAAATCATCACCACATATAACCAGCGAAATTGATTGACAAAATGACAAACAAATCGAAATGGATTATTGGGTAAGTTGGGAGCATCTGCCGCTTTCTGCCAATTGTGATGCTGATGATTGCGCTGATGTTGCTTCTGATTGAATTTACGAACTTGTTTTTTCATGAATTTCTAGCGGAGTGCGTCACCGAGACGATATTCAGCAGAAATATGATCGAGCTTGTCTTTTAAGTCAGCATCCAACTTGATTTCTAACGCCTTGAAATTATCGGCAAGCTGTTCAGGACGACTTGCGCCAATAATCGGTGCGGTGATGATCGGATTTGCCAATACCCAAGCCAGAGCCAAGGTGGTTAGCGGAATCCCTGCTTCCTTCGCGACATCCTGTAATTTTTGGACAGTGCTAAATTCGCGATCGTGCCAATAACGATCTTGATAGTTCTTTGCGGCGGCGGCAAGAGTAAATCTGGTTCCTTCCGTTGGTTCTTTACTAGCAGCGTGCTTGCCAGTCAGCAATCCACCTGCGAGAGGGTTATAGGGAATTACTGCTAAGCCTTCTTCTTGAGCGAGGGGTAATAGTTCTCTCTCGATTTGACGAAATAACAGATTATAGCGAGGCTGTACGGAAATAAATCTAGTCAAGCGGCGGGTATCCGCTTTGCCCAAAGCACGGCTAAGTCGATAGGCTAAGAAATTGGAAACACCAATGTAGCGAACTTTGCCAGATTTGACGATCTCATCTAAAGCTTCAATAGTCTCATCAAGAGGCGTATTCGTATCATCAGAATGCAATTGATAGAGATCGACATAATCGGTCTGCAAGCGCCGCAGCGAATGATCGATCGCATCAAATAAATGTTTGCGTGATGAGCCTTGATCCCAAGGGGCGTTACCGACTTTACCGACTGCCTTGGTCGCCAAAATAAAGCGATCGCGTTTTCCTTTAAGCCAACGTCCGATAATTTCTTCGGTGCGTCCAGAGTTGGTGAGTCCACTGCCTAGCGGATAAACATCGGCTGTATCAAGAAAGTTAATCCCTGCTTCAGCAGCAATATCGAGAATCTTAATCGAAGTTTCTTCATCGGTTTGGAGTCCAAAGGTCATCGTACCGAGAACGAGTTTGGAGACAGTTAAACCAGTGTTACCAAATTTTGTATAGGGAATAGTCATATAAATTATCAGGTGAATTATCAGGATATTTACATAAAATCAGTTAGAAAAAACTCTGCTCTAAAAAGCTTTTCCTAACTGATTAAAATTTTGGAGTTCAAGATATACAAACGTTCACAGAGCAGCGATCGCTAATCCTAGACAGATACCGCAACCTTTTGGGTTGGAGGTTTCGCGGCGATGGGGGCGGGTTGAAACTTGTTCAACTTCGCTTCGATTTGGGTTCCCTTAAAGAAGTTCGCATTAGCTTGAGTATAGAACTTGTGAGGATTCGAGAATACATAAGCCTTGAAATCAGCTTCGGTAATCACGCCTTCTTCTACCAAACTCCAGCTTTCTGCAAGGGGCTGAGTGAGATCGGGAACATCCCAGTGACCAACATCAGAGGAGTAGATCGCATTGATCTTCACGCCCAATGGGTTCGCCTTGTCGTTGAAAGCAGTAGCAATCGTGCGATCATCGGACTCAGAACCAAAGTAGAAGTTATCGACCCACTGATCGCGAATATCTTCAATCTTCTCAATACCTGCCTTGCCGAAGTCTTCTAGCTCATCACCGACAGGAGAACGGCTGTGACGTAAGAACGAAGAACCAAGCACTGTTTGCAGCAATTCTTCCTTAGTGAAAGATTTGCCCTTAGTCAATTCTTGACCGTATTTCTCAAAGATATCGAACAATTCATCAGCATTAGCTGCGGTTGGATCGTAGTTCTTCAAACCTTCAAGGTTGCGCTTTAAGAAGCGATCGACCAAATGAATGTAAACATGAGCGCCCCAATCAGCACCACCTTCGAGCAAGGCGACACGCAATTGTGGGAAGCGCTTAGTGACACCACCAAAGAACAAAGCCTTTGCGAAAGCTTCCGAACCATCGGCAAAATGTCCGATGTGGTTGTTCATATAGTTGCTGATGGAAGAGCGACCTGTCCAACCTTGGCTACCGTAGTGAGTGGCAATGGGTACACCGAGTTCGACAACCTTTGCCCAGAATGGATCGTAGTCATACTCGCTATCGATACCATAGAAATCAATGTAGGAAGCATGACGCGCGATTTCAGGATACTTGTCGGCGGGATATTTATCAGCGATCGCCTTGATAGGACGCTTGACACCACCAGGAATATTGATTACCTTCAATCCCAAAACATTAACCGCAAATTCTAGCTCTTCGATCGCTTCTTTAGGATCGTTCAAGAGAATACCAGCGACAGGGGTGAGGCGATCGCTATATTTGCGATAGAGGTCAGCATGGTAATGGTTGATGGCGCGTTGCAAAGATTGACGATTCTCATTACTAGCACCAGCCGCAGCCAAGACGTTGTTAGGGAAAAGGACTGAATAATCAGAACCTTGTTCTGCGAGGCGTTCCGCCAATAAGGAGGGAAGAGTATAAGTGGCAAGATCCAAAGTATTCTTGGTAACTCTTGCCCACCAAGGAGAACGTAAAGTGCGGTGATATTGTCGCTCTTCGGGAGTTTGTTGATACCAGTCTTTACCTTCAGACTTAGGATTGAGGCGACCGAATTCTGCCTTACGCAGTTCATCTACCAATTTAGAACCGCCATAGTTAGCGATGTAGTCCTCAAAGTCGGGGGTGAAATCGTTAGTATGGATATCGGTATCGATTACGGGATAGTCAAGTTTCGCTTTCAATGCAGCGGAAGGCGAAGTACTTAAGCGGCTATATTTACTCATAGATACTCTCGTTACCCGATTGGGTTGCCGTAGATTAATGATCAAAGTTTGACATAGCCCTGTTCAAAACTGATGTCTTCTAGATTACAAATATGCGTATTACTAATTATTAGGTTATCTAAGTATTTTATTTTGAAATAAATTTGAAACAAAAAAGAGAAGCTATACGTTATACAGCTTCTCTTTCAAGATTATTCAGAAAAATGCGATCGCTAAAAAGCCAAAAGCTAATTGCTAATTGCCTTTAAGCAACCAACTGTCTATCTCTAACCTGAATTGTGTACTGATTAGCAGGACGACGTAAACCAAGATTTTCGCGGAGGGTCTTACCTTCGTAAGCAGTACGGAACAAACCGCGCTTTTGGAGAATGGGAACGACAAGATTCACAAAATCATCTAAGCCAGTGGGAAGGATTGGCGGCATGATGTTAAATCCGTCAGCAGCGCCATTATCAAACCACTCTTGCAACTGATCGGCAATGCTCTCAGGTGAACCGATAATCGTGCGATGTCCGCGTGCAGTCGCTAGCGATCGATATAATTCGCGCAAAGTCAACCCGCGAGAAGCCAAATCTTTCACCAACTTCAATCGACTCTTGTTGTTATTGGTGCTAGAAGGTAGCTCTGGTGCAAGATCATCAAGGGAATATGCCGATAAATCCACACCACGATAATATTGCTTCAAAATGCCCCAAGCCACATCGGGATGAATGAGAGATTGCAGAAACTCATACTTCTCCTGCGCTTCTTCATCGGTACGTCCAATCACAGGAAACGCCCCTGGCATAATTTTCAAATCGTCAGGCGATCGCCCATACTTGGCAAGACGACCTTTAACATCACTATAAAATTCCTGAGCGTCAGCAAGGGTTTGGTTAGCGGTGAAAATCACTTCAGCAGTCCGCGCCGCTAGTTCGCGACCTGGTTCCGAAGCACCTGCTTGGACAATTACAGGATAGCCTTGGGGAGGACGAGCGACATTCAGAGGACCTTTGACTGAGAAATACTTCCCTTTGTGATTGAGAGTATGCAATTTCTCCGCTTCAAAATAAATGCCAGATTCGCGATCGGCGATGAAAGCATCATCTTCCCAACTATCCCAAAGTCCTTTCACAACTTCGAGAAATTCTTCGGCACGTTCGTAGCGCTGACTATGTTCAGGATGATGCTCTAACCCAAAGTTAGCCGCCGCATTCTCATTACCTGTGGTGACGACATTCCAAGCAGCGCGACCCGCACTGAGATGATCGAGAGACGCGAATTTACGGGCTAAGGTATAGGGTTCTTCGTAGGTAGTAGAAGCTGTAGAGACAAAGCCGATATGAGTAGTAACGGCAGAAAGTGCGGAAAACAGTGTTACTGGCTCAAAGTGGGCGATTTTACCGTTACGGCTCTGTGTTTCAGGAGATCCACCCCATACCGCAGGACTATCAGCTAAGAAAATGGTGTCAAATAGACCGCGTTCCGCAGTTTGAGTGATTTGCTTGTAGTGTTCAAAGTTGTGTCCTGCATCGATTTGAGCGTCAGGATGTCTCCATGCAGAAACATGATGACCAGTAGCTTGAACAAATGCACCTAATCGAAATTGACGTTTTTGACTCATGGTTTTTCTCTAAAAATTTTTTAAAGTAATTGTGTGGCGCGAAGCGCCACACAATTACTAAGCAGCAACAGGCTGTTGAATAAATCGGGAATAGCGTTCAATGTAGAAATCGACAGGATTAGCGATCGCTTTGACCGCAGGGCGATCGCTCACAGCATCCCACCATCGTTTAACAAGTACGGCTTCAGCAGGAATCGTGTAATTGCGATAATGGGCTAGGGTAGGAATGCGCTCGAACCAAGGATAGAAGGTGAGATCGACAAGGGAAATATTCTCGCCAAACCAGTAAGCACCATTACCAGAGAGCTTAGCAAACGCTTCATTCTCAATGAATAAAATTGCTTCGTTTAATTCTTTACGACCTTGCTCCTGTTCTTCAGCAGTCTTCCCGCGTAATAACTTACCGAAAGCAGTTGTGAATTTGGTATTGGCATAGTCAATCCAGATTCTAGCGATCGCTTTAGAACCAGCATCTTTAGGTAATAATGCAGGTTCAGGAAATACTTCTTCTAGATATTCGTTGATGATTGCTGACTCATAAATTTCATTCTCACCATGACGGAGTGCGGGAACTTTGCCATATTTGGAAATTGTCGAAAACCATTCAGGTTTATTCTGCAAATCAATTTCGGTATATTCAAAGTCAATCCCTTTTTCGCCTAGAACGAGACGGGTGCGATGAGCATAGGGGCAAGCTTTGGCGCTGTAGAGTTGGATTTTGGACATATTAATATTTTGAATAGTGTTTTAAGAGAGCGCTTCGTGCTCTCTTAAAACGTTTACTGTGCGGGGTTTGGATATAGAGCGTTTACTGCATCAATCTCGGCAAAAATTGCGGGATCGAGTTCCACATTGACGCTATCAAGATCTTCTTTCAGTTGATCTAAGCTAGTTGCACCGATGATTGTGCTAGCGACAAACCAACGACTACGGGCAAAGGCTAAAGCTAAAGCCGATGGCTTAATATTGTGTGCCTTGGCAATTTCCACATAGGCAGCGACAGCATTAGTGACATTGGGTTTACGGTAGCGATCGCCAAATCCTGTAAAGGCATTGAGACGCGCTTTGGGAGGATTATCATGGAGATATTTACCAGTTAGCAAACCGAAAGCGAGAGGACTGTAGGCAAGCAGTGGCACATTCGTATGATGGGAAGCTTCGGCTAAGGCTCCATCAAAGGCGCGGTTTAACAAGCTATAGGCATTCTGGATGGAAACAATCTTCGGTAAGCCTTTCTTTTTCGCAATATGGGCAAACTTCGCAAGACCCCAAGGAGTCTCGTTGCTAACTCCGATATGCCGAATCTTACCTGCTTTGATCAGGTCATCAAATACGGCGAGTTGTTCGGAAATAGGAATAGTTTCTCGCTCTTGGGTAACATCATAAACAGTTGTTCCAAAACTAGGTACATAGCGATCGGGCCAGTGGATTTGATAGAGATCGATGTAGTCAGTTTGTAGACGCTTGAGACTGTCATCAACGGCTTGCTCAATGTTTTGGCGATCGATCTTCTGCACACCACTACGGAGCCACGCAAATCCGCGCCCAGGTCCCGCGATTTTGGTTGCTACGATGACTTTATCGCGTTGGCGCTTGGCTAACCATTCACCGATATAGCTTTCGGTTAAACCTTGGGTCTTTTCTTGGACTGGCACGGGATACATTTCCGCCGCATCAAGGAAGTTCACACCATTATCAAAAGCATAATCTAATTGTTCGTGAGCTTCAGCGATCGTGTTCTGATTTCCCCAAGTCATCGTACCGAGGGTAATGTCGGAGATCAGTAAATCGCTATCGCCAAGTTTGTTGTATTTGATAGTCATAGGAAGCTATTAAAAAGTAGTTGAATTCAGGATTGTATTTTAAGGTAGGGGCAATTCATGAATTGCCCCTACCTCAATCATTGAGGGCTAGTGGCTACTTCCCTAACCAAGGAATCTCTTCCGCCGCATACCGAAAAGCTCGGAAAACAGCATTATTTTCACCTTGGGCGAGGGCTGGAGTATTGTCAGACTTGCGACTGGCAAAATAGGGATTGACATATTCCCAAACGATTTCACCTTCTGTCGTTACTTCAAAAAAGCGCCCAAAGTTTCCTTCGGTAATCAAAGTATTGCCGTTGGGTAAGCGCTGAGCGCTTGAAATGTAGGGGCTGAAGAAATTCTGAGCAGGTTTATCGTGATATTGCCAGACGATTTCCTTAGTGGCACGGTTTACTTCGATGACGCGAGAGTAAGGCAGTGGGATGTTTTGACGATGGGTTCCATTATCGAAAATGAGAATGTTGCCATTCGCTAATTCATGGGGATAATGTTGATGGGCTAGCACATCGGAACCTAAGCGCCAGATGATTTCACTGGTTTGGCGATCGATAATCGCGACTGTGGAAATATTTCGGAAACTGACAATGATATTGCCATCAGCTAATTCACCAACTGTGTTGCCGTGACTCCATTCATGACGCAAATCCTGCTTGGTAATAATGTCAGTTTCAGGATCGAGATGCTCATGGGCGTGCCATGTCCAGACGATTTCACCTGCGGGTGTGACTTCGTAAAGTACATCAGTATAAATATCCGTGCCATTTACTTCCGTATTGGGAACGCCACCTTGAATTTTGGGAACTAGTTCTGATGGAACCTTCTCGATCGCTAAAATGATTGTGTTACCATTCTTCAAGCGCCGCCCATCATGGTGATGATCGAGATGTTGGTATTCCCAAATAATTTTGCCTGAAGGCTCCACTTCGGCAACTATACCACCCTTAAAGTTTTGCCATGCAGGAAACCTTGGTGGATTTTCTACAGTTTTACCGTTATAGAACAAATTTCCATTAGGTAAAAAATAGGCATAGAGTCCAGGGGGATAGGGTAACTTCCATTCATGGACAACATTACCTTCGATATCAATGAGATAAATTTCACCTTGTCCTGTTAAGGGAGTGAACAGGGTATAGCCTTTGAAAGCTTTAGCAGGATTATAGGCTCGAAGTCCAGTACCACGACGGCGAACGGTATTTTGATCGACAGGGCGGCTAATTTCGGTTTGTTGATGAGGTTTTTCTAATGCGATCGTCATTTTTGTCTCCTTATGTAATCAGACTCTTACCTCTAAACTTTTCTGTCTTCGTTTCGAGGTGTAGATCCCCCCCAGCCCCCCTTGTAAAGGGGGGAGAATTTTTTCTTTTCTTCTTCCCCCTTTATAAGGGGGATTGAGGGGGATCTTTAGTAACTCACGAATCGTACAGGCAAGTCATGGGTAAGGGGATTTACACCGTCACCAATTCCTTCTTCTCAACCTTTACCGACTGAGGATCAGGTTTGACCCAAACTTGATCAAGACCACCGCTAAGCAAACGATAATGCTGAGTAGCATCTTGCTTGTTGAAATCAGTACGACGGTGCATACCGCGAGTTTCAGTACGAGCTAAACCACTGTTGTACATCCATCTAGCCGTCGCTACCATCGATGCAGCTTCACGGGCGCGGACAACTTGATCTTTGCCCTGTGCGCCACTGTTGCGGATTTCATTCCAAACGTGATCGAGATTTTGGAGAGAAGATGTGAGAGTCGCTTCCGAACGGAACCAGTTGCGATCGTAGGGGAAGACTTCGCCTTGGGTTGCGGCGATCGCTTCTTCAGGATTAAAGGCTTTGCGACCATCCTGTTGTAGCCCTGCATCACCGACCGCACGCACTTGGCGATCGCCCACATTCTTACCTAAACGCACCGCATATTCCGCCGCCGACTGACCAGCCCAATAGCCTGAAGATGTTGCCCAAGCTGCATTATGGCTACCACCACCAGTGAAACCACCGCAAATTAATTCGCGGGTTGCGGCATCACCTGCGGCATAGAGTCCTGCTACGGAAGTCGCACAAGAGTAATCAGCAATGCGAATACCACCAGTGCCGCGAACTGTTCCTTCTAGACGCAAGGTGATTGGGAAGCGATCGGTAAAGGGATCGATGCCAGCGCGATCGAAATAGATAAAGAAATTGGGTTGAGAAGCTCGCATCCAATCTCTGATTTCGTCAGTAACTTCGTTATCGAGACGGGCATAGACGGGCTGATCGATCAGGGTTTTAGCGATTACAGAACGACCTTTTGCCGATCCTGCACCTTCGATGATCGTGCCATCTTCGTAGGTAAAGTTAGCCCATGTGTAAAAGCGAGTTTTCGTAACTGAGGAATCTCTAGGGGCGATCGCATAGGCATTGGAAAATTCCATGCCTGAGAAATCGGCTCCTGCTTCGGCTGCCATCAAATAGCCGTCACCAGTGAGAACATTGCAACCGAGGGATTTGCTCAAGAACGCACAACCACCTGTGGCAATAATTACCGCCGATGATTTCACAGTCCAGCTTTCACCAGTTTGGCGATTGATACCTTTTGCGCCAGCCACTGCACCTTCGCCATCGACTAGCAATTCCAAAGCAGGGCTGTTATCAAGAATTTCCACACCCACCTTACGAATTTTTTTCCGCATCAGGCGCAAATATTCGGGACCTTGTAACGAACGCTTAATGGGCTGACCATTAACATCGGGTTGGAAGGGATAGCCCCATTGCGAAAGAGTATTTACATTGTCGTAGGTGCGATCGAGAACGCGCTCCATCCATTTGCGATCAGCTAAGAAACCGCCCATTGCTTCTCGGCTTGCCATCGCTTCTTCACGCTTCTCAGGATCGGGTGGGATATACCATACGCCATTTCCTGCGGCAGCAGCAGCGCCACTGGTTCCACAATAGCCCTTATCTACGAGAATCACCTTGGCTCCGCTTTGAGCAGCGCTCCAAGCTGACCATGTACCTGCTGGACCGCCACCGATGACTAATACATCTGCTTCTAAATTCAGTTCCGAAAGGGGGTTTGCTGGGCTAGACATAATGTTTTCCTCAATTAATAATTTGGCGGTAAGTTTGAGATCTGTCTACGGTTTAAGGTTTCGATCCCCCTCAATCCCCCTTAAAAAGGGGGAAGAAGATAAAAAAATTCTCCCCCCTTATTAAGGGGGGCTGGGGGGATCTCTAAGAACTAGGCGACTGCCATTCCTTAATCTCAAAATTTGTTTTTAACAACTTCTGGTCGGCGAGAAACTGCTTAGTAGAATTGAGTAACTGCAAGCCCTCCGTAGGAAATGCTTCTTTTGTGAAGAGATCAATGGGATAAGCCTGTTTAGAAATTTCCTCAGAATATCCGCTTGCCTTAGATGCAAACTTATAGAAAGCATCGGGATTTGCTTTGATATCCTCTAGAGCTTTTAGACGAACCTTTTCCCACTTCTCAGCAAACCGAGGATTCTTTTTTAAGAAATCCTCAGTTATCACAGTCACGCCTGAGCCAACCAGTTCCTTATGATTTTTGGCTTGATCGATCGCAGGATAGCCCTGAGCGATTAACTCCAAGCCGATCGCGATCGAAAAGGGATAAGCCGCAATATCACCGCGTTCCAGAGCTGCCTTAGAGTCAGCAGTTGAAACCTGTACGAGCTTGACATCTTTAGCAATACCCGCTTTCTCTAACCGACCAAGTA
>Ga0209972_10001191_pt1 | contig 23303 bp, 19 predicted proteins | sample NOAtaG_7_FD_187302 | JGI IMG/M metagenome (GOLD analysis project Ga0209972, IMG submission 187302) | Freshwater lake microbial communities from Lake Erie, under a cyanobacterial bloom - NOAA_Erie_Diel1S_2200h metaG (SPAdes) (version 2) | ecosystem: Environmental > Aquatic > Freshwater > Lake ... | reverse complement strand
GTCGTTGCAAATGCTCGCCGTAGCCCGAGCTACGGCTGCGCTTTGCGCCTAGATTGGAGCGCTTTGGGCAGCCCCCTCGGGCACGCCGGATTGCCTCTCACCCTCTGAGCGCCTGCGGCCAGCGCGAGCGCGCCCGAGGGCGCGGGTCGGCGGACTGCCGGGCCGGCTGGCCCGGCCGAACGAACGAGCGCAGCGGGCCGGAGCACAGGGCAGCCGGAACGGGGTTCCCGCGCCCGGCTAACGCCCGCGCAGTTCGGCCTTCAGCGCGTCGAGGTTGACCGGCTCGAATTCGAGAGCGCCGAGGTCGTCGGCAGCCGCATGACGCGTTTTCTGCAGGAAATCGCTCACCTGCGCCTGAGCCTTGGGATCGCCCAGACCCTGCGCCGGATCGCATACAACTAGATTGGCCCACTTGCCGGCACCGCCTGAGAACAGATCGGGCGTGTCGTCAAGCACCAGGTGGTCGACAACCTTGCCGCCCATCATCTCGAGCCACTTGAGAATGGCCGCATCGCGCGCCAGCGTGTTGAAGCCGACCGTACCCTGGAACCACGGAGCGAGCTCGGGCAGGAAGCCCCGAATCTCGTCATCGCGAAAGTGGGCACGCCACGAACTGTGCACGACGAGACGCACGCTTTCGTGGTGTGGCGAGGCCCGGATCACTTCGGCCAGCCAGGCAGCGTGGGCAAACAGGCCGCGCTGCCGTAGCTGCGCGAGGCCGGCGGCCTGCACGATCGAGCGCGACAGACCTTCTGCGGCAGCCGCCGCGTGCAACACGCCGTCGAAGTCGGTGAAGATCACGCGCACGAGGGGGTCCTTGCTTGTAGGTGGCGTCCATCGCGGACGTGCGGTCACGCGCCCGGCGCACGCGACAGCGTTCTTTGTATCAGCATGAGGACGGCCGATTCGCGCGATAAAGGCCGGTTTCAAGGCGAGCCCGGCTGAATCCCGGGTGGCGTAGCCCGGCTAGAAGTTGTGCAGCACGCCAATACCCACGCCGGTCTGCGAGCCGCCGGCCACCGGCGCGCTGCCGGCGCCGCCGCCGCTGACCGACAGCGCCAGCTGGCCGTCGTTGTCGATGAAGCCCACCATGCCGTAAACCGCCGTGCGCCGGCTCAGCCGGTAGGTACCGCGCAGCGCCGGCAGGACGGCCGCGTTGTCGCTGCCCTTGAAGTCGAGCCGGAACAACTGCGCATCGACCGTCAACGAGCCCAACGGGAACGAGCCGCCCACCCACGTGAGGTCGCTGCGCGGCGCGGTCGCGCTGGCGTCGTTGTCGCGGCGGATGAAGCCGGCGGCCAGCTTGTGGCCGGCCAGCCGCACGTAGCCGTTGACCGACAGTCGGGTGTCCTTCAGGTCGCTGCGTACCAGGCCGCCAAATGCGCCGGCGCCACCACGGATCTCGTCGATCGCCGCCGCCGCGCCAAAGCGCGCGCTGTCGAACTTGACGAGCCCCGACCACTGGCGGCAGGCCTTGCGGTCGGCGGCCGCTTCGCCCGGGCAGTTGGTGCCGGCGGGGCCGCCGGCGTTGACCGTGTCGCGGCCGAAGCTGTAGGTCGCACCGAGCATCCAGCCGCCGAAGCGGCCCTGCCAGGCCACCGCATTGTCGGCCCGCGCATTGGGCACGTAGGCATCGAGCGAGCCCGAGCTGTACAGCGCCGGCCCCATGATGTCGGCCTCCAGCAGCGACCAGAACAGCATGGTGTACTGGCGCCCGAGCGACAGCGTGCCCCAGGGACCGCTCAGGCCGACGAAGGTCTGACGCCCGAAGAAGCGCCCGCCCTGGGTCGAGGTGCCCTGGTCGGGCGCGAAGCCCCCTTCGATGGCGAACACCGCCCGCAGACCGCCGCCGAGGTCCTCGCTGCCGCGCAGCCCTACGCGCGAGGGCAGGCTGCCCGTGAGGCTGGGCACGCGCGTGAGCCCACTCTTCTGCGCGCCGACGTCGGTGACGTGTTCCACCGCCACGTCGACGATGCCATAGAGGGTCACGCTGGACTGCGCCCGGACCACTGCCGGCAGGGCGGCCGCGAGCGCGGCCAGGACGACACCAGCGGCTCCCGGCCGCCACAGGACAGTGCAATGCATGACAACCTCGTTCGGACTGGCGGCCCGCTGCTGGGCGGATCGCGGCGTTGTGGCACTCCCGGGCGCGGCACCCGCTGCACCTCCTGGCCGTACAAGGCTAGCGGCTGCCGCGGCGCTGGCAAGTCCTAGTCCACACGAGTTGCCGCGGCAAGTCCTGCCATGCAGGTGGCTGTTGCGTCCATGCCATGCCTTGAACCGACAGCCAACCGGTCGCCGTGCGGCTGGCGCAGACTCGCGCTGCTGCACCCCACCCCGGATTGCTCAGGAGGAGCCCTTTGATGATCGAACCTCGCATCCGCGTGTCGACCGCGGCCGCGCTCGGCCGCGCCCTGCTGGCGTCGCTGGCGCTGGCGCTGGCGGCCTGCGGCGGGGGCGGAGGCACCGCCACCGTCAGCGCGCCCCCCACCTTCAACACGGCACCGCCCGCGGGGCTCGATGCCACCACCTTCCCGACCGGCTGGACCGAAAAGAGCGACGTCTTCCTGAACCGCTCGGTCGTCACGGCCGCCAACCCGCTGGCCGTGGATGCGGGCGTCGAGATCCTGCGCGCCGGCGGCACCGCGGTCGATGCGGCGATTGCCGTGCAGATGGTGCTCGGCCTGGTCGAGCCGCAGAGCTCCGGCCTCGGCGGCGGCGCCTTCATGCTGCACTACCGCGCCAGCAATCGCACCGTGGAGACCTACGACGGCCGCGAGACCGCGCCGGCCACCGCCACGCCCAACCTGTTCATCGTCAACGGCCAGCCGCTGCCCTTTGCCACCGCGGTCGTCGGCGGCCGCTCGGTGGGCACGCCGGGCGCGGTGCGCATGCTGGAGCTGGCGCACAAGGACCATGGCCGCCTGCCGTGGGCGCGGCTGTTCGAGCGCGCCATTCAGATCGCCGAAGACGGCTTCGCCATCTCGCCACGATTGTTCAACTCGCTGAACGCCGATCAGGCGCTGCGCACCCAGCAGCCGGCGGCCACCTACTTCTACAACACGGACCTCACGCCCAAGGCCGTGGGCACGGTCCTGCGCAACCCGGAGTACGCGGCCACGCTGCGCGCGATCGCCAGCGGCGGCGCTAACGCCTTTTATGCCGGGCCGATCGCCGCCGACATCGTGGCCAAGGTGCAGGCCCACCCGACCAACCCGGGGCTTCTGTCGGTCAGCGACATGGCCAACTACCAGGCCAAGAAGCGGCCGCCGGTGTGCGGCACCTACCGCACGCGCTACAACGTGTGCGGCATGGGCATGCCCAGCTCGGGCGGCGCTACGGTGGTGATGGCGCTCGGCATTCTGGAGAACTTCAACGTTGCGGCCATGGGGCCGCAGACGGTGGACTCGGTGCACATCATCAGCGACGCCTACCGCCTCGCCTACGCCGACCGCGGCCAGTACATGGCCGACTCGGATTTCGTCAACGTGCCGCTGGCGGGCCTGATCAACAAGGACTACCTGCGCACCCGCTCGCAACTGCTGCGGATGGACCGCAGCATCGGCGTGCCGCCGGTGGGCACCCCGCCCGGACTGAGCAGCTCGACCGCCTTCGGCAGCGACGCCACCCACGAGGGCGGCGGTACCAGTCACCTGTCGATCGTCGACGCCGACGGCAACGCGGTGTCGATGACCACCACGGTCGAGGGCGCCTTCGGCTCCAAGCAGATGGTGCGCGGCTTCCTGCTCAACAACCAGCTCACCGACTTCTCGTTTGCGCCGAACGACTCGCAGAACCGCCCGATCGCCAACCGGGTGGAGGCGGGCAAGCGGCCGCGCAGCTCGATGGCGCCGACCATCGTGCTCAACCCCGAGGGCGAAGTCGAGATCGTGATCGGCTCGCCCGGCGGTGCGGCCATTATCCAGTTCGTGACCAAGAGCCTGATCGGCATGATCGACTGGAAGCTGAGCCCGCAGGACGCGATCGAACTGGGCAACTTCGGCGCCGCCACCACCGCGACCACCACGCTGGAACGCAACAGTGCGGTGCAAGCGACGGCGATCGCCGACGGCCTGCGCGCACGCGGCCACACGGTGGCCATTGCCGACCAGAACAGCGGCCTGCACGGCTTCCTGTTCACGGGCAGCCGCAATCCGGGCTTGGGCACGGGGGCGTATCGCGGCTGGGTAGCCGGCGCCGATCCGCGCCGTGAGGGCGTATCGCGCGGCGACTGAACCGGAGAACCGACATGCAGAACAGCAAGAAGACCCTGATTGCAGCCGCCGCTCTGACCCTGTTCGCCGCCCTGCCCGGGTACGCGCAGGAACGCGGGCTCTACGTCGGCGCAGCCCTCGGCCAGTCGAACGTCAAGTGGGACGAGGGCGGCTATGCGCAGCGCCTGGTCGACTCCGGCTACCGCAGCGCCACCACCACCAGCAGCCGCGACGGCACGGCCTGGCGCCTGTATGGCGGTTATCGCTACGGGCCGCACCTGGCGGCGGAGGCCGGCTTCACCCGCTTTGCCAAGTCCGGCATCGATGCCGTGGTCGGTACCGGCGCCGGCAGCAGCACCGGCACGGTCAACGGCGATACCTCGATCGAAGCCTTCGAGCTCGACGGCCTGGCGCTGTGGCCAGTGGGCGGCGGTGTCGATGTCTATGCACGGCTGGGATTCGGGCTGATGCGCGTCAAGACCACCTATGACACCAGCGGTGCGGCGCGCGGCATCGATTCGACCGACGACACCGAGGCCAAGCTGCGCTACGGCCTGGGCGCGCAGTATCGCTGGGGCAAGTGGGCGCTGCGCGCTGACTGGATCGTCTATCCGGGGATTGGCGGCGACTCTTACGGAGCCGGCGGCGCCGACGCCAACGTCGCGCTGCTTGGGGTGTCCTACCGCTTCTAGTCGGTCGGCGGGCCGGCTGCGCACGCGGCCGTCCCGCCCGACCTGGCGTCTCGTCAGGCCGGGCTGCAGGATCGACGAACCTGCCAGCGAGCAGGCGGCGAGTGTCCTGGCGTACCGTCTTGTGCGATGGGGTTGCGCACAGAAGCGCGGCTGGTAGCCCGCTGGCGCAATCGTCCGGCTACAGCGTCACCACCTTGCCGGCGGCCGCCTGCAGCTCGATCACCTGCGCCATGGTGCCGATCTCGCCCACCGCCACGCGGTCCAGCAGGCCGTAGTGCTCCAGACAGGTGCGGCAGGCGATGACGGGCACGCCGCCGGCCGCCAGCGCACGCAGCGGCTCGAGCACCGGCGAGTCGTCGGCCACCATCTTCACGCCGCCGGTGTACAGGCAAATAGCCTGCGGCTGCATACCCATCTCGGCCAGCGCACGGAAATAGTTGCCCAGCACGCGCTGGCCCAGCGCCGGCTCGGCCTGCCCGAGCCCGGCGCCGGTCACGACGATCACGCAGTCCTTCATGTGCGGGTCGGCCATCGCTGCGGCTCCTATTTCAGCGCCTTGTAGCGGATGCGGTGCGGCTGCGCGCCCTCGTCGCCCAGGCGCTTCTTCTTGTCGTCCTCGTACTCGCGGTAGTTGCCGGGATAGAACACCCACTGCGAATCGCCCTCGGCCGCCAGGATGTGGGTGCAGATGCGGTCGAGGAACCAGCGGTCGTGCGAGATGATGATCGCGGTGCCGGCGAACTCCAGCAGCGCTTCTTCCAGCGCGCGCAGGGTCTCGACGTCCAGGTCGTTGGACGGCTCGTCCAGCAGCAGCACGTTGCCGCCCTCGAGCAGCGTCTTTGCGAGGTGCAGCCGGCCGCGCTCGCCGCCCGACAACTGCCCCACGATCTTCTGCTGGTCGCCGCCCTTGAAGTTGAAGCGGCCGATATAGGCCCGGCTCGGCATCTCGAACTTGCCCACCGTGAGGATGTCGGCACCGCCGGAGATGGCTTCCCAGACGGTCTTGTCGTTGGGCAGCGCGTCGCGCGACTGGTCCACGAACGCGATGTTCACCGTGTGGCCGATCTTGATCTGGCCCGAGTCGGGCTGCTCCACGCCGGTGATCATGCGAAACAGCGTGGACTTGCCGGCGCCGTTGGGACCGATCACGCCGACGATGGCCCCCGGCGGGATCTTCATGCTGAGCTTGTCGATCAGCAGGCGGTCGCCGAAGCTCTTGCTCACGTCGGTGAACTCGATCACCTCGTTGCCCAGGCGCTCGGCCACGGGGATGAAGATCTCGTTGGTCTCGTTGCGGGTCTGGTACTCGTAGCTGGATAGCTCCTCGAAGCGCTGCAGGCGCGCCTTGCTCTTGGCCTGGCGGCCCTTGGCGTTCTGCCGCACCCAGGCGAGCTCTTCCTTCATCGCCTTGATGCGCGCCTGCTCCTGCCGGGACTCGGTCTCCAGCCGCCTTTCCTTCTGCTCCAGCCACGCGGAGTAGTTGCCCTGGTACGGGATGCCCATGCCGCGGTCCAGCTCCAGGATCCACTGGCAGGCGTTGTCGAGGAAGTAGCGGTCGTGCGTCACGCCGACCACCGTGCCGGGGAAACGCAGCAGAAACTGCTCGAGCCACTCGACGCTCTCGGCGTCCAGGTGGTTGGTCGGCTCGTCGAGCAGCAGCATGTCGGGCTTGCTCAGGAGCAGCCGGCACAGCGCCACGCGCCGCTTTTCGCCGCCCGACAGGTTGGCGATCTTGGCCTCCCACGGCGGCAGGCGCAGCGCATCGGCGGCGATCTCGAGCTGGTGCTCGGTGTCGTTGCCGGCCGCTGCAATGACCGCCTCCAGCCGGGCCTGCTCGGCGGCGAGCGCGTCGAAGTCCGCATCGGGCTCGGCGTAGGCGGCATACACCTCGTCGAGCCGCTTCTTGGCCGTGAGCACCTCGCCCAGGCCGGCCTCGACCTCCTCGCGCACCGTCTTGGTCGGATCGAGCTGCGGCTCCTGCGGCAGGAAGCCGATCTTCAGGTCCGGCATCGGCACGGCCTCGCCGTCGAAGTTCTTGTCCTCGCCGGACATGATCTTCAGCAGGCTCGACTTGCCGGACCCGTTGAGGCCGAGCACCCCGATCTTGGCGCCGGGGAAAAAGGACAGCGAAATGTCCTTGAGGATCTGGCGCTTCGGCGGCACCACCTTGCCGACGCGGCGCATCGTGTACACGTATTGCATCTGAGGAGTCCGCCCGTCCGGTTGCCCGCGCCCGCTCCCGCGGCACGCAGGCGCAAGGGCGCAAAGGCGCGAAGCTTAACTAAAGCCAGCCGGTCAGCCGTTCGAGCACGGCGCGCTGCACCGGCGGACGCTGCAGCGGCTCCATGTGCTGGGCGCCCTCGACGCGCAGCACCGCGTGCGGTCCGCGGGTGGCGGCCACCAGCCTGTCGGTGTGCGCCACAGGCACCACGTGGTCGGCGCTGCCGTGGAGGGCGCGTGGAGCGGGGCAGTTCCTGCCCGCCTACCGGAACCGCGCCGGCTATCGCGACCTCCTCGCCCTATGCTGCAACGCCCGCCGCAGCGGGGGCGACTACGCACGCCATGGCGGCGCAAGGCCGCAAGACCGCTGCCCAATGCCGAGGTCGAGGCAGCGGTCAGCCCTTGTTAGGGGTCACGCGCCTGCCGAATCCGGCCTAAGCGCGGACACCGCAAGCAAGCCTCCGGCGCCCAACCATGACTCCTCTTGCCGACTCAACCGCCGCTCCAGGGTCCGCAGGCCTGAACAGGACTTGGCTGAGGGCGTTGAAGTTCCTAGCGCGGCCTGCGGCCGCAACCACGGTGTCGGCGCGTTGATCCTGGCATGCCCGTCGGCGTTGCCGGAAGATCGCAGTCCCTCGCCAACCGCCAAGGGCTTACTCGGCATGCAAGACAATCGCGGTCAACCCGGCGACGGCGGCAAAACGAGCGTCGTTGGTAACGAAGACGGAAGCGTTGCAGGCCAAGGCGGTGGCTGCGTGGATCGCGTCCGGCAGCTTGAGCGCCGGTTGTTGCGCGCGCAGCCGGGCGGCGTCCAGCAGGACGGCCCGAGAAACCGGCGCCATCGTCAGCGTAGGGCCGGATTGCAGCGTTTCGAGATAAGCCCGCTGCGACTGGTCTTGACCCATTTGCAGGGGTTTGACCAGCAGCTCTGCCAAGGTCAGCTCGCTCGTGATTGCCGTCAGTTCGCCGGCATCGATGCGGCCGAACAGCGCCGCGAGGGGCTGCGCGAAGGGCGCGAAGCCTTCGAGCGCGTAAATCCAGATGTTGGCGTCGAGATAGACGCGGCTGCCGGCCGGAATGCCCGCCAACCGATCCGGCGTCATCACCACCGATCGCGCTCGGCGCGGATGAAGCGGTCGGCATCCTCCGCCGAACCGAAAGTCCCCTTGCCTTGCCCGATCAGGTTCGCCAACTTGCCCCCGCCCGCGCGCACTGCCGCGCACTGTTCTTCGAGCACGATGACCTCCGCAGTCGAACCCTCCGGTAGTTCCGGCACATGCAGTTCGATGCGCCCGCCGCTCTGCACGACGACACTTCGTTTGATGGCATTGAGCATGGCCGCAGTCTCCTGCTTAGTCGATCCTGCTTGATCGAAACCCGCCGCTAGTGTACGTCGCGCCCATTGATCCAAGCGAAGAGCTACACACGCCGAGACGACGCGCCTGCGCGCGGTCGCCGCGACTTTGCCTGATGTCGTTCAACGGCGGGCTGAGGCCCAACGCGAACCTGCGGGCGCGGGTGGTGCCGCAAGGTCAAGGCCCGCTGTGGCCTCGGCGGCAGGGCAGGCCATCGAAGCTGCGGCCGCCGCCGGATGCGATGCCCAGACGGTTCAGGCCCGGCCGCATCGCGTCGGCCGGGCGCGGCAGCTCGGGCACGTCTTCGACATCCACTCGCGGCACTGCCCGATCTGCGGCAGCGGGGACCTGAAGAGCGTCGCGGCCATCGTGCAGCGACCCGCGATCGAGAAGATCCCCACCCACCTGCGGCTCGATTCGCAGCCGCTGCCCCGGGGCAGCGCGCGCGAAGCGGAGCGGGACCCAACTGCCTGAACTGCGCCGGCCGTCGCTAACATGACGTCCCAGGATGCAATCGCATGAGCAGCCGGGGCGGCAGTGCGTGCCACGTCCGCGCGAGGCCGCAAGACCGGCGTCCAACGCCCCGGGCAAGGCAGCAACCGGCCCTTGTGAGGAGTCGCGCGCCTGCCGAACCCAACCCCGCGTGGGCTCCGGCACCAAACCCGACACCCAACGCCACCCCAACCTCCGCATCCGGGTCCGCGGGCCCCTACAAGACCTGCTGGCGGCGTTTGAAACTGCCGTGTCGCGGTTCGGAAGCGGCGGGGAGTCGGGGCCGGACAGGCGCTACGCATCGCTGGTCAAATGCAGACGCCGAAGATCTCGCACAGGAGACTCGCCAGTCCATCCCTCAGCAGGTAGGACCGGTAGACCGAGCGCGGCCCGGGCATCACCTGTTGACCGAAGGGTTCGGCTAAGGTTAGTCCGCGATCGCTGTTGGTGAACATGACGAAACCGTTTCCACCGCGGACCGAAGCGAGGACGAAAGCACGGTAGCCGGGGTTGTTTCCCCAATGCCAGAGGACGACGTCGTCCTGGTCGGTCTCGAGCCCCCAGCCTAGCCCCCAGCCCAGATTGAGCTTCGGGTCGACGCTGACGGACGAGGCGACAATCTGCCGCAGCAACGCCTCGTCCTTCATAAGCGCCGCGAGGAACAGGCCGTAGTCGCGCGCGCTCGTGTAAAGCGTAAAAGCGGAGACGGGCACGCGGAAGCTCCAGGGTTCCAGTCGGGTACCGTCCCGAGTCCACCCCGGGACGATGTGCTTCTCGAGATCCGACCTGCTGGTGTAGGCGCTGTGCATCATGCCGATCGGCTGGAAAACTTCGCGGGCCATGAACTCATCGAGGTTCTGGCGCGTGACCACTTCCACCGCACGCTGCAGCAGAACATAGCCTTCACCTGAGTATTCCCAGCGCTGGCCAGGATTGCCGATGAAGTACAGCGGGCCCTCAGCCCAGTTGGGCAATCCAGCGGTGTGGTTCAGCACCATTCGAGCCGTGACGGCCTGCAGCCGAGGGTCGGACACGCGATCGGCTGGCGAATCCGGCAGGTACGGTTGCGAGCGGTGCTCGTATCCGCCGGGAAGGTATCGGAGCACGGGCGCGTCTAGGTCAATCTTCCCTTGCTGCGCCAGCTTGAGCACCGCGTAGGCGAACACAGGCTTGCTCAGCGATGCGGCCTGGAAGATGCTCTCCGTCGTCAAGCTCTCGTCGCTTTGGTCCGTCGCGCACCCCTGGGCCGCTGTGACGAACCTCAGCTCCCGCTCCCGAACGACGGCGGCCGTGACCTTGCAGATGCCGTAGCGTGTAGCCAGCCGCTGCAGCGTGTCGCGCCACACCTCCTGCTGTGCAGCGGCTTCCAGCGCCGTCGGTGGCTGCGTGCGCAAAGGCACTGCGGCCGGGTCGGACGCCGAACCGCTGGATACGCAACCGACGCAGAGGATGGCTAGCGAGGCCAAGACCCTGCCGAAAGCGCCCAGCATCGGTCTGCGCGGGGGAAGGCGCTGCCGTCCGCTCGCGTCATGGATCATGCTCAGCGCACGCTCGATCGGTGGGGGTGTTGCCGTCATGGCGCGGAGCTCAATTCGCCGCCCCTGCGGCACACAGGCGCATGGGAACCTCAACTAAAGCCAGCCGGCCAGCCGTTCGAGCACGGCGCGCTGCACCGGCGGACGCTGCAGCGGCTCCATGTGCTGGGCGCCCTCGATGCGCAGCACCGCGTGCGGTCCGCGGGTGGCGGCCACCAGCCTGTCGGTGTGCGCCACAGGCACCACGTGGTCGGCGCTGCCGTGGACGTACAGCAGCGGCAGCCGGATGTGCGCGAGGGCGCTGAGCGGGTCGTCGGCCGCCGGCGGCAGCGACGGCAGCACCATGGGCAGCAGCAGCGCGAGCGGCCCGGCGGCGGCGTCGCGCGCAATGCCGCGATAGCTGGCAAACGCCGCATCGATGACCGCCGCGCGCACGCCCTGCGCATCGCGTGCCAGCAGGCGCAGCGCAGTCGCGCCGCCGAGGCTCTGGCCGAACACCAGCAGGCGCTCGGCGTCGACCTCCGGCCGCGCCCGCAGCAGCGCCAGTGCGGCCTGCGCATCCTCGACCACGCCATGCAGGGTCGGCCGGCCTTCCGAGCGGCCAAAGCCGCGGTAGTCGAACATCAGCACGTTGAAGCCGGCCGGCGGCAGCCACGCCGCCAGGGGCAGGTGGTTGGTGATGTTGGCCGCATTACCGTGCAGATGCAGCACGCTGGCGCGCGCCGGCTGGCGCAGCGCCGGCAGCCACCAGCCGTGCAGCCGGCTGCCGTCCGGTGCGGCAAAGAACACGTCCTCGTGCCGCAGGCCGAACTGCGACGGCAGCGTGTAGGTGGTTGCATCCGGATAGAAGAAGAAGTTCTCGACCATGGCGCAGCCTGGCAGAAGAGCCGATGCGCCGATCGCGGTGGTCGCGGCGACCAGAGCGCGACGGCGCGGGTTGTCGGGCGCCGGTACGCGCTGCGCGCCGGCGGGGCCAACCGGCGGCGGCACCGCGACCGCCCACCGCGCAGCCCCGCTCATCAGCACTCCACCACGTTGACCGCCAACCCGCCGCGGGCGGTCTCCTTGTACTTGGTCTTCATGTCGGCACCGGTCTCGCGCATGGTCTTGATCACGCTGTCGAGCGAGACCACGTGCGAGCCGTCGCCGGCCAGTGCCAGTCGCGCGGCGTTGATCGCCTTGACGCTGGCGACCGCGTTGCGCTCGATGCACGGGATCTGCACCAGGCCGCCCACCGGATCGCAGGTCAGCCCGAGGTGGTGCTCCATGCCGATCTCGGCCGCGTTTTCGACCTGCGCCGGGGTCCCGCCCAGCACCGCGCACAGGGCGCCGGCGGCCATCGAACAAGCCACCCCCACCTCGCCCTGGCAGCCGACCTCCGCGCCGCTGATGCTGGCGTTTTCCTTGTAGAGGATGCCGATCGCCCCCGCGGTGAGCAGAAAGTCGAAGATGCCGCGCTCGCCGGCGCCGGGCACGAAGCGCGCGTAGTAGTGCAACACCGCCGGCACGATGCCGGCGGCGCCATTGGTCGGTGCCGTGACCACGCGTCCGCCGGCCGCGTTTTCCTCATTGACGGCGAGCGCAAACAAGTTGACCCAGTCCATCACCGCCAGCGGGTCGGTGACGCCGGCGCCGGGCACGGCGAGCCGGCGATACAGGCCGGGAGCCCGCCGCTTGACGCGGAACGGCCCCGGCAGCGTGCCCTCGACGCGCAGTCCGCGTTCCACGCAGGCCTGCATCGCGCTCCAGATCGCGCGCAGGCCGGCGTCGATCTCGGCATCGCTGCGCCAGTGCCGCTCGTTGCGGCGCATCAGCCCGGCGATCGTGCAGCCCTCACGCGCGGCCAAGGCCAGCAGCTCGGCGCCACTGTGAAACGGATGCGGCAGGACGGCGGTGTCGGGCGCGATCTTCTTCTGCAGGCTGCCGTCGGCCGCGACTTCGTCGCTGACCACGAAGCCGCCGCCCACGGAGTAGTAGATGCGGCGCGCCAGCTCGCTGCCCTGTGCGTCGAACGCCATGAAGGTCATGCCGTTGGCGTGAAACGGCAGGGGCCGGGTGAGGAAGACGAGATCGGTGGCTTCCGTGAACTCGACGACCGGACCGCCGGCCAGCCGCAGCCGGCGCCCGCTGCGGATATCGGTCAGACGCTGTTCGATCGAATCGACATCGACTCGGTCGGGCGCCTCGCCTTGCAGTCCGAGCAGCACGGCCTTGTCCGAGCCGTGGCCCTTGCCGGTGGCCCCGAGCGACCCATGAAGTTGGCAGCGCACCCGCGCGACGCGCGCCAGCACGCCCTCCTGCGCCAGGCGCTGCACGAAGCGGCGCGCCGCCCGCATCGGCCCCACCGTGTGCGACGACGACGGGCCGATGCCGATCTTGAAGAGGTCGAAGACGCTGACGGCCATGGCGGCATCATAGGTTTAGTGGGCAACGGCCCCGCCCACAGAGGCGCGCGCGGCAACACGGTGTCCCGCGCTCACCCGGGCAGGGCCACAAGGTTCGGCCAGCGGGCCACATAGCTCGCCACCTTGCGCTCGAACAGGTTGTGCGGCGCGAAGGGCGCATTGCGTTCGAGGCGGCCCGCCAGGAGGTCGTCGAGTCCGAAGGGCGCGATGAGCCGCAGCCCGCCTCCGTGCGGTTGCAGGCCGACGCACGTGCAGCGCACCAGGAAGCGGGCGACCCCGTCGTCGACGCTGCCCAAGGCAGCATAGGGATGGCCGAAGAAGCCCTCATACCACAGGTGCACGCGCGCCTGGTTGCAGGCCTCGATGGTGACGCCCAAGTCGGCGCACTCGCGGTTCAGCTTCGCGTCGACGCTCGCCTCGGCCGCGGCGGACAGATCGACCGCGTCGAAGTAGAAGACGTCGTAGTCCTTGATCGAGGCGTCCGCCGGTTTTCCGGATTGCACGTTCCACACGGTCTGGAACAGCGCGCCAGCCACCAGCGCCGCCTGCGGCAGCGCGAATTGCGGCAGCCGCTCGAGCAGGGCGACGACCTTGGCGTTGCGCTGGACTTGCGCGAGAAACCGCGCAACCACCGCGGCGTCGGTCGGCGCTGCCTGCGGCTGCCGCAGCAGTCGCACCTGCTCGCCGGTCACTGCGCTGCCGCGGCTTCTTCCTGATACGCCTCCATCGGCACGCACGAGCACATGATGTTGCGATCGCCGTAGACGTTGTCCACCCGACCCACCAGCGGCCAGTACTTCTGCCGCTTGAGCGAGGGCAGCGGGAAGGCAGCCTGCTCGCGCGTGTAGTCGTGCGCCCAGGTCTCGGCCATCACCATCGCCGCCGTGTGGGGGGCGTTCTTCAGCGGGTTGTCGTCCTTGTCGATGCGGCCCTCTTCCACGGCCCGGATCTCGGCACGGATGGCGATCATCGCGTCGATGAAGCGGTCGAGCTCGCCCTTGGGCTCGCTCTCGGTCGGCTCCACCATCAGCGTGCCGGCCACCGGGAAGCTCAGGGTGGGCGCGTGGAAGCCGTAGTCCATCAGCCGCTTGGCCACGTCCTCGGCGCTGATGCCGCAGGCGTCCTTGAGCGGCCGCAGGTCGAGGATGCACTCGTGCGCCACCAGCCCGTTGCGGCCCTTGTACAGGGTCGGAAAGTGCGGCTCGAGCCGGCGGGCGATGTAGTTGGCCGACAGCAGCGCCACCTGCGTGGCCCGGCGCAGCCCCTCGGCGCCCATCATGACGATGTACATCCAGCTGATCGGCAGGATGCCGGCGCTGCCGAAGGGCGCGGCGCTGACCATGCCGACCTCGCCCCGCACCCCGACCCTCTCCCGGTGATCGGGCAGAGGGGATTTCGAGGGCAGGTAGGGCGCCAGGTGCGCGCGCACCGCCACCGGCCCGACGCCCGGGCCGCCGCCGCCGTGCGGGATGCAGAAGGTCTTGTGCAGGTTCAGGTGCGACACGTCCGAGCCGTACTTGCCCGGCTTGGCCAGCCCCACCAGTGCGTTGAGATTGGCCCCGTCCGTGTAGACCTGCCCGCCGTGCTGGTGGATCACGTCGCAGATCTCGACGATCGCCTCCTCGAACACACCGTGCGTGGAGGGATAGGTGACCATTAGCGCCGCCAGGCGCTTGCTGTGCTGCTCGGCCTTGGCTTTGAGGTCGGCCACGTCGACGTTGCCGTTGGCATCGCACTTGACCACCACCACGTCCATGCCGCACATCTGCGCGGACGCGGGGTTGGTGCCATGCGCGGACTCCGGAATCAGGCAGATGGTGCGATGCCCCTCACCGCGCGCACGGTGGTAGGCACGGATCGCCAGCAGCCCCGCGTACTCGCCCTGCGCGCCCGAGTTGGGTTGCAGGCTCACCGCGTCGTAGCCCGTGCACTCGACCAGCATCGCCTCCAGCGTGCTGATCATCTCCTGGTAGCCCTGCGTCTGCTCGGCAGGCGCCAGCGGATGGATGTTGCAGAACTCCGGCCAGGTCACCGGGATCATCTCGCTGGTCGCGTTGAGCTTCATGGTGCACGAGCCCAGCGGGATCATGGTGCGGTCGAGCGCCAGGTCCTTGTCGGCAAGCGAGCGCAGGTAGCGCAGCATCTCGTGCTCGCTGTGGTGGGCGTTGAACACCGGGTGCGTGAGGTAGTCCGAAGTGCGCAGCAGCGCGGCCGGCAGATCGTCCTTCAGTTGCGAGTCGACGAGAGCCAGGTCCGCGCGAGCGCCGAACAGCGACCACAGCGTCTCCACGTCGGCACGCGTGCTGGTCTCGTCGAAGCTGACCCCCACCGCGTCGCGGCCCAGGTCGCGCAGGTTGATGCGCTGGGCGCGTGCGGCGGCATGCACGCTGGCGGCGTTGACGCCGCCGACCTTCACCGTGTCGAAGAAGCCGGCGTTCACGCGGATGCCGTTCTGGCGCAGCCCTTCGGCGAAAATCGACGCGAGGCGATGCACGCGCCGGGCAATGCGCTTGAGGCCCGCAGGCCCGTGATACACGGCGTACATGCTGGCCATGACCGCCAGCAGCACCTGCGCGGTGCAGATGTTGGAGGTGGCCTTCTCGCGGCGGATATGCTGCTCGCGCGTCTGCAGGGTGAGGCGGTAGGCCGGCTTGCCCTGCGAGTCGACCGACACGCCGACCAGCCGCCCCGGCATCGAGCGCTTGAACGCGTCCTTGCAGGCCAGGAAGGCCGCGTGCGGCCCGCCAAAGCCGAACGGGACGCCAAAGCGCTGGCTGTTGCCGACCACCATGTCGGCGCCCCACTCGCCCGGCGCCTTGAGCAGCGTGAGCGCCAGCAGGTCGGCCGCCACCGCAACCAGGCCGCCGCGCGCATGCACGGCCGCGACGATCGCGGCCAGGTCGCGCACCTCGCCGGTGGTGGCCGGGTACTGCAGCAGCACGCCGAACGCGTCGGCCGCCAACAGGTCGGCCTCGTCGCCGATCCGGACCTCGAGCCCGAGCGGCTCGGCGCGCGTGCGCACCACCTCGATGGTCTGCGGATGGCAGTCGGCCGAAACGAGGAACAGGTTGCTCCGGCTCTTGCACGAGCGCTTGGCCAGCGTCATCGCCTCGGCGGCGGCCGTGGCCTCGTCGAGCAGCGAGGCGTTGCTGATCTGCATGCCCGTGAGGTCGCACACCAGGGTCTGGAAGTTGATCAGCGCTTCCATCCGTCCCTGCGAGATCTCGGCCTGGTACGGCGTGTAGGCCGTGTACCAGGCGGGGTTCTCGAGGATGTTGCGCAGGATGACCTTGGGCGTGTGCGTGCCGTAGTAGCCCTGGCCGATGAAGCTCTTGAACACCTGATTCTTCGCCGCGATCGCCTTGAGCCGGTCGAGTGCGGCAACCTCGGTCAGCGGGGCGGGCAGCGCCAGCGGCGCGTCGAGCTTGATCGAGGCCGGCACGATCGCATCGGTGAGTGCCTCCAGCGAGGGCTGGCCGACGACCCGCAGCATGGCAGCGATCTCGTCTTCGCTCGGGCCAATGTGCCGGGCATGGAATTCGGCGGCGTTCTCCAGGTCCGCGAGGGACGGGCGGGAGGTCAGGGGATGTGGGGCGTTCATGGTCGAGTTGGTCCGCTGCAAGTTGGTGTCATTCCCGCGCCAGCGGGAGCCCATGTCGTAGGTGAGGCCCAATGGGATCCCCGCCTGCGCGCGGGGCTGACGCACGTCGCGGCTGTTGCCGCGGGCGCGTCAGTTCTGCGCCGCGATGTTCTGCCGGTAGGCCTCGGCATTCATCAGCGACGACAGATCGCCGGCCGGCTTCATCTTCCACATCCACGCGGCAAAGGCGTCGCCGTTGATCTGCTCGGGCGCGTCCTTCAGGGCGTCGTTCACCGCGATCACCTCGCCGGCCACCGGCGCGTACACGTCGGAAGCGGCCTTGACCGACTCGACCACGGCGCAGCTCTCACCAGCCGCCAGATTGCGGCCCGCTTCGGGCAGTTCGACGAACACCAGGTCGCCGAGCGCATCCTGCGCGAAGTCGGTGATGCCCACCGTGACCGTGCCATCGGCCTCGGTGCGCACCCACTCGTGACTGGTGGTGTACTTCAGGTTCTCGGGAACGTTCATCAGGGCCTCCGGGGTCGGGATCGGTGTCTAGATCAGGGGCTTGCCGTGGCGGACGAAGGGCGGCTTGACGACCAGCGCATTGACCGGCTTGCCGCGCAGGTCCACCTGCACGGTGTCGCCGGCGGCCACGCCGAGCGGGACCCGCGCCAGCGCAATCGAGAAGCCGAGCGTGGGCGAGAAGGTGCCGCTGGTGATCTCGCCGGCGCCGCGCGCGGTCGTCACCGTCTGGTGGCCGCGCAGCACGCCCTTGTCGAGCATCTTCAGACCGATGAAGGCGGCGCGCTGGCCGTCCTTCTCCAGCGCGGCACGGCCAATGAAATCGCGCGGGGTCTTCAGGTCGACGGTCCAGCCGAGACCTGCGTCCAGCGGCGAGACGCCCTCGTCCATGTCGTTGCCGTACAGGTTCATGCCGGCCTCCAGGCGCAGCGTGTCGCGCGCGCCCAGACCGGCCGGCTTCACGCCGGCGGCGGCGAGTTCGGCCCACAACCGGGCGGCGTCCTGCGCCGGCACCATCACCTCGAAGCCGTCCTCGCCGGTGTAGCCGGTGCGCGCGACGAACAGCTCGCCCAGGTCGGCGGCCATGAAGTTGCCGAGGCCTTCGGTGGCCGCGCGCGCGGCCGGGCGCACCTGCCAGAAGAGCTCGCGCGCCCGCGGACCCTGCACCGCGATCATCGCCAGGTCGCGCCGCGGCTGGATGGCGACCTCGAGCGCGCGCGCCGCCACCACCGCACCCATCCACGCCAGGTCCTTGTCGGCAGTGCCCGCGTTGACCACGAGCCGATACCGCTCGGGCGTGAAGAAGTAGACGATCAGGTCGTCGATGCAGCCGCCGGCCTCGTTCAGCATGGCCGAATACAGCGCCTTGCCGGGGGTGGCGAGCTTGTCGACGTTGTTGGCCAGCAGCAGCGCCAGGAAGCGCCGGGCGTCGGCGCCGGTGACATCGACCGGGCACATGTGCGACACGTCGAACATGCCCGCTGCCGCGCGCACCGCGTGGTGCTCCTCGATCTGCGAGCCGTAGTTGACGGGCATCTCCCAGCCGCCGAAGTCGACCAGCCGGGCGCCGGCAGCGACGTGGGTGTCGAACAACGGGGTGCGCTTGAGCAAGGGCGACTCCGGAAAGAGAAAGAGGTGGAAGCCGGCCACGGCCGGCTGCGCCCCTCTGTCCTTTTGCCTGAGAGTTTGCGGAACGCGAGGTTCCGGGTGCCCCTTCGGCGTCGGCGCTCCGCGTGGAACGGCGATCTCTCCAGAGTTGCTCGCGCAAGACAGTTCGGTGACCTGAGCGATTACGGGCGTTGCGCCTTCGGCGGCCCCACGGTCTTCTGCGGGGCGCTCTCCCGTCTCACGCATCGAGCAGGCGCGCAGTGTAGCCGAGGCGCCAGCGGAGCTTGCGCCGGCCGCATGCGCGTGTTATCCCTTGCCCCATGGAACTCGTCTGGCCCGCCCGCGCCTACCTGCCCTCGTACATGCAGGCGCTGGAGCGCGGCTGGTCGGCCAACACCGTGCGGCCGCAGGAAGCGCAGGAGGAGCTGGCCCGGATCGCGGCCGACCCCGATGCCTTCCTGCGCGCGAAGATCGACCGCCAGGCGCGCGGCGACCCGGTGCAACTGCCCGACGGCAGCCTCGTGCGGCGCCTGCCCGGCTACATCCGCTGGATGTGGGACGGCGAGCTGTGCGGTTCGATCGGATTTCGCTGGCAACCGGGCGGCAGCGAACTGCCGCCGCACGTGCTCGGGCACATCGGCTACTCGGTGGTGCCGTGGCGCCGCGGACGCGGCTACGCCACCACGGCCCTGCGGCAACTGCTGGCCGACGTGCGGCGCGAGGGGCTGACCTGGGTGACCCTGACCACCGATCCGGACAACATCGCCTCACAACGGGTGATCACCCACAACGGCGGGGTGCTGGTCGAGCGCTTTGTGGAGCCGGCTGCCTACGGCGGCGCCGCGGCGCTGCGCTGGCGCATCGACCTGCGCTGAGCCGCCCGGAGGCGCGGGCCGGCCTACTGGGCCGCGGGGATCGCCTGCGGCTTGACGCAGTCCAGAAAGTACTCGACCTGGCCGTCGACACGCTGCTTCACCAGCCCGTGGATGTCGGTCTCGAAGCCCGGGAAGCGCGCGTTGAAGTCCCGCGCAAACTTGAGAAAGCGCACGATCACCGCATTGACCCGCTCGCCGGGAATCAGCAGCGGAATGCCGGGCGGGTACGGCGTCAGCAGCACCGCCGACACGCGCCCTTCGAGCTGGTCCACCGGCACGCGCTCGACCTCCCAGTGGGTCATGCGCGCGTAGGCAGCCGCCGGCTTCATCACCGGCTCCATGTTCGACAGGTACATCTCGGTGGTCAGGCGGGCGACATCGGCCTTGGCGTACTCGGCATGAATCGCGCCGCACAGGTCGCGCAGCCCCAGGGTCTCGTACTGCGGGCTGGCGCGCAGGAACTCGGGCATCACCCGCCATAGCGGCTGGTTGTTGTCGTAGTCGTCCTTGAACTGCTGCAGCTCGGTGACCAGCGTGTTCCAGCGGCCCTTGGTGATGCCGATGGTGAACATGATGAAGAACGAGTACAGGCCGGTCTTCTCGACGATGATGCCGTGCTCGGCCAGGTACTTGGTGACGATTGCCGCTGGGATGCCGGTGGCGGCGAAGCGGCCATCCACGTCCAGCCCCGGCGTGATGACCGTGGCCTTGATGGGGTCGAGCATGTTGAAGCCCGGCGCCACGTCGCCGAAACCGTGCCAGCGCGGGTCGTGGCCGTTTTCGGCGCGCAGCATCCAGTCCTCGCGCGTGCCGATGCCTTCCTCGGCCAGCTCCTCGGGGCCCCACACCTTGAACCACCAGCCGCCTTTTTCGTCCGGCCCGAACTCCGCGTCCACCTTGCGCATGGCGCGGCGGAAGTCGAGCGCCTCCTGGATCGACTCCTCGACCAGCGCGGTGCCGCCCGGCGCCTCCATCATCGCCGCGGCCACGTCGCAGCTGGCGATGATCGCGTACTGCGGCGAAGTCGACATGTGCATGTGGAACGCCTCGTTGAACTGAAAGCGGTCCAGGTGCTCGGTCTCTGAGTTCTGAACGAGGATCTGGCTGGCCTGCGAAAGCCCCGCCAGCATCTTGTGGGTCGACTGGGTGGCAAACAGCATCGACTTACGGGTGCGCGGCCGCGGCTGAAGCCCGCCGATGGCGTGCATGCCCTGATAGAAGTCGTGGAAGGCCGCGTGCGGCAGCCAGGCTTCGTCGAAGTGCAGGGTGTCGATGGTGCCGTCGAGCATCTCCTTGATGGTGTCGACGTTGTAGACGATGCCGTCGTAGGTGCTCTGCGTGATCGTGAGCACGCGCGGCTTGCGGCCCTTGCCCTTGAGCAGCGGGTGGCTGTCGATCTTCCTCTGGATCGTCTCGGGTCGGAACTCGTCGAGCGGGATCGGGCCGATGATGCCGTAGTGGTTGCGCGTCGGCGTCAGGAACACCGGGATCGCCCCGGTCATGATGATGGCGTGCAGCACGCTCTTGTGGCAGTTGCGGTCCACCACCACCACGTCACCCGGAGCGATCACGTAATGCCAGACGATCTTGTTGGCAGTACTGGTGCCGTTGGTGACGAAGAACAGGTGGTCGGCGCCGAAGATGCGCGCGGCATTACGCTCGCTGGCAGCCACCGGCCCGGTGTGGTCGAGCAGTTGCCCCAGTTCCTCGACGGCATTGCAGACATCGGCGCGCAGCAGGTTCTCGCCGAAGAACTGGTGGAACATCTGCCCCACCGGGCTCTTCAGGAAGGCCACGCCGCCCGAGTGGCCCGGGCAGTGCCACGAGTACGAGCTGTCCTGCGCGTAGTGGGTGAGCGCGCGGAAAAACGGCGGCGCCAGGTTGTCGAGGTAGGCACGCGCCTCGCGGATGATGTAGCGGGCCACGAACTCCGGCGTGTCCTCATACATGTGGATGAAGCCATGCAGCTCGCGCAGGATGTCGTTGGGCAGATGGCGGCTGGTGCGCGTCTCGCCGTACAGAAAGATCGGGATATGGGCGTTGCGCCAGCGGATCTCGGCGACGAACTTGCGCAGCGCGGCCACCGCCTCGTTCTGGGTGGTGGTCGGGTCGTCGGTGACGCCGGCGAACCGCTGCGGCGCGTCGGCAAACTCCTCGTCGTCGATCGACAGGATGAAGGCGCTGGCGCGGCTTTGCTGCTGGGCAAAGCTGGACAGGTCGCCGTAGCTGGTGACGCCGATCACCTCGACGCCCTCTTCGCCGATCGCCTTGGCCAGCGCCCGGATGCCCAGGCCGCTGGCGTTCTCGGAACGGAAGTCCTCGTCGATGATGACGATCGGGAAGCGAAAGCGCATGACGGTCTTTCCACGGGGCCCGGTGACGGGCCAGGGCGCCCGCGGTGGGCGGGCAGTTTCGGCGCGCGGCTGCCCGCAGGCAGGCCGGACGCCGGGCCAAAGGCGGAACGGGGGGCGGATTATGGGACCAAATGATCGCGGCGGCGCGACCGCGCCGCGGCCGCCGCGCCATTCATCCCGCGCGCCGACGTTCCGCGCCCCCAATCCGGCCGTCCGACCCGCAATGCGCCGCCCGGCCGCCGTGCGTTGCTAACCTTGACGGTGCTCCGAACTATCCACCGAACCATCCACCGATTCGTCCGCCCACGCGCCGCCCCCGATGAACCTCAAGGCCCTGCTGGCCGCCTCGCTCGGCGGCATCCTGCTCGCCAGTAACACCGAGCCGCGCCTGCCGGCCGGATGGTCGCGCCAGGCCAGCGTCGAGGCCGATCGCGCCTGCGTGGCCGGCGTGGACCGCGATCTGACCGAGCGCGGCCGGCGCCTGCTCACGCTGGAGTGCTCGCGCAGCGTCGACGGCTACATCGCCGTCACCCAGACCATCGCCGCCGACGAGTATCGCGGCAAGCGAGTGCGCTTTGCCGCCCGCGTGCGGACCGACAAGGTGCAGGGCTGGACCGGTCTGACCATGCGAGTGGTCACCGCCGACCAGCGCGTGCTCGGCTTTGACGACATGAGCACCCGGCCCTTGCGCAGCACCCAGGGCTGGCGCGACGCCGCCGTGGTGCTCGACGTGGACCGTAGCGCCGCCAGCATCACCTTCGGGCTGCGCCTGAACGATGGCGCCGGGCAGGTGTGGATCGACGGCCTGCGTTTCGAGGAGGTGCCGGCCGACGATCCGACGCTGTCGATCCAGCTCAAGCCGGTACTGCCGCAACGCCCGCAGAACCTCGAATTGCAGTGAGCACCCGTTGCAGGACCGCCGCCCCATGAGCATGGCCAAGCGGGCCCGTCGCCTGCTCGACCTGCCGCCTGCAGTCGAAGCCGGCGCACTCGCGGAATTCAACGGCAGCGCCATGTTGCGGGGCACAGCCGCCTTCGCGCTGCTGGCTTGCAGCGGCTGGCTGCTGCTGGGCTGGCGCGGCTGGCTGCAGTACATGACGGAGCTGTGGGTCGCCTACGCAGTCGCCTTCGGGCTGATCGCATGGCTGCGGGCACGCTCGGGCGCCTGGGTGCCGGCGCTGCCGCTGCTGCTGGTGCTGCTCACAGGACCGCTGTTCGGCGCAGCACTCGCCGTGCCCCTGGCCTTCCTGCCATCGCTGCCCGAGGACCGAACCGGGCCGGCCATCGCCATGCAGATGGCAGTGGCCTTCCTCTTCTCCCTGGCGCTGGCGCTTGCACAGGTCTCATTCGGCCTGGTTCTGCATCGGCAACGCCGGCAAGCCGAGACCCGGCAGCGGGCTCTGATGCTCGAGCGCGAGTTGCTCGCCGCGCGCCTGAGTGTGCTGCAGGCCCAGATCGAGCCGCACTTCCTCTACAACACACTGGCCAACGTGCAGGCACTGACGCGCAAGGACCCGGCCGCCGCCGAGCAGATGCTCACGCACCTCATCGAGTACCTGCGCAGCGCGATGCCGGCGATGCGCAGCACCCGGTCCACGCTCGGCCGTGAACTGGCTCTGGCCCGCGCCTATCTGTCCATCATGGAGTTCCGGATGGGCGAGCGGCTGCGGTTCTCGGTCGATGCCACCGCCGACCTGCTCGGCTGCGACTACCCGCCCACCATCATCGGGACGCTGATCGAGAACGCCATCAAGCACGGCCTGGAGCCTGCCAAGGCCGGTGGCCGCATCGACGTGCGTGCCTGGCGCGATGCCGGTAGCCTCGTGGTCGAGGTCGCCGACACCGGCGTCGGTTTTTTGGCCAACTCCGGCGGCGGCGTGGGCCTGGCCAACGCGCGCGAGCGCCTGGCGATGCTGTACGGTGCGCAGTCGGAACTGGACCTCACC
>Ga0209972_10001187_pt1 | contig 23331 bp, 28 predicted proteins | sample NOAtaG_7_FD_187302 | JGI IMG/M metagenome (GOLD analysis project Ga0209972, IMG submission 187302) | Freshwater lake microbial communities from Lake Erie, under a cyanobacterial bloom - NOAA_Erie_Diel1S_2200h metaG (SPAdes) (version 2) | ecosystem: Environmental > Aquatic > Freshwater > Lake ... | reverse complement strand
AGATACTTTAAAAATTTTAATTGAACTAGAATTACTAGAATTTTTTACTTTAAAGACTTAGAAAGGATTTCGAAAACCATTTTCTAGATACATTAAAAATTTTAATTGAACTAGAATTACTAGAATTTTTTACTTTTTGACACTAGAAAGGATTTCGAAAACCATTTTCCAGATACTTTAAAAATTTTGATTGAACTAGAATTACTAGATTTTTTTACTTTTTGACACTAGAAAGAATTTCGAAAACCATTTTCTAGATACTTTAAAAATTTTAATTGAACTAGAATTACTAGAATTTTTTACTTTAAAGACTTAGAAAGGATTTCGAAAACCATTTTCTAGATACTTTAAAAATTTTAATTGAACTAGAATTACTAGAATTTTTTACTTTAAAGACTTAGAAAGGATTTCGAAAACCATTTTCTAGATACTTTAAAAATGTTAATTGAACTAGAATTACTAGAATTTATTACTTTTTTACACTAGAAAGGATTTCGAAAACCATTTTCTAGATACATTAAAAATGTTAATTGAACTAGAATTACTAGAATTTTTTACTTTTTGACACTAGAAAGGATTTCGAAAACCATTTCAGATTTTTGTTCAAACTTTTTTCTAAAAAGTTTTTTTGTTCAAACTTTTTTATACACCAGTTAAGTTTTTGATAAAATTTTTTTCTACACCAGTTAAGTTTTTGATAAAACTTTTTTCTAAAAAGTTTATGATAAAAATTGAATTATCTAAGTTTATCTAACAATAATACGTTATAATATATGTATATTATATTTGAAATTAATTATGAATTTCATAGTAATACTCCGTCTTTGGAACCAGAATTAAGAACAGGATTAAGATTAAATAGTAATCATGATATTTATTTTATGAATTTGCAAGATTTTCCGCTTTCGGCTGATGATTACTATGATAGTAGAAATTTATTTAATATAAAACCATGGATTAGACCTCTAATTATTCCAAATAATCAGAGTGCTCTCAAGATAATAGAACCATATTCTGATAATCATTATGGATCAGATATAAGTTGTAGCTTAGACAAATCTACTAAAATGATTCTCGGGGAAAAGTATTATTTGGATGACATTAAGACAATTAAAAAGTTTGGGATACAGATGACCACTCAATATATTTCTTTAATTTGTTCATTAGGCAATATAGAAACTCTTGAATATTTACACAAAAATAATAAAATATGTGAATATGATGAAAGTGCGTTATATGACGCAGTAGTTAATGGTCATATGCAAGTATTAGATTGGTGGAAAAACTCAGGTTTAGAATTAAAATATGATGTGTTTATTTTAGATTCTGCATGTTATCATGGTGGCGTAAACATATTAGAATGGTGGCTTAAAAGTGGTCTAGAATTAAAATATACTGAAACTGCATTATTCAATGCATCTAGGAGTGGTTCTGTAAATGTTTTGGAATGGTGGAAAAACTCAGGATTACCCTTAAAATATGATGAAAATGCATTAAATGAAGCATCTAAAAATCGTCATATTGATGTATTAGAATGGTGGAAAAACTCAGGATTACCCTTAAAATATACCGCATCCAAATTGAGTTATTGGCGTAATTGGAGTGTCGAAGATGAAAATGAAGATTGGGAAGACCATATTAATGTATTAGAATGGTGGAAAAACTCAGGATTAGAATTAAAATATAGTGAAAACACATTGTCATATAAAACACCTACGATTATTTTAGATTGGTGGCTAAAAAGCAATCTACCATTAAAATATGATGAATCGTTATTAGATACCGCATCTCGTTGGGTTAATATGGAAATACTAGAATGGTGGAAAAACTCAGGTTTACCTTTAAAATATTCTGAATATACATTGAATATGGCATCCAATGATGGGTGTATACATATATTAGAATGGTGGCTTAGAAGCAATTTACCCTTAAAATATGATGAAAAAGCATTAATGTATGCGTCTCAAAAAGGTTATGTACACGTTTTAGAATGGTGGCTTAGAAGTAATTTACCCTTAAAATATGATGAACATGCATTAGATAATGCGTCTGAAGAAGGTCATGTAGAAGTATTAACATGGTGGCTTAAAAGTAATTTACCATTAAAATATACTGAACATGCATTGGATGAGGCGTCTAGAAAAGGTCAGGTAAATGTTTTAGAATGGTGGTTTAATAGTAAACTACCATTAAAATATTCAAAATATGCATTTGTTAAGCCTTATTCTTATATAACCAGAACTGTAATGGAGAATATAAATGTTGTAATGGATCATATAAATGTTTTAGAGTGGTGGAAAAACTCAAAATTACCTTTAAATTATTCTGAAGATCTACTCATCAGTGCGGGAACACATTGGACCATAAAAGAATGGTGGGAAAACAACTATGGATTAACATGGACATCTACTACATAAGTATTTGAATGATCATCTAAACATAATATAATTAAATAATAATACTGATGTATTCAGATTTTAAATTGGTATATTTTTTTTTACAAAAAATTGAACTACTTTCTATAAAATTTATAACAATCATACATATATGTTTATCATTACTGAATCAGAACATAGTTCGTTAAAAACAGGGTTAAATAATATAGATAGTGCTAATTCTAGATTTCTACAAAGCAATGTTAGATCTTTTAGCTATAATAGTTCAATGAAACCATGGATAAGAGTCATAATAACATCAACACCATATGATCATCAATCCGAGTATTCAATATCTAATAACATATCTAATAACATAATTCTAGGGGAAAAATATTATTTGAATGATATTAAGACAATTAAAAAGTTTAGGATATCTATAACACCAGATTATATAAATCTAATTTGCTCGACTGGTAATATAAGAATCCTAGAATATTTGCTAAATACCCATAGAATGTTTGAATATAATGAAAGAGTATTAAATTTAGCATCTAGATATGGACATATTGATGTATTAGAATGGTGGCTTAAAAGCAATCTACAATTAAAATATAATCAATATGCACTAGAGTGGGCATCATATAATGGTCATGTGAAAGTTTTAGATTGGTGGCTTAAAAGTAATTTACCATTAAAATATGATGAATGGGCTTTAAATTTAGCATCTAGAGAAGGTCATATTGATGTATTAGAATGGTGGAAAAACTCTGGACAAGAATTAAAATATACTAATGACACGTTGGACTATGCATCTAGATGGTCTTGTATTAAAGTATTAGAATGGTGGAAAAACTCAGGACGAGAATTAAAATATACTGAAGATGCGCTAGCACAGGCATCATACAATGGTCATATTGATGTATTAGAATGGTGGCTTAAAAGTAAATTAAAATTAAAATATAATGGGATATTAAATTATAAAGGCGTATTTCTAAAAAAAGCTGTTATAGACTGGTGGGTCAAAAGCAAACTACTCTTTAAATATGATATAAACGCATTGAACTATGTCTCAAGCTCTAGATATGGTAATATTAATGAGTTAGAATGGTGGAAAAACTGGAAAAACGCTGGATTATTCTTAGAATATGATGTAGGGTTATTGGAAAAGGCATCATATGTTGGTCGTATTGATTTATTAGAATGGTGGCTTCAAAGCGGTCTACCATTAAAATATACTAAAACTATATTAAATTCAACATCTTTGACTGGTCATGTGAATGTGTTAGAATGGTGGAAAAACTCCGGATTAGAATTAAAATATGATGAATTGGCATTATGGTATGCATCTGAAAATAGTAATTTAGAGGTTTTGAAATGGTGGCTTAAAAGTGGATTAGAATTAAAATATAACGAATGGATATTAAATGATGCATCTAAAAAAAATCGTATCGATATATTAGATTGGTGGAAAAACTACTCCGGATTACCATTAAAATATACTGAAGATGCATTAAACCAAGCATCTTATAATGGTCATATTGATGTATTAGAATGGTGGCTTAAAAGCAATCTGCCCTTAAAATATTCTAAAAATATATTAAATAACGTGTCTAATATTGTGTTAGATTGGTGGAAAAACTCAGGATTACCCTTAACCCCTTAAAACATTCTACATCTACTACATAAGTATTTGAATGATCATTTAAACATAATTAACATGTTGATGTAATAAAACTAACCATTTATGTTCTCTACAAAAATTGAACTACTTTTTTATAAAATTTGGAATAAACATAATACATCAATATATGTCTATTATTATTGAATCTGACCCTAGTTCGTTAAAAACAGGGTTAAATACTATTATTAATTATGTTAATATTGTAAATTTACAAAATTTACTATTGGCTTTACAATTAACAGTGCATAATAACAATTATAGATCAGCCATGCGATTTGCAATAAGAGTTGTAATGATACCACATGATCAATCAGATTATTTAATATTTGATAAAATAATTCTAGGAGAAAAGTATTATTTGGATGACATTAAGACAATTAAAAAGTTCAGAATACCTATAAAACATACGTATATTTCTTTAATTTGTTCATTAGGTAATATAAAAACTTTAGAATATTTGCTAAATACTAATAAAATTGTGGAATATAATACAGATGCATTACAAGTTGCATCTTGTGGTGGTCATGTGAATGTTTTAGAATGGTGGTTTAAAAGTGGTTTACCCTTAAAATATAATGAAAATGCATTAATATGGGCATCTTGGAATGGTCATGTGAATGTTTTAACATGGTGGCTTAAAAGTGGTTTACCCTTAAAATATACTGAATATGCATTATATGGAGCATCTTCTAGTGGTCATGTGAATGTTTTAACATGGTGGAAAAACTCTGGATTACCTCTGAAATATTCAACATCTATTTTAAATAGTGCATCTTGGCATGGTCATATTAATGTGTTAGAATGGTGGAAAAACTCAGGTTTAGAATTAAAATATAATGAAAGAGCTTTAGATTGGGCATCAGAACAGGGTCATGTACATGTATTAAATTGGTGGAAAAACTCAGGACTACCCTTAAAATATTCAGAATTTGCATTGCTTTATGCCAATGAACATAGTCATACTGGTGTTTTAAGGTGGTGGAAAAACTCAGGATTACCCTTAAAACATTCTACATCTACTACATAAGTATTTGAATGGGCATCTAAACCATTGTCATATTGATAAAAAAATTGAACACATGATTAAAATCGGTAGTAATTCGAATATATTATATGTTTATAACAATTTATATAGATTTTAAACCATCAAAATATTATGACGAAGATTCAAGACCCACTGTAGATTATTTTCTTAGTTTACAGGATTTACACAAATATCTTTCTAATCCTTATGAACATGAACCACGTCCATGGATAAGAGTTGCAATTATGTCATGTAAAAACGCTAATACATTTATTTATGGTAGTAAGTATTATTTAGATGATGTTAAAACGATTAAAAAATTTAAGTTAGAAATAACACCAAATTATCTAGATATGATTTATCGAATAGGTAATTTGAAAGTTTTAGAATACTTATATAAAAATAATAAATTATCATACACTGATAATTTATTAAATTTAGTATCAGAAAATGGGTATGTGCACATTTTAGAATGGTGGCTTAAAATCAATTGTAATTTACCCTTAAAATATGATGAAAGAGCATTATACTATGCATCTGCAAATGGTCATGTGCATGTTTTAGAATGGTGGTTTAAAAGCAATTTACCCTTAAAATATGATGAAAGGGGATTAAATTGTGCATCTGCAAATGGTCATGTGCATGTTTTGGAATGGTGGTTTAAAAGCAATTTGCCCTTAAAATATGATGAATCTGCTTTGGATAACGCATCTCAGAAAGGTCATGTACACGTTTTAGAATGGTGGTTTAAAAGTAATCTACCCTTAAAATATGACGAAAGGGTATTAAATGGTGCATCCTGGAAAGGTCATGTAAATGTTTTAGATTGGTGGCTTAAAAGTGGATTAGAATTAAAATATGATGAAAGTACATTATATTGGGCATCTTATCAGGGTCATGTGCATGTTTTGGAATGGTGGTTTAAAAGCAATTTGCCCTTAAAATATAATGAATCTGCATTAAATTGGGCATCCATGAATGGTCATATACATGTTTTAACATGGTGGAAAAATTCAGGATTACCCTTAAAATATACTGACCTAAGGCGGATGTATGATCATAAAAATGTTTTAGATTGGTGGAAAAACTCAGGATTACTCTTAAAATATAATTAGTAAGGGTTATTTGCATGTTTTATAATGATTGTCTAAAAGCAATTTACCATTAAAATATTCTGATAATGCATTAAATTTGGGTATCTATGAATGATCATGTAAAAGTATTAGAATGGTGGAAAAACTTAGAATTACCCATAAATTATTCTAAAAAAGCATTATTCTATATATCCTGTGGTATTCATATAAATTTTCGAGAATTATGGGCAAACTCTAGATTTAAAAAATTTTAATTTGAACTAGAACAAAACAAAAAATTGATTGTGTAGCAGTATCACAATTACAATCAACCAAAAAAATGGATTATTCAAAGAAAACTCGTAAGGAATTGATTGCGATTTGCAAAGAAAAGAGTATCAAAGGCTATATAAAAAAAAATAAAGATGATATTGTGAAACTATTATCAAATCATCACATGAAAACACTTTCTAATACACTTTCTAATACACCCCCTAATACAAAACTAAATATGATAGATTTATTTGCGGGGACAGGTGCATTTACGTTAGCATTTCAAGAAACAAATAATGTTAATGTGGTATTTGCAAATGATATGGTAGAACATTCAAAAAAGATTTATGATGAAAACTTTAATCATAAACTTACATTAAAAAATCTAAATGATGTTAAAGTTGAAAATATACCATCACATGATATATTAACTGGTGGATTTCCATGTCAACCATTTAGTATTGCAGGATTACAAGAAGGATTTAATGATAAACGCTCAAATGTTTTCTGGAAAATCCTATCAATTATAGATCACCATCAACCTAAATGTGTTATATTAGAAAATGTAAAAAATCTCTTAACACATGATAGCACCAAAACATTTGCGATTATCAAAGAAAACTTAGAAAAAAGAAAATATTATGTATGTTATAAAATTTTGAACACTGTAGAAATTACAGGAATTCCTCAACATAGAGAAAGAATCTACATCGTGTGTCTAAAATCTAAAAAAGTATTTGATAAGTTTAATCTAGACTTTCCAAAAGTTGAAAGAAAACCTATTTCTAATTTTCTTGAAGTAAATGTTCCAAATAAATATTATTATACAGATAAATCAACGACATGGGATCTTATAAAAAAGAATGTTGTTAAAAAAAATACAATCTATCAATATAGAAGAGTATATGTCAGAGAAAATAAAAGCAATGTGTGTCCTACATTGACCGCAAACATGGGTGGAGGAGGTCATAATGTCCCAATAATACTTGATGATAAAGGAATCCGCAAATTAACCCCTAGAGAATGTTTTAATTTTCAAGGGTTTCCCTTATCATATAAACTTCCAGGTTTATCTGATACAAACCTATATAAACTTGTCGGAAATGCGGTTTCTGTTCCGGTTGTAAAACTAATTGCAGATAGACTAATTCCTTTACTTCAGATGGATTAAATATATCTCCAAATATTATTTCATAGGTTTTAGTCGTAAATTCATTCTGTAAAATCTAATAATTTTACTGCATATTGATGTAAAATACATTTTTTTTTTAAACGTAATTCCATACGTTTTTTTGATTTATAAAGATGTACTATACCATATTCGGAATTAATAAAACCCATCGTATTAATATTTTTTTCACTAAGTGTAAACCCTGTAGAACTAACATTTTTTATAAGATCTAGATTAATTTTGAAGCAAACACTGAATACACTTGATTTTGTGGTGATAAAAGCTAGAATATACATATTGTTTAGATTATGTACTTTTGCACAATTTGAAAGTTTTTTGTAATAATTGTTAATATAGAAATCTAATGCTTCTTTACCTTTTTTTTCAATAAAAAGAGAATCTAAATTAACACCACCATCACCTTCAAATTTTTGCATTAAAGATTTCTCATTGCTTGTATTTTTATTCATAATAACACACATTACGTCAATACCATCAGATGTTCCTGTTTTTACATCCATACCTACACTACCTTTTCCAATATGTGTTCCAGCACTAGCTCTTTGAGTCCACCATTCAGAAAATTCATCTTCGATATATGGAGAACGTCCAGTATTATTATAAAATTCTAACCGTGATGTCATATATTCTTTTACCATTTTGGTAAGTTGGATGACATTTACATTATTAGGTATCTGACAAATCTCTAACACATTAGAAGACTCATTATTTAAATTTTTCACATGAGCATCATCATTTACCTCTATTTTCACATGAGCATCATCATTTGCCTCTATTTTCACATGCGATTTTACCTTTACCTTTGTATCGGTTTTTAATTCATTATTTGGCTTTGAAACAGGTGTTATTATCGTTTTACATAAGCGTTTATTATGACCATTTTGCTTACATATAGAACATTTCATTCGATTTAGATCCTGTCCTACAATTTCATTTATTTTTTATATAATTCAATTTTTTTCAGATGTTAAATGTTAGTTAAACTTAAATTTACATAAATATTATAACTGAATGTAATCTCATAAATTAAATTGAATTCAAAAATAAAAGTAATATAAAAGTTAATCCTTTTAACTTAAAATAATAAGTAATATTCTGTTATGTTTTCATTAATCAAAGATATTATGGTATGTTGTGGAATTCACATTTGTTATATGACAAGTCTTGAACTAAATCCAAAAACAAAAGGAACTGTAATCAGACCTAATGACAAAGGTGAAAAAATAATAAGTTGGGGTAGTATGAAGGAATTCATGATAACACCTTTAAAATTAGATAAACCATTTGCAAGAGAACTATGGAAACCCAAAAATTGGGACATTAATTATCCTATAGTTATGTTAGGATCATTCGGTATTTATAAATGTATTGGTTTTTAAGGTTCCATTAAGTAAAAGTTAAAGACCTGGATGTATCTTAGTAGCATCAACACTTAAATTATCTTGACAATTTGAATCAACTTTAGCATATTGATCTGGAATTGTTAATCCATCTAAATTAACCCCTTGAACATGTATATAACTACATTTACCACCTAATTGCTTTTTTAATTGTTTTTTTAATTGCTTTTTATTTTTTTTTGTTCTTCTAAGAGTTTTAGAAAATCTTTTATTAAGTTTCTTAGTTTTTTTACTTTTATAAGGCATTATTATTATACTTTAGGAGGAAGAAAATATTCTTCAATAAAAGCAAAAAATTTAAAAATGTCTTCATTAATCAATTCTAACCATCTTTTTATTAATAAAGATTTTAAATCAGTATATTCATAAATATCTCTAATTTGATTTGGAAATTGATCAGTTTTTTTGAAAGACATTTCTATATATCTAGCTAAATTTTTTAACTTATTAATGTCAAGTCTACAGATAATTTCTAAATAAACACTTGATCCATCAACATCTTGAATTCTTGATTCATCTAGAAGAACTTTCCATTCTGAATTTTGATGTTCCTCAAATGTATTGAAAAAATCTTGAGCAGTCAATCTAGCTTTTAATTCTCTAGGATATAAGTCATTAATCGTATAGGTTTTCAATATTTTTGTATTTTTTTTAGACATGTTAAACTATTGAAAGTATTAAAGTATTAAAACGAAAAAAAAATTTATAAAACGCACACACAAACCATTTAATAATCATTTAATTTAATTTTCAAGAATGTAATATTGACATTAATTGAAATACTAATGCTTCATAATGACAATAATTAACTTTACTAAGAGCAACTTTATGATCAACATCAGCAATCATTTCCACTATTTCCACTTTCTTTTCACTACTTAATTTTGATATTCCTATTAAATCCAGAAAATGATGTGTATATTCCCTCCAAGACACCGGATACTGATATACTACCAACATCATAGATCTAATCATATTTAAATCTTTCATATCACCCTTAATAGCTAAGTTTAATAATGAACATAAATATAATCTATATGAATTTGGATGTTTTTTAACTAAATCTGGATCAATGGCACCTAGAAGATATTGATTTATATAACTGATGATTAATTTTAAGTTTCCATGGGTTTCTATATAAATTTTCTTAAATTTATCTTTATTAATTGTGTTTGCTTTAATAAATTTATCTGGAATAATTTTTAAATAATATTTCATTGTTGTTTCTAGAGATGGTCTAGCTATCCAATACTGTGATAATAACCCTCGCAAACTATTTGATATTTTTTGAATAGAACATGATGTCGCCAAAACATATAATGATGTTTCTCTTTGTTCAATGAAAGATTTTAAAAAACTAAGTGTTTTAGGTTTAAAACGATCAATATGTGTAATAACCAAGTAAGATACATTATCACTCACTTGATTTACTTGATTTCTTAAATATTCTAATAATTTATCATCTGGAACACTATCATTTATTAACGTAATATAATTATTACTATAAATAGATTCAACCGTCTCAAAATTTATTTCTGTCAAAAAATCCTTACTATTTCCTTTATTCTTTTTAACATTTACTTTAGATTTATCCGAAAATTCATTCGGAATTAATCTGAGTACTTCTTCACCAAATATATGCTGTAGGTAAGCAAATATTAATGTTAATTTTCCTGAACCAGATGCACCTATAAAAATAGTATCAAATAATCCATTTTTAATAGATAAAGATTTAAATGAATCTCGATATATATGATGAAAATCCAATTTTTTAAGGGGTGGTCTAAAACTTGGATTTATTAAATCTTTTACTAGAAAATTCATGTTGATATTATCAATTAAAAAAATTATATAGATCAATTTTCTTTTTGTATTTTATTTTACATCATTTTTAAGGTTTAGTGTAATAATTTAGAAGCTCTGGAAAATGAATATTGTCATGTGAAGGTGTAAATAGAGTTTTACATGTATCTCTATTTGCAGTGCCAAAATATACAGAATAATTTTCAATAAAATCATTAATAGAATCATTAATAGAATATGTTTCAGATTTCAATTTATTTGTATGGTTTTCTTGAAACCATTTAATCATTATTTTAAAGTTTATTGTTTTCGATATACAATCGCATTCAGAATATCCTTCTTCACGATAACATCCACATACATCCGGATTCTTAGATATATTTAATATTTTTTTAGGAACTTTATTTTGATGTGTCATAAATATATCATTTATTGCATCATAACATACAGATACAGGTATTACTGTAATATGTCCAGGATCTCTTTCAACATAGATCCACGATAATGTTAATGTATCTTTATTCAGTCCCAACCAAAAGATTTGACCATGTTGTAATTCATCTAAAGATACTGATATGTTTGAAGATGCTGTTTTTTCATAAAATTTAATATCATACGCTTTTAACATTCTATACAAAAACCAAAAAATACTTTTTAATGATTAACTTTTTAATGATCAATTTTATTTTCTGTCATATAAAGCAAATAAAGCAAGAATGACATCGGTTTGTCATGTTGAACTAGCAAAAATGTTAAATACACCTAAAATAGCAGGAACATTTTTATCAAAAGATAATTTACTATTGACTATTGCTTCATGTGGTGCATCTGGAATAGGTTTTTTATATGATGATTATTCTCTTATTTTAGGTAGTATGTTAATTTCACCAATTGAAAACACTATTGTTCAAAGTATGTTATCAGTATTACTCGGTAATAATATAGGGATTATTAATGGATCATTATCATTATTATTAATGAGTGCTGTTTGTATAGGAAGCGGATTTATAATAGGTTATATTAATACTTATTTTAATGGTTATTATAAAATTCCAAGTGAAAATATGAAAAAAATAACATCAAGTGAATTTTTAATAACAAATTTAATGATTGGTATATTCTGTGGATTCTTCATGTCTTACGCCATCATTAGTAATAATGTACCCGCAATGCATGGTTTAGCTCTTATAATATTCATATTACCTCCATTAGTTAATTCAGGAATATATGCATCTTTAGCAGAACATAATAGGAAAAAAGATCTAAAATTGCATCTAGAATATAGACAAAGTGCAATAAATAGTTTTTTAATCGGATTTGCTAATATGTGTGGGGTAGGTATAGCTGTTCTTATAGGTTTTTGGGTATTTTGTCCAAATTAAGTTTAAAGTTAAGTTAAAGGGTTTTTTATTGTGTGTGATCAATGAAGTCAAGTTCATCAATTTCTTCCTTGAGTGTTTTGCGTTTTCTAGGTGTTGGTGCGCCTTCTTTAATTATGGTTCTAATAGAGTTATCATCATAAGTATATTGATCTATCTGAAATTTTTGTTTAGCATAAAAACGGGATCTGGTTTTCCAGGCTCTGTTAAAATTAGCAAAGTGATCAACTATATCTAGAACCATATGCTGACGTGTTCTATCTTCTGGTTTTTTTCTTAAAATACGTCCGACAGATTGCACAACATCACTTTTAGGACTAGCTAAAATAATAGTATCAAGACTAGGACAATCAAAACCTTCACTAACCATAGAATAAGTTCCTAAAATAATATCAGATCCTTCAGATGTTTTTAAATCATCTTGCTTCATACCACCGACATAAAATCCACTAGTAGCTTCTGGAATATTATTATTAATTTCCTCTTTAATATAGCAGAGATGTTCTCTACGATCAGATAAAAGAAGAACTTTACGACCTTCCATTATTAATTCCTTTAATTCATCTAGTATTACTTTATTTCTTTTGACACAAGAACAAACATTATTAATGATCTGAGGACGATTTAAATCACCCATTCTATTACTTAATTCATTACAATAACTAGGATCATCATTAAAATAATGAATTTCCTTCACTAAAACAGTATCGTCTTCATTTGAATCTTCACGATAAATAATATCACCCAAAAAGGTTTTAAAAACATACGTTAAATTATCTTTACGAAAAGGGGTTGCTGACAATCCCAATGTGTGTCTCGATCCAGTTTTAACTAAAGCTCTAGAAAATACTTCAGCACTCAAGTGATGGCATTCATCAAATATAACTAAACCAAAACCTTGAAATACAGAATCTGAATATTGTTTTTGCGATAAACTCTGAACCATTGCTATCACAACATCCTTTTTATAAACATCTATAACTTTTCCTTGAATTTTACCAACTTTTGCATCAGGCAAAAATCCCTTTATTCCTTCTGATTCATTACCCAATATTCTTTCTTCCCATTGAGTTGCTAAAAATTCTTTATGCACCACGACAAGAGTCTTTAACCCAAGTGTTGCCGCTATACATATACCAATAACAGTCTTACCACGACCACACCCAATTGAAATAATACCACCTCCAACATCTTTAGCCGCCTTAAGATACACATCAACGATAGTTTGTTGATATGGACGTAAAGATCCTTTGAATTTTACTTTGGGATCCATTGGATGAGATTGATCGTTTTTTAGTTTATTATTTAAGGGTTCTCCAAAATGTTTTTGACCCCAATAACGAGGCATATAAATATTATCAACACTTTCAAAATAAATTGGAAAAGGGGATAAAGAATTTTGGGCTGAACTAGGAGCACCATCTGTAAAAGGTTGTGCCATCAATTCTTTCTTTAAATTTTCTAGTTCTTTTTCGGTTAATTCGTTTTTAGGAATTCTGTATCCATGACGACTCAATGTAGTTGTGTACTTTTTTGTTGGATTTTTAAATACTAATTTAGTTTTTTTTTCCATAATATATTAATTATCACAAATATATTATCTTTATTTAATTTCACATCAATTTTTATTTAATCTTTTATTATCAAAAAAAATTAATATCTAGTAAATAATTAAACTTGACTTGAGAAATGTCATTTGACTGTTGCCAACAAATTCAAATGTTATATAATAAGTTAGGACTATCGAATGAAACCAATGAAAATATTAATAAAACAAATATAGAAAAATCAATAAATGATGAAGTTGTAGATGACATTGTAGATGATATTTCATCTAAATATTTAGAAAAAGAGAGTCAAAAAAAACTTTATTGTAGTCTTTTAAACAATTATCTTATACATAAATCAGGATTAAGCAAATATGCCCCTGAAATTAATTTGAAGAATCAAAAATTGAATCATAAAACTATAGAATCTATTGTTGATTTTACAGATAATAAAGATTTTAAAGATTTTAAAGCATGGTAGTTGTTAATCCTCATTTACTTAATCTATTACAACAAGTTCAATCAGAAAGTTTATCTGATGGAGAACTCCCCTTCAATACTTTAATTTCTAAACTAGAAACCATTTCAAATAAACCATCTACTAATATGGTTGAATTAAGACAAAAAAATAATAAAAAAATGATTGGTGATATTTTTGAAGATTTTTGTTATCTATATTTTCTAATCAAAAAGGTTGATCACGTCTGGACTACAAAGAATATTCCAGATGATTTACGCAAAACTTTATCTTTACCCCAGAAAGACATGGGGATAGATTTAATTATTCAAGAAAAAAACACATATAGCGCTATTCAAGTCAAATACAGAAAGAAAACCAAAAAAACTAATATTCTTTCATGGACAGAATTATCCACCTTTTACGCTTCATGTCTCAATACGGGACCTTGGAAAAAACATATAGTATTCACAAATTGTGATAGCATACATCGGGTTGGACGCAAAAGCAATAAAGACGTCAGTATATGTTATGGAACTCTCAAAAAACTCACATCATTTGATCTTATTGATATGATAAATTTAATTAAACCCTCTGCTGATACCATTCAAAATAATACTTTAACACCAGATAATACTAAAGATAATATTTTACAAAAAACACCTGAAAACACTACAAATAATATTTCAACCCCAGATAATATTTTACAAGAAACACTAGAAAATACTAAAGATAATATTTCAACCCCAGATAATATTTTACAAGAAACACTAGAAAACACTACCGATAATATTTTAAGTGATAATATTATTCAAGAAACACTAGAAAACACTAAAAATAATATTTTAGAAAATAAAAATGTTCTAAATGATAAGAAAAGTGATACGAAAAGTGATAAGAAAATATTTAGCGGGATTAATTTGAAGGAATTGAGAAATAAAAGATTAAATTATTTTGATAAAATTAATGGTTCCAAGTGAAAAAAAAATCTTTTTAATAAGATAAATGAGCACATTAGCTAATCTTGACAAAACTTTAGTCGGACAATTAAAAAATCCAGTTGTTTCAACAGTTATCCGTGTTGTTCTGGTGGTTTATATATTATTATTATCATCAGTTGATCACTCCGTTCTTTCTTTATTTGAAAACCTATATTTTCAGATATTTTATTTTGCTACACTTGCATATGTAGCAATGGTTGATCCCACTACGGCAGTCATAATGGCAGCCGCTTATTTATTTAGTGTTCAACAACTTAATCGTAAATCTCAGATGAAACCTATGGCTGTTGAAAATACCCCAGTTGTTTCCAAAGTTCAAAATGAACGTAGAGTTCATTTCAGTGATGGTTATGGAACTGGTGCAATGGCTGTTCAAAATCCCGCTGAAGGTTTTGAAATGGCTGAAGGACAATTAAGTGGAGAAGGATCAAACCCTGCCGATAGAACTTTAACTGAAAATTTAGCCTTCACATCTGATACTCAATTTACAGATGCTCAATCTAATGCTTTACCAAATGTTAGTCAAAACGTTGGAGTACAATCTCAAAATAATCAATTGGGTGCCCAAGGTTTCAATATGCCTATTGCATATGATCCCGATGATCGTTTATCAACATTTTAATTTAACCTAACCCCTTTCATTAAAAAATTGAATTACCCCTATACATATTTTTTTGTAATAATAAATACATTCATAAATGTCTGAAAAACTTGGTCTAATTTCCCATCCTGATACGGATGATACTAAGGCATATGGTAGTAATCAAACTGAAGATAAAAAAATTAAAGCAATGCAAAAAGATGTTGATACTGTGATTCAAATTACTAGAGATAACGTTGCAAAGGCTATTGATCGTGATGTTAAGTTAAATGATCTTGAAGATAAGAGTGATGCTCTAAAAGAAGGTGCATTTAGATTTGAATCGGCATCAAAGAAACTTAAGTGGCAAATGTGTCGTAAAAACGCAAAGTTCTGGGGAATTCTTTTGCTAGTCATCGCTGTATTCTTAATTATCATTATTATTCTTGCTACACAACATGCTAGAAATAAGTAATCGTCATATATAAACTTTTTGTAAAGTTTTAATTAAACTTTTATCTTCATTTGAAGATTAAATGTTAATTAGCTAAATATTTTTTTGTAAAAATTGAATTAATAATGTATATATTATTAAGTTAGGATTGATATGTTGGAACATGAAAATAAATTGGATTCAATAGATATATTAACATTATTATTTGAACAACATCAAATTCAACCTAGAAATGATTTGATAAATGGAGTTAATCTTTTATATCAGGATATTAAATTTGAACATAGAGTTTTTTCAAATTTAACCTTAGATAAAAACCAGTTCAAAAATGTAGTTTTTGAATGTTGTGATTTTGAAAACATCATTTTTACAAATAATACACTGGAACATGTCTATTTCATCAATTGTAATTTTGTTAAAATATCATTTATAGATACCTTTATGGAAAACATATCATTTTCTGGTTCAGTAATGGAATTTATTAATTTTACAAATATTTGTATAATATCCTCAAACAATAACATTGATAAAACTCAAGGTATGATGTTTATAGAAACACGTATTACAAATGTAGCATTTTATAATTCACATATAGATGATGTTAATTTTCAAAATGCTCAATTAAAAAATTTTGAATTTATAGATACTGTCATTAAAGATTGTTGGTTCAAAGATACTAAATTATTTTCAGGACATTTTATTAAATCTTCTATTACATATTGTGATTTTACTAAAGCATTATTAGAATATGTTCATTTTTATAGTATAATTATAAATAATTCTAGTTTTATTAAGGCATATATAGTTAATTGTTCTTGGAATTTAATTAATTTTACTGATATAGATTTTAGTTTTGCTACATGGTCTGAGTGTCATATGTGTAATTCTAATTTTATTAATTGCTTGCCTGATACTCATGAAATAAAAATAAAAACTAAAATAATAAATAGCTTTTGGAATAATCAAGAAATTTTAAATTTATAATTAATTCGTTCAAGTTGAAAAAATATAATGAGATGGTAGAGTATAATTATCAATCGCATGTCTGAAACTAAACAAGATACTCAAAATGACCTTAAACTTCCTTCTAATAAAACTTATGATGGTGCATTCCGTCTTTCTATAAAAACTGGTAAAAAGGTTTGTGGCTATTTCTATTTGGATTCCCTTAGTGGTGGAGTTAGCATTTGTCATGATGGAGAGGATAAACTAATCTATAAAAATAGTGATGAATATACATCCCCTCTAGTCAATTTATATAAATCAGGTGATGAATACATTGCCGTCACTGAAAACACAATTTACATTATTTCATCAAAATGTGAAATTCGTAAGCAATCGTAAAATTCTAAAAATTCTTAAAAACTAATTTTTTTATTCTTTATTCTTTATTTCTATATGACTATTAGAAATTAACATTTAGAAATTAGCGTTTTCCATATCTTCTATATAAATCGTTGGACCAAAATAATTTTTAGGACCATTTCTAAACATAGATGTAAATCCATTTAACATACTGGTTTTCATCACTTTAGATTTATCATTACATTGACATTCACTTGAACACCACCCCTGATGCATTTTACGATCTATATATTTATTATTATTTTCCCCAGTATTAACCACATTATACCTAGGATAATCATTATTTACTTTGTTATTATTAGATCCATCTACTATATTTAAACCCTTTGTTGTTGTAGGTGCCGTAGTAGGTGCTGATGTTGGTGCCATAGTAGGTGTCATTGTAGGTGCTGATGTAGGTGCCATAGTAGGTGTTATAGTAAATGTAGGTGCTGATGTAGGAGCCATAGTGGGAGCCATAGTAAATGCAGGTGCTGATGTAGGTGCCTTAGTAGGAGCAATAGTAAATGCAGGGGGTGTTGCAGGTGCCATAGTAAATGCAGGTGCTGATGTAGGAGCCATTGTAGGTGCCATAGTAGGAGCCATAGTAAATGCAGGTGTCATAGTGGGAGTCATAGTAGGTGCTGATGTAGGAGCCATAGTAAATGCAGGTATCATTGTTGCACCAGGAGTTGTAGATGATGTAGGTGTAGGTTCATTTGCCACACCAGAACCATTTTGATTATTGAGTCCTAATGCGGTGTCCATAGGATTTACATAACCAACTGCTATATTTACGGGAGGTTGATTTAAAGAATCAAACGCAAATGTAGTATTTGTAGTATTTACTTGAGGTTGATTAGATGTATTAGATTCTAACGCATTAGATATTTGGTTGGTATTTGTTGCAAGAACATTTTTAGGGTTAATTTCAGATGTTGATGCGGAACTAGATGCATTATTTGAAGATGTAATCATATAATTAGTAGTGGTATCATATGGAATAACATTCAGTTCCATATTCATTTTATATTCATTTTGTAATTGATTATAAAAATATTTGATTTTTTCAAATGTATTTCCGTAATAATATGAAATAATAGATGAGTGTTGCATATTTGGAACATTTATCCCAGAATCTTTGGGATCAATTGTTAAGGGTGTAATAATAGGTTTATTTGGAAGTATAGGTGGAGGTATCATAGGATATTTCTGAATAATATTTTGGTCTAATGGCTTATTTCTATTTAAAAATTTACTGTGATAAGTTTTGTTAATTAATTTACTAATTGATGAAAATACATTTAATATGTTATATCCCACAAATAAATCCGTAGAATCTGTCATGGTATTATCTGCTAAAGGAAGTTTAAACTGGTTAATAATGTTAAATGTATTTATAGAATCATAGCATTCACCATTATTATAAAATTTATTCCAATCGCAATAAGTATTACAATTCTTTTTACCATCCGACGTTAATGTTAATTTACTATTATTATCACATTGATCATATAAATATGGTTTATTAATACATTTGTATGATACCTTTACTTTTTTTAACCAATTATTATTACCTGTGTCATCACACATGTTAGCATAATTAGAATCACAAGAACAACATTGTCCATCTGATATAAAACTAGGATCCATACAGTTATCAATCGTATTACTACAATAACAACATGCTTCCTGAGGATCTATTTTTGTTTCATCATCACTTATTCTTTTATTACAAGGTTTATTCATCATATGATACATCATATTTGTATTTATCTGATATTGTGTAGGAGTATTTGCAGGGTTTTTTACAATGGTTTCGGGTATAACCTCAAGTCCAGTTGAAACCCTTAACACAATATAAATATAAATCAATTTGTCTTTATAATTATCAGAAAATAAGTCAACACCACTGTTTGTCATAATTTCATCTAATAGTTTTTTTGAGTCATACCCATACCCATTAATTAAAGACATTTCTTGCTCATACTTATTAGGATCCTTAAAAGAATTAATCATATTAGTGTGATTTTTATATAATTCATGTAATGTTTGTGCAAGTTCATAATATGCATTAAAAAAAATATCGAATCTTTCTTTCATTTGAGTTTTTTCAATAGATGTTTCAAAATCCCCTACAGAATTTATAGTAAAAGCTTCCTTTCTTTTAAAAAAATAAATAAATAATATAATGCCTATTAGAATTACTAAAACCCCTATTAATAATAATGTTTTTGTTTTTTTCATGTAATATGCAATAATAATGAAAAACAATTTAATATCAAATGAGAAAAAAACTTATGAGTTTATTATGATGTAGAAATTTTCTTTTAAACGTGCCCATTTCTTCCAAGCATCACTCATATTTTTTGATGATTTATCTATAATATTACCATTATGAACATATCTCTTTGGAAATAATGAATTTAAACTAGAAGAATGCTTTTTAATGTTAGTCTCTATTTTTTTACGGCTCTTACGATTTTTTTTAGCCCTAGATATAATTTTTTTGTCTTCTATACTTAAACCTGAAGCTTTTGATTTAAACCCTTCCTTTTTTCCATTTTCAATAGATATATCTTCACGATAAGGAAAGTATCTGTGATACTGTGTAATAAAAATTATAAAAATCATAGAAAATATTAAACTTTCCTTATAATCTATTCTTTTTATAACAAGAATCATTGACATCACTATTAAAATTAAATAAGTTATATATTGTTTATAATATAATAGATATGCTCCATATAGTAAAACCACAAATCCTAATAGATGATTTTGAAACATATTTGTAATTATCTAAATCTTATGTCATATATTAAGAAGATAATTTACAAAAAGTATTTTACAAGAAAGAAAATAAGGGCAAACATAACAGCTTTAAACCCTAAACCTAACATGGTCATATCCCCATTTTCAGCTAGAAATCGTGGAATAAATCGTGTGATTAAAACATTTACATGTGGCATACTCAACAGAAAAAACATACACATCACGACTAATGGCAATTTAGCCTCTTGTGTTATTTTCTGAACTAATGTTAATTCTGGTTCAGGTTCACTAGACGGCATCATCATATATGAATTATTCATATCCATTTCTGGTTCTTCCATATGCATTTGAGGACCATGGGGTGGAATTTGAGAATGATCCATTTGATAACTGAGCGCACTAGCATTCATATTGGGACCATTTTGATAACCATTATTCGAATTAACTTCTCTAGCAACATTATCAATCATTCCCATAATATCCATATTCTGTTGAGCACCTATATCAGGTTGAGTTTGCATTTGCATTTGCATTGATTGACCTGAACTTACAGGTAATTCACTTAAAGATGTAGACATCTGAAACTTATACATTCTTTAAATAAAATATAAAATAAAACCTAACGCTTCATTATTCTACTTTTTTATTCTACTTTTTTATTTCGTTTTTTGGACATGTTGCTGATTCTGGTTTATATGTATAACATTTACCATCATGAATATAAATTTTATCCTTAATGTCCTTATATGATGGTCCCTTCACCATTATACAATTATTATCTCTACAAGCCTTTTGAAAAAGTGCCGCCAAACCTATACCTAATATAATTGATACTATACCTGAACCCACATCATTATCTAGAAAATCTTTTAAAAACATCCTTCTTTAATATTTAACTAGAAAAAAGAAATTTAATCTATTTCTAATGGATGATCTAGAATTAAACTTTTATCTTTTGGACACGACACTTCCATTGCTTTATATTTATAACAATTATCTTCATTATCATGATAAATTGTTTCTTGTTGATCTGGACGTGGATGTCTAATTATTATTTTCTTTGGAGGCTGACTTAAATATACTATGAATATACCTATGCAAAACGATAATAAAAATAAGTATGCATTTAACTTAGGAAACAAGACAAATCTCATTTGTATTTTACATTCCTAAAAGAAAAAAACTCAAAATCTTAAAAATTTTTGCACTTTAACAATACCTTACTTTAATGAATGCTTGTAGTACTACATACGAATACATTATAAATGTAAATTCTTATTTTTCTTTTTTGACACAACTACTTCAAAACCATCTTCTGAATTTTCATCCGTATTATTCACAATTTCTTGTGGCTTAGAAGTATTCCCTAAAATATTTTCTGTATTTTCTGTATGTTCAATAGCTGTTGGTGAATCAACGGTTTCTGTTAAAATATTAATTGTATTATCAGAAAGCCCCCCAATTATCTTGGTCATTCGATATTGTTCCCAATACTTATTAATATTTTCTTTTGCTTGTTCTGAACCATCCCATTCATATATCATATCACTAGATACTGGAAAATCTATTTCATTTTCATAAAGATACGTCATCAATCCTTGTTTTCTCATTTCGCATTTTTCATTTGCTTGTTCTAGTGCTAGCTGAAATTCTGGAGATTTATGATACTTATCTCCATATACACTAATTAAATTTTGAAGAGAACCCTTACATGGTTTTAAACTAATATTATCATCTGAATTAAACATAATTAATTTATCATCCTTACAATTAATTATATGATGATTCAATTTTATATTTAGAATTCCTCAGTAAATAAACTAATCGTTAATACTTCTATAATTAATAACATAGCAATCATAATAAATCCTAAGAAATATTTATGCCAATTACCTGGAAACTTTAATCCAGGTGCAACCCTTCTTATAAAACGATCCCCTTGACGAATAAAAAAAGGAATTGCTTGAGTTGCAACTGGAAATGACACCAAAATCATTATAAGGGATACAATAACACCCACCTCTAAATTATCTTTTTCTAATGCTAACCCTATACCCAACCACAAAATACCTATTAATGCAAAGAAATTAATTAGGTTTGATGATAGAAATCCCATAACTGTTGTAGGAAATAATGGATATAAATCAGTAAAATTATCAGGAGCACCAGAAGTTGTTAAAGTACTAGCAAACATTACCACAAATGGTAAATAGAATTTTAAGAATTCAATCATATCTAGCTGAACTAAACCTACTGGAATCAATACCAACATCACTAAAAAAAATGCTAACGTTCCAAATTTAGGAGTTCTAACACATACCTTTAATCCTTGGGATTTTTCAATATCTTTATTCATATCTATTTACTTATTATTTACTTATTTAATCAGATAAAAAATTTATTTTTTTATTTTTATATAAAACAAATTGACAATATTGGTAATCAGTTATACACTTTTCTTTCAATCATCTTTTTACACGAATAAATATCTTTAATATATTCATTCATAAGTTATATAATTCTAAAATTAATGAATATAGACATGCAATATACCCCATATTATTACTAAAACCATTATACCTATCAATGTCCACATTATGGAAACTTCTTGGTTCGGTATTGATAGCATTAAAATAAATATAAATAAATTAATAGGATGCAACAAAATTTTATATAATGATATATTTATGTATCTTTCTAAAATATTAAACATTCTATTCTAAATGATTCTAATATAATATTTAACATTTCAATTTTTATTCTTTTTTATCATTATCCATGTTTTTAGATACACCATTATCTGACACAAAATTATCACCACTAGTACTATTCTGTATTGAAGGTTTACATAAATCTTTTATATATATTATCAATTTTATTAATTTTATACTTAATACAAAGAGAAACACTGATATATTTAATATTTTAGGAAAGTCCAAGTCTGTTAATGTCATTAATGCACAACATGATGTA
>Ga0209972_10001185_pt1 | contig 23338 bp, 18 predicted proteins | sample NOAtaG_7_FD_187302 | JGI IMG/M metagenome (GOLD analysis project Ga0209972, IMG submission 187302) | Freshwater lake microbial communities from Lake Erie, under a cyanobacterial bloom - NOAA_Erie_Diel1S_2200h metaG (SPAdes) (version 2) | ecosystem: Environmental > Aquatic > Freshwater > Lake ... | reverse complement strand
AAGTCGCAGCGAGCGGTCATTGCCGACAGTTGCAAGACGCGCGTCATCCCCGGTGAATTGCAGGCCCGTGATGCTGCCGGTGTGACCTGCCATTGTCTGCAGCACTCGCCCGTTCTCAAGGCTGCGGATGACAACCACGGGCTGTCCGTCTTTCTGTGAGAGCGTGGCCACGAGTTTGCCGGAGGGACTGAGCAGAGCGGGACCGGCAACTTCATCGGCAGCTCGTTCGAGATCGGTAACGGCGGGTGTGTCCAGTTTCCAGAGGCGGACGGCACCGTCATGGGCGGCGGTGACGGCGAGTTTGCCATCACTGGAGGCAGCGATGGCTGTGATTTGCAGATTGCCGGCTTTCCATGTTGTCAGCGGTCGTTTTTCGGAAAGTGACCACAGCTGGAGACTGCCGAGGCTGTCAGCGATCAGGAGGTCCCATGCTGCAGCGGGATCGGCATTCGCAGGGGCTGCGGGTTTGCGGGTGAAGGCGATGGCGGATGTTTGCGGGAGTGGTCCGAATTCGGCAATTGCGTGTTCGGCGAGCAGCCCGCCGGCAGACTGCAGGGCATGAATTCTGAGCTGACCGGCATTATCAAGTGTGGCGGTCAGCTGACGGTCGGGTGAAAAGGCTGTCAGGCGAGTGCCGGCTGGCCAGTTCGAAGCGGTTGCGGCTGGTGTTGAAGGCATCTGCCACAGGCGGATCAGGTTGTCGCCACCGGCAGTCGCCAGCACTGGTGTGGCTGGTGAATCCGGGTCGGGCAGGATTTCGATCGCTGTGATTGCGAGGGGGTGATCAATTCGTCCGGCGAGGCTGCCGTCGGCCATCTTCCAGACTTTCAGGGATCGATCCGCGGAACCGGAGAGCAGGTGTGTGGAGTCGGCAGTGAATCGCAGTGCGGCAACGGTTTCAGTATGCCCCTGCAGGGTGAGAGCCGGAGTGCCGGTCTGGAGGTTGAAGAGGCGGATGGCGTGATCGGCAGCGGCGACGGCAATCCAGCGTTCATCGGGGCTGACGGCGGCAACGGTCGGGGCTGCGGGAAGAGCTATGGTGAGGCGACGAGCATCCCGCGGACGACGCCACAGGCGGACTTCGCGGAACCCACCGGATGCCAGCAGGTCACCGTCGGCATTGAACGCGAGTGACTGGACGAGATCCTGATGTGCAATCGCGGATTCTCCGAGTGCCGGATCGGCGAGCGTGGCGAGGCGTTTTCCGGAGCCGACATGGTGCAGGTGAATTCGCGAGCCTCGGCTGAAGGCGACGGTTTGGCCATCGGGTGCGAGCACAACGGCCTGCACTGGCTGGAGTCGTTGTGGCAGTGACTGCATGGCCTGGGGTGACAGGCTGTCGATGCCGCCCGTTCCGCGGGCGCCCTGATCAATCCAAAGTTTGAGCAGTCCGAGTTGAGCGGGAGTGAGGTTGCCGGCTGCTACATCGTTGTCGGCGGGCGGCATGACCGGCTCCTGCTGATGAGCGGCCAGTTTCAGCAGCAGGCTGCCGCCGGCATTTCCGGGGACGGCTGCCGGGCCGTTATCGCCCCCCTTCAGGATGCCGGCGGGGGTTTCAAGGATCAGGCCTCCCTGACGTTCACTGGCGGAGTGGCAGGCGAGGCAGTTTTTCTGCAGGATCGGCAGGATTTCCTGTTCGAAGATGACCGGCTCGGATCTCTGCGGTTGTTCGATGGTGATTGGTGGCCCGGGGACGGGGGCAGCAGATGCGGCTGGCAGAAGAACGGAAATTGCGGGCAGGCAGGCGACGATCGCCGCACGTTTCAGGTGGAGCAGCAGTTTCATCAGACACCTCAGGTACAGATCTGCTGGATAACAGTGCCGTGAACATCCGTCAGTCGGAAGTCCCGGCCCGCGTAGCGATACGTGAGTCGTTTATGGTCGAAGCCCAGGCAGTGCAGCATGGTGGCGTGCAGGTCATGCACACTGACAGGGTTTTCTGCAGCTCGAAAGCCCAGTTCGTCGGTGGCTCCATAGGTCTGGCCGCCGCGAATTCCGCCTCCGGCCAGCCAGACGGAGAAGCCCCAGTGATTGTGATCGCGCCCGGACTGTGGTTTTCCGTCTGCGGAAAGTTCGACGGTGGGGGTGCGACCGAATTCGCCTCCCCAAAGGATCAGTGTGTCTTCAAACATGCCTCTCTGTTTCAGATCTGCGATCAGAGCGGCGATGGGCTGATCGATTTGTGCGGCGAGGCTGCGGTGAGCGGATTCGATATTGGTGTGATTGTCCCATGGCTGTCCGGCTCCGTGCCAGAGTTGCACGTAGCGGACACCGCGTTCCAGCAGCCTGCGGGCAATGAGCGTTTGTCGGGCATGTGTGCCTGAGCCGTAAAGGGCCTGAATGTGAGCTGGTTCAAGGCTGACATCAAAAGCCTCGGCTGCGTCCTGCTGCATGCGGAACGCCAGTTCGAAGGACTGGATGCGGGCCTCGAGTCGGGGATCGGGGCGAGCTGTGCGGTGCTGTTGATTGAGTCGTGCGAGCAGGTTCAGTTGGCGACGCTGTGCTGGCGTGGCAATGTGTGGGTGCTCGATGTTTTCTATGAGTCTGCTGAGTTCCTGATGCTGTGAATCGACCCATGTGCCCTGGAACGCACCAGGCAGAAAGGCGGACTGCCAGTTTTCGGTATCCTTGATGGGCAGACCACCGGGGCACATGGAAATGAAGCCTGGGAGGTTTTGGTTTTCGCTGCCGAGTCCGTACAGCACCCATGCGCCGGCACTGGGGCGAGTTTGCACTGAGTCGCCGCAGTTCATGAGCATGAGTGAGGGTTCGTGATTGGGCACCTGTGCCTGCATGGAGCGGATGACGGCGATGTCATCGATGTGTGCGGCGGTTTTGGCGAAGAGTTCGCTGACTTCGATGCCGGACTGCCCGCAGGGACGAAAGCGGAAGGGTGACGGGAAGGCGGCTCCGGTTTTGCGTTCCGTCAGGAGATTGTCGGAGACCGTGCGGTTGCTGAAGCGGGCGAGCGCTGGCTTGGGATCGAATGTGTCGACGTGCGAGGGGCCGCCGTTCAGAAAAAAGTGAACTACGCGTTTTGCTTTGGGGGTGAAGTGCGGTTGACGCTGTGCGAGGGCCGAGGCGGTGGCTGAGGCAGCAGCGGCGGGGGGTGAGTCTGCCTGCAGCAGGTCAGCGAGAGCGAGGGAACCGAGTCCGAGTCCGGAGGATGCGAGAGCGGATCTGCGGCTGAGGAAGGGGCTCATATGCGTGCTCAGGACAGAGTTGGCTGTGGGAGGGACCGAAACGGTGCGAAGGTGGGGCAGCGGTGTCCTGTGACGGGCCGGTGGAAGCAAAGCTGTGGGAGATACGTTGGCTGGAGCCTACCTGAAAGTTTGGCGAAAGTCCTGTGAAATGAGCGTTGTGAACCAGCAGATTGTGCGTGATTTTCTGTTGTGCGGGGGACGTTCGCTCACGTCACAGGCTGCGAAAACGTTCGGCCAAATTTCGCTCTTTTTGAAAATAACTGCTGGGTACGGGTTCGTGGTGGCTGAAAAACCGATATGTTCGGAAGGATCGCTGCGTTTGGAAGATTTGGGGTATTGCGCGGGAATGGCAGGGACAATGGCCTTGCGGCCGAAGGGAAACACGAGGACCATTCGTTTTGGATCCATCTTTTTGCCTGAGATTCTCGGAAATTGGATAGATTTTCTGGTCCTTTTGCATTTGGTTAAATAGAGTAGTGATTGGGACTGCAGGGAAGGTTGCGAGTGGAGGCGGGGTTCTGGCGTTGGGTGTCTGAAATGTTAAGAAATTGCGAATACCAGTGGGAACAGCCGGTAGTGGTTGCGACTGGCTGGGCTTGTGTTTCCTGTGCTTTTGCGGCTGTGTTCAGGGTGTTCTGGTGGCAGCGGCTCGGTGAATTCAGCGGTTGAGTCTGTCTGAGTGGACTCAGGGATTGGGAGTTGGGGATATGATTTCCGCGGAACTGAAGGTTGTTGGTGGCAAGCATTCAGGTCAGGTCATCCCCCTGAACCGTCGCAAGTTTCTGATTGGTCGCGAGCAGGATTGCCAATTGCGTCCGAACAGCGAGATGGTCAGTCGACATCACTGTGTGTTCAGTCTGGACGATTTCTCGGTGCGTCTGCGGGATCTTGGCAGCACGAACGGGACACTGGTGAACGGGGAGCGGATTCAGCGTGAGACTGTGCTGTCCAATACAGACCGCATTCTGATTGGCAATCTGGAATTCGAACTGGTGGTTCGTACTGATGTACAGGCTCCTGAGGCTGACAGCAGGATCCTGCCAACGGCTGTGCTGGCCAGCGGGGAGACTCAGGTTTCCGCGCCGACGGTCACAGAGGTTCCTCTCGCTTCTGCCGGCGTGGCACCGGTTCCTGGGGAGCAGACGGTGACGATGCCTGTGTCTGCGTCGGATACGACTGTGATGGCAGTTCCTCAGATGATGCCGGGGCAGTATCCCTATCAGCCGATGATGCCGCAGATGGGTGGCTATCCGGGGGGGATGTATGGTGGATTTCCGTTCCAGCCACAGATGATGCCAGGTTATGGTCAGATGTATCCCCCGATGATGCCTCAGATGGGGTATCCGATGGGTGGCGGAATGATGATGCCTGGAATGCAGGGAATGCCTGGCATGATGCCGCAGGCACCGATGCAGCCTGCTCCGTCTGCTCCTGCTGGCGGGGATGCAGGCAAGCTGGAGGTTCTTTTGCCTGACCCCAGCACAACGGGCGCCAAGGAGGGGGAACCGTCGAAGGGCAGCACCGGTGCCTCGCCGAAGGATTCAACGAAACCGACCGGAGCCGCCGATGCAATTCTCAAGAAGGCTTTGGGGCATCGTGGTTGATTGAGTGCAGCTGTGACTGGGAGTAGCGTGAGATGGCGGATCCGTCGGACGTGCAGCGGCGTTATCGCGAATTTCTTGATTTGCTTCCGTTGACCCTGTCACTGGCCGGTTTGCCTCCCAGTGACCATGGTCGTTACTTTACGGCGGAGCAGATTGAATCACGTTTGTTCACTATTCGGCATGCCTGGAAGGCGGCTCGTCAGGTGGTGAGGGAGTGTGTGGCGGGTGGCGGCGATTCGCAAACCTGAGCAATGCCTTTGGGTGTCATCGTAAAAATGTCGGGAAATAGTGGTTTGTGTCGGCAAACGTGATTTATTGATTGGAACTGCCACGTTGTGGCTGTCGACAACGTGAGGGTTGTGGTGGGTTGCTTGACATTGCGCCGGGCGTCCACTAACGTGGTGATCGGCCGAAGTTTTCTTCAGCCTGTCATATCGTGGTGAATTGGTAATCAGCGGATTATTGGGTGTTGGTCATCGTGCTTAAGGGACCTGAAATGGACAAGATCTAGATCTTCCTCCATTTCTTCAACCGGCAGAGCGGGACGGAGCAATCTGTTCTGTGGCTTTTGGGGCCGCCGGTTGACGAGGTTTTTCGGCTGTCCGCAAGGGTGGTCGGGCGCGAAAAGTGGGACATTGCTCCCGCTTTTTTTTTACATGTGCAGTGCAGCGAACATCAGCCTCATGAACGGTAACGAAATACTCAGAATTGTCGACGCGATTCACCGCGACAAGGCCATTGATGCGGATGTGGTCTTTGAGGGGATTGAGCAGGCAATTCTCTCAGCGGCTCGCAAGCATTTTTCTGAGGAAGAGCAACTTGAAGTGCGGATTGACCGCGAAACTGGCGAGCCGTCTTTGATTTGCGACGGTCGAGCGCTGGAGGCGGATCTTCTGGGCGATCTGCTCGGCCGCATCTCTGCTCAGACAGCCAAGCAGGTGATGATTCAGAAAATTCGTGAAGCGGAGCGGGATGCTCTGTACGACGAGTATCTGGATCTGCGCAGCCAGTTGATTTCCGGCCAGGTGACTCGGGTTGACCGTGGTACGGTCATTGTGAAGCTGGATAAAATCGAGGCGATACTGCCTCGCAGCGAACAGATCCGGAAGGAGAACTTTCGGACGGGTGATCGTTTGCGAGCAATCGTGCTGGACGTGCGTAAGGCGGGTTCGCGGGTGCGGGTCATTCTCAGCAGGACTCACCCGGACTTTGTGCGTCGTTTGTTTGAGGTGGAGATTCCGGAAGTCAACGATCGAGTGATCGAGGTTCGCTCGATTGCTCGTGAGGCAGGAAATCGTTCAAAAGTCGCGGTGTCCTGTTCGGACAGCACGATTGACTGTGTGGGTGCCTGCGTTGGTGTCCGGGGTGCTCGAATTCGGGGCATTGTCGAGGAATTGGCTGGCGAACGGATCGATATTGTTCGCTGGAACGACTCGTTGTCGGTGCTGGTGCCGAATGCCCTGCAGCCGGCCGACGTTGAGGACGTAATTTTGTGTCCGATGCTGGGCAAGGTGATTGTGCTGGTGCGTGACGATCAGTTGTCACTGGCGATTGGGAAATTTGGGCAGAACGTGCGTTTGGCCAGCAAACTGGTCGGCTGGGACATCAACGTGATGACTCAGGTGGAACTGGATGCGAAGCTGGACAAGTCGATTGAAGCTTTCTGTGTGATTCCCGAGGTGACTCCGGAGTTGGCGGAAAGTCTTGTGTCCCAGGGTTTCTTTTCGTTCGACGACCTGTCGGTGATTGAGCCGGACCAGCTGATGGAGATCAGTGGTTTATCCGAGGAGGATTGCAGTCGTATCGTGGATTATGCTGACGAAGAGAGTGCTCGGCTTGAAGCGGAAGAGAAATTTCAGGCTGAGCAGAGGAAGCTGGCGGGCAATCAGGCGGAGGCAGCACCTGCTGCGCCGCCTGTCGTGTCGCCGGCGGAGTCAAACGAAGCTGGATGATGGTGGCATTTTGATCGCTGGTTTCAGGAGTGGAATCTTCAAAAGTTCATCCCATGTGTTGCTGTTCTGGTCCGTTTGAATTCGGGCTGGCGGAAGTCTTTTAAGGACGGATTGGGGTCGGGTGTCCGGCCGTGAGCGTATCTGACTGGGTTTTTTGTTTTGGCGGCGGCTGGAATCTGATAGCAGTTTGGGTGCATCGGTCGTAGTTGCACCGATTTTTGTGCTGCCGCGGTTTTGCATGGGAGCTGGCCGCAGGTAGCGGCCTAAGGGGTTCGCGTTTTGAAGATTCGTATTTTTGCCCTGGCCAGAGATCTGGGGCTCGACAGTAAAGTCCTGATTGATCTTGCCGAAGAGGCGGGCGTCAAGTTACGCAATGCTCTGGCGACCATCAGCGAAGAGGAGCGTGATCAGATCATCGCCTACCTTCGCCGCAAGGGGACGCCGGGTGCCTCGGAGATTCCGACCTCTGACATTACGCCGGTCCGCGAGACTCAAAGCCAGGCTGGGCGTGTGCGTGTCATCGGGGCTTCGGGTCGTGGAACGATGCGTTCTGCGGACGGTCAGCCGGATGAACTGCAGGGAGGATCGCCTGAAGGTGAGCAGGATGATGCCGTGCCTGTGGAAGTGTCCGACGAGCGCAGCGAGGTGATTGTGGCAGCAGAGACCGCGGTGGAGGCGGAGCCTGCTGCACAGATGCCCGCTGAGCCGGCAGTTGAGGAGCCGATCGCTGAGCCAGCAGTGTCGGAGCCTGAGTCAGCTGCGGACGCTGCAGTGGCTGCGGACACAGCAGTGGCTGCGGATACAGCAGTGGCTGCGGAGGAACCCGTTGCGGTGGCTGCCGAGCCGCCAGCGGTAACGCCTTCGGAGGCTCCTGTTTCCGCCGGAGCAGTTCCTGTGGCACCGCCAGCGGTGTCTGCAGCGGCACCTGTGGTACCTGTTGCTGAGGCTGTGCCTGTCAGCCCTGCTGCCGCTGCGCCGGTGCGTCATGGGCCTGGCGGCCAGGTTGGGGATTTGTCGCGGCGGCCGCGGATGCAGCAGCTTCGCGAGATGCGGCCGATTGGGTCCGTGAAGGACCGTGAGGCTGCTGCTGCAGCGCCGCAGCCGGCGCGTCCGGCTGGCCCGATCAAAGTAAACCGTGAGAAGCCTGCAGCACGCCCCATCGTTGCTGCTCCGCCGGATTATGTTCCGCCGGTTGTGAAGAAGCCCAAGCCGAAAGAGGAGAAGGTTCAGAAGCCGGACATGGCTTTGTCTGACCTCGTGGACCGTCGCAGTCCGCTGGCAGACCAGTTGAAGGCTTTGCGAGAGGCGCGTGAGGAGCATGAAGCTCCGAAGGCCGCACCGGCTCGACCGGCCCGTCCCGGGATGGCTCGCGGCTCGCTCCTGAAGGAGCTCCGGGAGACTCGTGAGGCCGAGCGTCAGGCGAAGAAGCTGAAGCGTAAGAAGCGAACGGGTGTTGCGGAGCTGAAGACCACGGCCCAGATGACGTTTCCGGTGACGGTTCGTGCGTTGTCCGAGGCGATTGGCCGTCCGGCTCGTGCAATTCTCGGTCTGCTGCTGAAGCAGGGCCGGATGGTCACGATCAACGATGCTCTTGGCGAAGACGAGGCGATGGAAGTCGCTATGGAGCTGGGAGTTGACCTCTCCTTCAAGAGGACTCGGGACATCGAGGCTGAGCTGCTTGCGTCGCTTGACCACGAGGATCCGCCGGAGCTGATGTCCGGACGTCCGCCAATCATTACGATTCTCGGGCATGTCGACCACGGCAAGACAACGATGGTGGACAAGATCCGGAATGCGAATGTGGCGGCCGGGGAATTTGGCGGGATTACTCAGCACATCGCGGCATATCAGGTGCAGTACGAAGGCCACTGGCTGACCTTCGTGGATACTCCGGGTCACGCAGCATTCGGCGAGATGCGTTCGCGCGGGGCGAACGTGACGGACATTGTTGTGCTGGTGGTGGCTGCGGACGACGGTGTGATGCCGCAGACTGTTGAGTGTATCAGTCACGCAAAGAATGCCGGCGTACCGCTTGTCGTGGCGTTGAATAAGATCGACCTTCCCGGGGTTGATGAACAGAAGATCCTTTCACAGCTGGCACAGCATGGAATTCTGGCTGCCGAGTGGGGTGGCGAGTATGAAGTTGTGCGGACGTCGGGAGCGACCGGTACCGGCATCGACAAGCTGCTGGAAACGTTGATTTTGACGGCAGAACTGCATGAGCTGAAGGCCAATCCGCAGCGTGAGGCGCTGGGAGTGTGTCTGGAGTCATTCCGAGACGAGGGTCGTGGAGCGATTGCGTGGCTGATTGTGCAGAAGGGGACCCTGAAGGTAGGCGATGTGGTCCTGTGCGGATCGACTTATGGTCGAATTCGTGCGATGTACAATGACCGTGACGAGCCGATTCTGGAGGCCGGGCCGTCGGTACCTGTCAAGGTATCCGGGCTGACGGAGGTGCCGGGGGCTGGTGATCACTTCTTCGTGATGAAGGACATTGAAGAGGCCCGCGAGACAGCCGAGTCCCGACTGCACGAGGGGCGTCGCGAGTCGTTGTCTCAGCGTGTGACTCCGCGTACGCTTGAGGATATCCTCAACCAGCCGCGTGATGGTGAGGGCGTGCAGGAACTGCCATTGATTCTCAAGGCGGACTCTCCGGGATCCATTGAAGCTTTGCGCAGTGAGATTGGGAAGTTTGAGCATCCTGAGGTCCGGGTGCAGGTGATTCACTACGGGATTGGCGGTGTCAACGAGAGCGACGTCTATCTGGCCAGTGCCGCGGGCGCGATTGTGATTGCGTTCCATGTGGTGGCGGAAGACCGGGCTCAGATGCTGGCTGATCGAGAGGGAGTGGAGATTCGTCGATACAACATCATCTATGAGGTGACGGACCATATTCGGCTGGCGTTGCAGGGACTGCTGCGTCCGGAGCGAGTGGAGGTATCAACGGGGCGTGCGATTGTGCTGAGGACATTCAACATCAGTCGTTTTGGTACGATTGCCGGTTGCCGTGTGCTCAATGGGACAATTTCGAGGGACAGCCGAGTGCATTTGATTCGGGACCAGAAGGTTCTGAACGACTATCGGATTGGTTCGCTGAAGCGTGAGAAGGACGATGCTCGCGAAGTCCGTGACGGGATGGAGTGTGGTATTCGTCTGGAGGGGTTCAACGATGTGAAGGAGGGCGATTTGCTGGAAGCGTATCGTGTGGACGAGATCAAGCGGACGCTGGATTCCTGAAATTGCCGTCTGGACCCTGAAGGAAGGCTCGTTGAATGTCTGCTCGCAGAACAGCCCGTGTGGCTTCGATGGTACGGGAGGTGGTCAGTTCGGCCATTCTTTCCGAACTCAGAGACCCGCGGATTCGGAATGTTACGGTTCTGGGTGCTGAGGTCAGTCCGGATCTGCGGCTGGCGAGGGTGCGTATTTCGGTCCTGGGAGACGAAAAGACTGCAGCTTTGACAATGCATGGTCTGAATTCGGCGAAGGGGTATTTGCAATCGCGTGTGGGCGAGTACATACGCAGCAGGTATACCCCGGAGCTGAGATTTGTGCTGGACGATGGGGTCCGTAAGTCTGTTGAGGCTGCAGCGATCATTCGTGAGGCATTGGAGCAGGATGCAGCCCGTCATGGCCTGGAACCCGGCGAGGACTTTGATGCGGGGTCAGAGGATGGTGAATCGCGGATGATGGCAGCGACTGACGAGTAATTTCCGGCATTTCACGGGCTGAATGCCCTGTGTGCCGGAGTGTTCTTAGAGTATGTTCGGGTCGACAGGAAACTGAAATGGGTACCGCAAAAGCCACCAGGGCAGCCGACAAGTCACAGGTCTGTCGTCGCCTTGTGCAGGCGCTGCAAAAGCTTTACGGGAAGTCTGTTCCGCAGATCCAGCTGCCGGTTCTCGAGACCATGCTGTTTGCAGTGTGTCTGGAGGACAGTCGCTGGGACCAGGCGGAGGCCGGGTTGAAGCGACTGATTGCTTCCTTCTTTGATTTGAACGAGATCAGGGTCAGTTCTGTTGCAGAGCTCGAGCGGGCGCTTGACGGTCTGTCGCATGCTGACTGGAAGGGCATGCGGATCAGGGCCGTGCTGCGGCATGTCTTTGAGGGGACGTATGCCTTCGAATTCGAGAAGCTGCGACGGATGACTCTGGAGCAGGCGATCAAGGCCCTGAAGAAGATTCAGGAGTTGAGCCCGTTTGTGCGGGACTTTGTGCTGCACGAAATTCTGGGGAATCATGTTGTTTACCTTGACGAATCGATGCTGACGGCTGCTCGCTGGCTCGGTCTGGTTCCGGCTGGGGCTGACATAGCGGAGGCGTCTGAGTATCTGAAATCCGGTGTCCGGAAGTCTGAGGTTTCTGAGTTCTGCAACCTGTTGAAGTGTCTGGCTACCGATGTGCGTTATGCGGACCATCTGGCGGAGCCATTGGACGGTGAGTACGACATGGCGGACGCTTTGGACCGTCTGGCTGAGCTGCAGTTACCGAGGAAAAAGTCGGTGAAGCCGGTTGCGGAGGCGGTGAAACCGGAGCGTTCTGAGAAGTCTTCAGAGAAACCTGAGAAGGCAGAGAAGCCTGCAGTGAAGAAGTCTGTGGCTGCGAAGCCTGCTTCCGGGAAGTCTGCGACGGCTGCATCTGCGGGCAAACCGGCTGCTCGCCCGGCAGCACCTGTTGCCCGGGACAAGGGCCGCGAGTCTGCGAAGGTGGCCGAAAAAACCGGAAATTCCGCGAGGAAAACGGCGACTGATCGGTCCGGTGGCGCAGCGGTTAAAGGGACAGGTACTCCTGGTAAACCGGCTTCGGGCAAATCGTCCGGGTCTAAAAACCGTCGCTGACAATGTTGAACGGTCGTCTGTTCACCGCAAAGTGAACTCGACAGAACACTCACCGCAGTTGATAATGCAGGCGTCTGTCTGCGTTAACTGTCCTGCGGGTGGGGTACCATGAAACTGTTCGATTTCAGCATTGACTGGCTGCGTTGTCTGGTTTGCTGTGCAGCGGTTATTCCGGCTGTGTTTATGTGTCTGCCCGCCGCGCAGTCGGCGGTGTTGCTGCCAGTGCAGGATGCCCCGGATTCACCAGCTGGTCAGGATCCGCCTGAATCTGCCGAGAATGATCCACCTGAGCCGCGTACTCTGAAGGACGAGTCAGAGTCTCTGGATCCCACCAACAAGGATGCTCTGGCGTGGTACATGGCCGGCCACAAGGCATTGAAGCGTGGTGACCTGAAGGAGGCAGCGGATGCGTTTGAAAAGTCGGCCGCTGCGGCTCCGGAATCCCCGATTCCACTGCGCGCTCGAGCGATGGTATTGTTTCGTCTTGGTCGCGCTGCTGATGGTCTGGCAGCGGCTGAAACCGCGATGAAGATGGATCAGGATGACTGGCAGACTCGTTTGGAACTGGCAGTGGCGTTTTTCCAGAATCGTCAGCTTGGTCGTGCTGTGGAATTGATTGAACAGGCGGTGGCATCGAAGTCGCTGAATCGCAGATCGCTGGACTTTGTTCAGGTGCATCAGGTGCGATCGGCAATTCAGCTGCAGTTGCGGAACACAGGTGCCGCGGCGGACAGCTATGAAGTCATTCTCAATGCTCTGGACAAGCCGGAAGACTTCGAACTGTCGCAGCGTGATCATGCGAATCTGCTGAGGAACCGTGCGACCGGGTATGAATTGACGGGGCGGGTGCTGCTGGAGGCTGGTCGAACGGCCATGGCTATTCGGGCCTTTGAGGGGCTCAGCAGGACTCAGAAGGATGCGCCGGGTGAGCATCATTTGCTGCTGGCACGGGCACTGTATCAGCAGGACAAGCTGATGGAGTGTGAGAAGAATCTGGACCGTTATTTTGAGTCGGGTAAACGCAGCCCTGAATCGTTGTCGCTGCTGCGTGATCTGTACGAGAATTCGTCCCGCAGTGATGCTTTGGCGGCGCGTCTGAAGCAGCTGTCAGAAACGGCTTCGCGAAAATCTGAGGTGCAGTTGTTTCTTGGTCAGCTGCTGCTGGATCAGGGCCGCGCGAAGGAAGCCGGTGACGTTTTCCGGGAGATCCTTCAGGCAAGTGGTGAGGCTGAGGCAAACGTTGGTTTGATACGGGTTGCAGTGGCTGAGCGTGATCCCGTGGCAGTGCTGGCGGCGCTGAACAAGGCATCGGCTGCGCGAATCACTTACAGGGAACTGGTACCGCTGCTGCAGTCGCTGGAGACTGCTGAGGATTTTGGCAAGTCATTGGTGTCCGAGTGTGTGAAGGCATTTGATGCCGGTGATGCAGAACTGCAGCCGCTGGCAACCTGGTTCTGTGCTGCAACGGCTGCGGAACTGGAGCTGACAGAGCAGCAGGGGTTGCTGCTGAAAGCGACGCTGGAACTGGAGCCGGACCAGGAACTCATGCTGGAGACTCTGGATAAATATGCCGGCAGTCTGCTGGTGACGGGTGAGTATCAGCAGGCTGCCAGGATTTTTGAGCAGATGCTGGCACAGCCGGGACTTCCCGACGGGGCTCGCGTCAATGCCCTGTTTCGAATTGCCATTGCCTATGGTGCTTTGAAGGACCTGAAGGCTGCCAGAACGGCGATCCGGCAGGCGCTGCAGCTGCTCCCGAATGAACCACAGTTGCTGATGCGACTGGCGGCAATAGAAGCTATGGACGGGAAGCTGGATGTCGCAGAGGGGATTCTGCTGGGTGCCGTGGCGACTCTGGAGGGGCGTCGAGAGGAGCGTGGAGAACTGCTGATTGACGCGCGGCTGCAACTGGCCGGGGTGTACTCGCGTAGGGGGCAGTGGGAGAATGCGGCTGAGCAGTATGATGTCGTGCTGCAGATGGAAAATGTGCCGAAGGACGTATTGCGTTCAGTGCGCATGGGCCTGTCGAATGCCCTGGTGCAGGGCGGTGATATGGCTCGTGGCGAGAAAGTTTTGGAGGAAGTCTACCAGGAAGATCCTCAGGATCCCGGCGTGAATAATGACCTCGGGTATCTGTATGCGGACCAGAGCAAGAATCTGGAGCAGGCAGAGAAGATGATTCGTCTGGCCGTGCAGAGTCAGCCGGAGAATCCGGCATATCTTGACAGCTTGGGCTGGGTATTGTTCCGGCTTGGTCGTCATGCGGAGGCTCTCGAAGCGCTGAAGAAGGCCAATGCCATTCCTGACTACGAGGATTCCACTCTGCTGGAGCATCAGGGTGATGTGCATCAGGCCCTGCAGCAGGCAGATGACGCGAAGCAGTTGTGGCAGAAGGCGATAGAGGTTGAAGAGAAGGAGAGCAGTCCTGACAAGGCTGTGCTCAAGCGTCTGCGGGAAAAGCTCGGCAAGTAGTTTGAACGCAGAAGGGGTGTCTGTTCATGGCCAGAAAAACGACGATCAGCAGTATGGATGATGATGGCGATCCGGCAGTCGGCCAGGGGGCGTGGGACGGTGGTTTGTCCCGGGGGGCGGGTGCGGGTTCCGGTGCGCTGGCTGATGGTGAACAGGAGCAACTGGACGAAGAGCTGCGGCCTTCGCGTCTGCAGGATGTCGTGGGGCAGCGCGACGTCGTGGAACGCCTGATGATTCTGCTGGAGGCGACCAGCAAGCGCAAGGAGCCACTTGGTCACTTGTTGCTGGATGGTCCGCCCGGCCTTGGCAAAACGACACTGGCCACCGTGATACCTCGAGAACTTGGCACGGACATCCAAATTACAGCGGGCCCCTCGCTTAATGCACCCAAGGACCTGCTGCCTTATCTGACAAATGCCGCGCATGGCAGTGTGCTGTTCATTGATGAGATTCATCGAATGCCTCCGGCGGTGGAAGAATTCATCTATCCGGCCATGGAAGACTTTCGTGTGGATATTACTTTGGGTGAGGGCCTGAATGCTCGCACCATCAATATGAAGCTGCAGCACTTCACGGTGATTGGTGCCACGACTCGCAGTGGCATGCTGACAGCTCCGCTGCGCGATCGATTTGTCAACCGCGAGCATCTGGACTTTTACACACAGCAGGAGTTGTCGACGATCATACTGCGAAACTCCGGAAAACTCCGAACACACATGGATCCTGCGGCAGCCGAAGAGATTGCCATGCGGTCACGAGGTACTCCGAGGAAAGCTAACAACTGGCTGCGTTGGACGCGGGATTTTGCGGATGCCCGTGCCGACGGTCGGATTACTCTGGATGTGGCTCAGGCAGCGCTGCGAATGAAGGGAGTCGATGCTGCGGGGCTGGAGGAGCAGGATCGCCGTTATCTGGAAACCATCATCACGGTATTTGGCGGTGGTCCTGCGGGAGTGCAGGCGATCGGGCATACCATGAACATCCCGGCTGACACTCTGGAGGATGAGGTCGAACCGTTTTTGCTGCGTGAGGGTTTTATTCAGCGTACTCCGAGAGGCCGAACGATCACAGCAAAAGCTCTGGCGCATCTGAACGCAGCTGACAGATCGCCGGGGCGAAAGGCATCTCAACGCGACCGACCGGCTTTGTTCTGATGTGTGTTTCCTGCGGGGCTCAGAGCTGTCGGCGATAGAATGGCAGTGCCGTGGTGGTTGCGGAAACTCGGCTGCCTCGAATATCCACTTCCACAGCCTGACCGGGTATGTCCATCCGGTGAGGCACGCAGGCCATGGCAATAACCTGCTGCAGCGTCGGTGAGAACGTGCCGGAGGTGACGTGTCCTATGGTCTGGCCGTCGGCCATTACCGGACTGTTTTCGCGGGCGATTCTGCGACCTTCCAGCAGCAGTCCTGTACGTCTGGTCTGAGGCTGATCTGCATGGATTTTTTCGAGAGCAGCTTTGCCGTGAAATTCGGGTTTGTCGAAGTGAACGGCAAAGTCCAGACCTGCAGACAGAGGGTCGATTTGTTCGTTCAATTCATGTCCGTAAAGTGGCATACCGGCTTCAAGACGCAGTGTGTCTCGGCAGCCCAGTCCGGCGGGAGTCAGTCCGACGGGGCGTCCGGCGGTCAGCAAACCTTCCCAGACAGAAACGGCCTCAGAGGCTGGTACTGTCAGTTCAAAACCATCTTCGCCAGTGTAGCCGGTGCGTGAGATGAGGGCTGGAACGCCTGTGGGGCAGGTGTCGTGGCGAAAGTTGTAGTATTTCAGTTCGGTGGCTGAGTGAAGTCCGAAAGACTGCAGGATTTGCGCTGATCGCGGGCCCTGAATGGCCAGCATGGCGGTCTGAACTGTAAGATCTGCAAGGCGAATGGCAGCATAGCCGGCGGTATGTTCAAACCATTCGAGGAGTTTCAGTCGATTGGAGGCATTGACGACCAGTTCCCAGTGGCTGTCGAGGCGATACACGAGGACGTCGTCAAGAACGCCTCCGGCGTGGTTGCATACGAGTGCGTAGCGAACCTGTCCGGGCTTCATTCTGCTGACGTCGATGGTGACAATGCGATTCAGGAAGTCGACCGCTTCCGGGCCTTCCAGATCCAACCGGCCCATGTGTGAGATGTCAAAGAGTCCGGCTGCAGACCTGACGGCGAGGTGTTCATCAACGATGGAGGAATACTGCACCGGCATTTCCCAGCCGGCGAAGTCCACCATTCGCCCATGGTTACTGCGGTGCCATGCACAGAGTGGGGTAGACTGCATGTTTATCTGCGGTTCCGCTGAGCCGTGGGTGCTGGCTGCGATCTTCCTGAGGCGACCGGTCGGGCAGGTGCTGCGGTCGGAGCATTCTTCCAGGTGATCGGCTGAACGGGCCGCGCGGCAGCGGCGTCATTGTTGCGTGGGATTGTGAGAGGTGCATTCTGGGAACGAATATGGGGCTGACCTTCAAGGTAGTTACCCCGATAGCGATTCCAGAACTGCTGTGAATAAGGCATCCCCAAAGGAGCCCCCCAGCCACCGGCGATCTGCGACTGCGCAGCGACGTGCTTATAATTATAGGGTCGGAAACTGGCATATCCGCCGTAAGACGGATACCGCTGGAAGTGTCCGTGGATCCATGTGTCCTGCTGGTCGAACGGGTAGAGTTGCACACCGGCGGAGGAACCGCCGGACCATCCACCAGGATCTGCGTACATCATCTGTGCAGAGGCATCAGAAGATGCCAGCACGAGCAGAACAATTGTCAGACAGCAGTTTCTGACCATGGAATCCCTCCCAGTCACCGCAGCTACTCATTGAGGCACAGCATCAGCAGTTGCATCTGCCGCGGCACCTTCGGTTGATCGGGTATTCGGCAGTCGCTGTTTGCGGCAACCTGAGAAAATCCCTGAGACGGAAGCTGGATTTGTGGGACCAGCTTTCGAGAACTGTCTGACCGTCAAACTTTAACCTGCTGATTTCGCACAGATTGATAAAATTCAGGGCGAATTTTCCGGCGGCATCGGAATTTGGTGGTATAGAAGAGTGGCGGTGCTGCGCGCGGTACTGTGACTTGCCAGAGCGGATAAGGAGGTTGCGGATGAAGAGCATCAGGTATTTGTCGGTTGTTGGTCTGACAGCAATGCTGGCTCTGACCAGTGCTGTGGAAACGCGGCGTGTGGTGGCTGGTGACTGTGGTTGTCGTCGGCCGGCGGCAATCGTTCCGTTTGCGTCACCGGCCGTATTTCCGGTGGCGGTACCCTTGCCGGCACTGATGCCGGGATGTCCGTGTGCCGGTGGTCTGCAGCTGGCCCATCCGGTGCATGGCTGGACAAGCGGTGGTTGGTTCTCCGATGGCATTGTGCTGCAGCCGGGTGTTTCATCGTTGCCGGCAGTTCCCGCATGGCCTGGATCGATGACGGATGGCGGAATTCACTACCGGTATCCGAATTATTCCTATCGCTATCCGTGGAACCATCCGGGACCAGCAGTTCCGCATGTGAATATTGTCTGGTGAAGTTTTCTGAAGCGGCAGGATGTGCCGTTCCAGTCAGATTTTCGGCGCAGCGAAGTTTCCTGAGCAGGGGTTTCGCTGCGTCGTTTTTTTTTGCGCATCTTGCCAGACCGGCATGACTGTCGGAATTTGCGTCCGAAGTCAGCGGGTATACCTGCATGTCCGGACGCCGTCGGGACGATACCTCCACGGCCCTGTCGGCTGTTTTCCCCGGTCTGACTGCAGGCGGTCTTACGGTTCATGGATGTGACCGAGAGAGCCGCCGATACGGTGGGAAAGCTGATGAACTGCCAGTGATGGCAGCTGGGTGCGACATGGAAGGAGCATCGCGAATGTCAGTCAATTGGTCCACTCCGCACTTTCCGGGGCGCAAATTCCCGGAAGGACTCAGGTATGGCCTGTGTGCCATCCTGTGTGCGGCGTTTCTGCTGGCACTGCAACTGCAGTCGGCGCCAGCTCATGGTTTTCAGCCGCCTGCGGGCGGGGCATTGCGACTTGAAACCCCGGAAGTGTCGGGCAGGGTCGACGCTGCGCTGAGTCCGAATTTTAATCAGCTGCTGAAGCCGGAATACCATTTGGAGATTGAGCGGCATCACAGCCGTCTGATTATCACCAACAAGCGTGTGCGTCGGATCGCCGTGAGTGATGTCGAGGTTGCCAACTACGTTCAATATTCAGAGAACGAAATCAGCATCCTTGCCCTTTCTCTTGGCCGGACTGATCTGACGCTGTGGTTCGAGGACGAGACGACTCCCACATTGTACGAAGTCACGGTTATTCGTGACGCCAGCCTCGAAGAGCAGCGATCGATCGACTTTGGCAAGCTCGAGCGTCGTATCCGGATTCTGTATCCGAACTCTTCAGTTGCTTTGATCCCGATCGGTGCCCAGGTGATTGTTCGCGGGACGGCCTATGACAGTGAGGAAGCTCAGAACATTTTGCAGGTCGTGCGAACGGAAGTGATTCGGTCTCTGCGCAGCGCGGCCCAGATGGACCAGGATATGGTGGGGGGCCTGACCGGGCTTGGAGGGGTTGGTTTGACAGGCGCGGGAGCCGGTGGTGGAGCCAACGGTCAGAACCGCGGGTTTCGAGACATTGTCATCAACGAACTTGTGGTGCCCGGTGAATACAATATTTCACTGCGGGTGATGGTGGCTGAGATCAACCGATCCGAACTGAAGAATGCCGGTGTTGACTGGCGTGTGTTGTTTGGCAGTGGTCGAAACAGTGTAGGGTCCACACTGGGTGCGGGTTCCGGCACGACGCTGAGCGGTATCTTTGAAAATGGCGAGATCAGCATTTTCATTAAATGGCTGAAATCGAATGGTACCATCAAGCTGCTGGCAGAGCCTCGACTGACGGTATTGAGCGGGACTGGTGCGAGTATTCTGGCAGGTGGCGAGTTTGCCGTACCCACGATCATTGGTCTGGGTGGTGGTCAGGCCACCAGTTTCCGGGGATTCGGTACCAGCCTCGTTGTGACTCCCACGGTGATTGATCGGGACCTGATTCGGATGCAGGTGGTTCCGGAATTCAGTCAGGTGACTGCAGAGAACACGGTGAACGGGATTCCCGGCACAAACGTGAAGCGGGTGCAGACAACGGTCGAACTGCGCGAAGGTCAGACGTTTGCCATCGGCGGTCTGATTTCCAACCAGACACTGACGGAGGTGAGTCACATTCCGCTGCTGGGTGACATTCCGTGGCTGGGGCCCCGAGTGTTTCAGTCGAAGAAGGCGTCGCAGATCGAGACTGAGCTGCTGGTGCTGGTGTCTCCAGAGATTGTTCGTCCGTATGATGCTGACGATGTTCCTCCGATGCCCGGCTTCAACGTGACTCAACCGACGGATGAAGACCTGTGGAGTCGTGGTCAGACCGAAGGTGCGCCGGATCATAATGTGTATCAGCTGGCACCTTATGGTGGTGGCGAGATGCGTGGAATTCCTCAGGGTTACAGTCTTGAAGCTGCACCTCCGATGGGTGGACCGCAGCCGGCGGCTGCTTTCGGCGGCTATCCTGGCGGGTACTCAGGAGGTTTCGGAAATCAGCAGATGGGAGTTCCTTACGGAGCGTGGGGGCAGCCTGCTCAGCCATTCATGATGGACCCGGGGATGTCCGGGATGCCGATGCAGCCGATGATGATGCCGGGAGATCCCTCCGGAATGCAGGGTGGGTACATGATGCCGGGGACGATGCCCGGAGGTGTGCCAGGACAGATGGGTGGCTACGGTGTGCCCGGAAACAATCCGGGGATGCCGATGAACATGCCTGGCCAGCCTGGTATGAACGGGATGGGTGGTGGCATGGTTCCTGAGCAGTTTAACGGACAGCCTCCGGTGCCGGGAACAAATCTGCCGCAGGACCTGACGGTACCTGAGTCGGGTGCTGAGCCGCAGCAGAGCATTCCTCAGGATGCTCCAATGCCGACACCGGATTCGATCTCGACTCAGACGCGTCGTGATCGGTCGGTGTCACCTTCGGGTCGACCGTCAGGATTTGCCGGCTGGCGGGGTGGTCTGCAGCGAAATCGTGAGCCCCGTCCGGCTCCAGGCGCTGCTGTGCGACCTGCCGGGTGGAATGCCAATCGTTGATGTCTGTGTTCCGCAGCAGTCGGTAATCGTTGCAGATGCTGAAAATGTCTGGAAGGACAGGCCATGGGTAATCGACAACTTCCCCTTCGCGAGGTCGCCGCGCTGGCACTCAGCAGCATGTTTGCTGTGGGTTGCACATCGACGAAGGACTGTTACGTCAGTTCTGAGTGCGACATGTATGGTCAGCCGATGTGCAACACGGGTTCCTGTGACCCCTGTCAATCATCGGGACAGAGCAACAGCTGGTGGCCGTGGAGCCGTAATTATTATCCGCCCAGTCGTTATCCGATTCCGGACGTGATGCCGCTGGGGTCGATTCTTCGTTCTCACTGGCATGTGATGGAGACGAATGGCGAGGCAGCGGACTTTGTGATTTACCGCAACGAGTTTGTGGACAATTCCTCCGAGCTGACTCCATACGGTCGAGATCATATCGCTGAGATTGCAGCGCGCATGCCATCTGCCCCCTTTCCGGTACTGGTGCAGCGTGGCATCAACAATGCGGATCCGGAGCTTGACCAGATTCGACGGGAAGTCGTAGTGCGGGTGCTGACGGATCTTGGAAATTCTGATGCGGAGCGTCGTACTTTCGTATCTCAGCCGTACGGAAACGGGCTGAATTCGATGGAAGCTGAACAGGACTATGCGACGTTTCGCAACATTCGCAATGCCGGTCAGAGTGGGGCACAGGGTGGCTTCTGACGCTGCTGGAACTCAGCGTGGCAGCCAGAGACCGGCTGGGGTGACTGCTGCGGAGTGTTCTTCAGTTGAGCGAGTCTGGCGGCGGGCTTTGATGCGAAGATATGGCGGGATGAAGCGTCCGCGATATCCGAAGTGGGCAACGTCAACCGTGTAATCGGCTCGTCGAGGTTCCCGCAGATCCTCGATGACAAACCCACAGGTGCACAGGCCCCCGACCAGGTCTTCGATTCGGTGCAGGTATTCGGTCGTCCCTTCTTCGCGGTAGGATTTGTCGGTCATAGCGGGCAGTGGTCCCTGGTGGTAGTATTCAAGCCCGATCACAAACTGCTGCCGTTCGTTGCGATGGCTGACCTGCAGGCTGACGGGCTGCTTGTGTTGTGAGATGTAAAGGCCCTGGTCGCGAAGAATTCGGGCGATTTCCCGATAGACTGGCTGGACGTCCGGGATGTAGCAGGTGCTGACGGGCTGATGCACAATATCGAAGGACTCATCGCCCAGCATGGACAGATCCTCCATGGAGGTCCGGATGGTCTGGACGTGGTAGCCGCGTCGTCGGCTTTCACGCAGATCCAGTTCCAGCATGGAGTCACTGAGGTCGACAACGGTGACGATTGCGCCGGCAGCGGCATACAGAATGGACTGCCAGCCTCCGCCTGCCGCCAGACACAGGACTCGCAGGCCGGCCACACTGTCCGGCAGCCAGCCGCGTCCATCGAGTGATTTGAGTGGAGTCCGACATTCTTCGTCGGTGGCTGTGCGGGCAAACAGGCTGCCGGAGTCAGCGAGGCTGTTCCACGCTCGCTGGTTGACGCTGAGATGTTCCACGAATGGATGTCCTGTTGCGGATTCCCGGGATTTGAAACTGTTGTTTGAAAGCGGACTGCAGTATAACAGGTGGACTGTGGAGTTGCGTTGAAGGACGGCAGCAGCATTGAGGTGGGTTGGGGTTGTGAGAATTGACGACTTTGACAGCAGTAAGCCGTTGGTACTGAAACTGGGAGGCAGTCTGCTGGATCTCTGGAATCTTGGTGACCTGCTGCTGCAGTTTGGTCAGGGCCGTCGAATTCTGATTGTTCCCGGTGGGGGTGTGGCAGCGGACACTGTGCGACAACTGGATGTCTGTGGGTTGCTGAAAGCCGAGCAGTCACACTGGATGGCGATTGAGGCGATGAGTTTTAATGCTGGGTTGCTGCGAAGAACTTTGGTGGGGTTATCTGCTGCTGACGGTCTGGAGTTGACCCCGTGGAGGTGGCCGGAGGGGGTACCTCTGGTTCTTGATCCGGCCGGGTGGCTGCTGGGGAGTGGTTGTGCTGCAGCAGCTCAGATCCCGGCCTCGTGGGATGCGACGAGTGATTCGATTGCCGCAATCGTGGCAGCTGCGATCGGTGTGGAATCACTGATTTTGGGCAAATCGTGCGAGCCCTGCAGCATGTCGATGGCCGATTTGGCGGCAGGCGGACAAGTGGATGCCTGTTTTCCAGGGTTTGCGGGAAGGCTGAGGGCAGGCTGGTGCAATTTTCGGGCGCCAGTGCCGAAAGTTGTCTGTCTGCAGGTCGAGACTGGACAGGGTGATCAATGAATCTGATCTATGCGGTCATACTGGGGGCGGTGCAGGGTGTGGCGGAATTCCTGCCGATCAGTTCCTCGGGGCATCTGGTCATTGTTGGTGAGCTGCTGACCAGTCTGTCCGGCCGGGGTTTGCCGGAGTGGTTGCAGGGAATGACCATGAATGTGGCTCTGCATTTCGGGACCTTGTTGTCGATTGCCACGGTGTATTTCCGCGATCTGCTGGGATTGCTGAAGCAGGTACGGCTGCTGCTGCTGATTGTGCTGTCGTCAGTCCCTGCCGGGATTGTTGGACTGTTGTTCAAGGACCAGTTGGAAGCGTTGTTTCAGAATGCGCTGGCAGCGGGGATCTGTCTGCTGGGGACGGCGATTATTCTGTTGACAGCCCGGCGACTGCGGGGTGTGGGGCGTGGTTTGACGGAGTTGTCTCCGGCGGCCGCGCTGACGATTGGCGTGTTTCAGGCTGTGGCTATTCTGCCGGGTATTTCCCGGGCGGGCAGTACTGTGGGGGCCGGCCTGATGTGTGGTTTGCGTCCACATGACGCTGCGAAGTACTCGTTTTTTCTGGCTGTGCCTGCGATTGGCGGGGCATCTTTGCTGGAGCTTCTGAAGCTGTTGCGTGAGGGCGACAGTGCGGCTCCGGAAGTTCTGCCCATGCTGGCGGGAATGGTGGTGAGTTATGTGGTGGGAGTGTTGAGTCTGCGGTCATTGATTCGGCTCCTGGCAGCAGACCGACTGCACTGGTTTGCGTGGTACTGCAGCGCGGTGGGTTTGCTGACAATCTTCTGGCAGTTATGGTCAGTCTGAGGAGTTGCTGATGTCGGCGTCGGGGTTGCTGAAGATAGTGCGTGGTGCCTGCGGGCACGATTGTCCGGACACGTGTGCGTGGATTGCAGAAACCCGTGACGGACGGGCAGTCCG
>Ga0209972_10001183_pt1 | contig 23347 bp, 15 predicted proteins | sample NOAtaG_7_FD_187302 | JGI IMG/M metagenome (GOLD analysis project Ga0209972, IMG submission 187302) | Freshwater lake microbial communities from Lake Erie, under a cyanobacterial bloom - NOAA_Erie_Diel1S_2200h metaG (SPAdes) (version 2) | ecosystem: Environmental > Aquatic > Freshwater > Lake ... | reverse complement strand
TCGCTGCGCGCCGAGTCGCACGCCGCGGCGGCGACCGTCGCCAGGCATGCACGCAGGACAGCGGCCGCGATCGCGCACGCGCGGATCGCGCTTGCCGAGGTCGAGGCGGCGCATCGCTCGCTCGCCCTCGCGCGCACGAGGCGCGCGTTCCTGAGCCGGCGCGGCGACATCGCCGCCGTACTTGCGGCGGCGCTGCTCGAGGACGGCTCGGCCGAGGCGCTCGGCGAGGCGTTCGATGTCCTCGACCGGAGCCGGAGCCTCGCGATCCTCGATGCGCTCGAGCGCCCGGCGCGCGGAGGCGATGCACGCGCGAGCGGCACGCTGCATGAGCGCGTGCGGGGCCTTCTCGAGGAACTCGGCACGGACGCGCCACGCGCGATGGTCGCCGAGGGCGCCGCGCGCGCCGAACGCGACACGCGGCGCGCCGAGCTCGACCGTGCGCTCGAGCGGCGCATCATCGAGCCCTCGCCGAAGGTCGGCCGCGCTCGGGCGCTCGCGGCGCCGTGCGTGGTCGCGATGGAGAGTGGCGACGCGGTCGCGCTCCTTGCGCGGATGCCCGACGGCGCGACGCGGGTGCGGCGGATCGCCGTCGACCGCGCCACGCTCGCGGGCCTCGAGTCCGACTTCGCGTTTCAGGTCTCGCGCAGGCTGCGCGGCGTCGCGACGGAACGCGCGCGCGAGGCGGGCGCGCGCGCCGCGCATGCGCTCGGCCGTGCGCTGCAGCCCGAGATCGAGGCGATTCTCGACGGGTGGCGAGGCACCGTCGTGGCGCTCGGCTCCACGCTCTTCGCACGCACGCCGCCGGCGCTGCTCTCGACCGAACTCAACGACATCTGCTTCGCGCCGACGCTCGAGGTCGCCGCGCTGCTCGATCGCCCGGCTGCCGACGCGCATGCGGCCTCGGCGGCGGTCGTGTCGGTGCACGACGAACGCGCGCCCGCGATCGCGCGCGAAGGCGCCGCGGTCGAGCGGCTGCTCGCCGCGCGCATGACGACGACCCGCCTCGACGGGAACGATGCTTCGCGCGCGGCGCTCGTCGCGGCGCTCGCGGGCTGCTCGCTCGCGCATGTCGCCTGCCACGGCGTCTTCCCGCCGAACGCGCCGAACCTCGCGGGCCTTCGCCTCGCCGACGGCTGGTTCACGGCGCGCGACGCGCACGCGCTCGATCGCGCGCCGGGAGAGATCGTCCTCAGCGGATGCGTGACCGCGGTCTCCGCGCGCCACGACGGCGAGGAATGGATGGGCCTCGTGCGCGGATTCGCGGCGGCCGGCGCGCGGCGCATGGTCGCGAGCCTGTGGGCGGTCGACGACGAATCGACGGCGCGCATGATGGAGCGCCTGCACGCGCCGGGCGCCGGGCCGTGCGCTTCGCTTGGGCCGCTCGCGCGAGAACTTCGCGACGAAGGCGCGCATCCGGCCGTCTGGGGCGCGTTCTGCGCGATCGGCGGAGCGACGACATTCTCGCGCCGTGAGCGGGAATCTGGGTCCTGTATGGACCAAAGGTCCTGAATCCGTCTCGGACCCGCTTGCCGCGGTGCGTATTGAAGTTCAGATTGAGTGGCTGTCGCAGACAGTCGGAAACAGAATGCGATGACGAGGAGCGATTCCATGTACGGCACAGTGCGACGGATCCTGGCATGCGTGGTGGCGGTGCTGTGCGCGACCGGCCCCGCATTCGCACGGCAAGGAGGCAACGGCATCGAGCAGGAATTCCTGGTTCGCGGCGACGCGAAGACACGCGCATCCATCGTGGCCGGTCTCGAGGAGCGCGGGTTCCCCACGGAGCTCATCGAGATCTATCCGTCGTTCTCGATCGCGCTCTTCCGGTTCATGCCGGAGCTCACGGAAGACCAGCTCGAAGCCGCGATTGCGGCGCTCGCCGAACTTACACCGGACGGGTTGGAGTTTGGGAGCGAAGTGAACTCGGAACTGACCATCGATCGCGGCGGCGGCCAGACGGGCAGCCTCTGGGTAACCGGGCTCGGCGAGTCGGACTTCGAGAATCAGTACGGCCTCACGCTGACCCGCAGCGACTTCTGCGCGCAACGCGCGACCGGCTCGGGCGTCAAGATCGCGATCGTCGACTCCGGTCTCGTGCCGAATGCGCCGCGTGCAGCGGGCTTCTCGCTCGACTACGGCTACACCTTCGTGAACGGAGGCGGTAAGGGCGGCGTTCCGGTTGACGCGGGCGACGGCATCGACAACAACGGCAACAGCGCGGCCGACGAAGGCGTCGGCCACGGCACCTTCATCGCGTCGCTGCTCGGGCTTACCGCACCGGGCGCTCGGCACCTGCACATCAAGGTGCTGAACGACGAAGGCGAGTGCGAGATGTCCGACCTCCTCGCGGCGCTCGAAGCGTGCATCGCCGAGGATGTGCATGTCGTCAATCTCAGCATCGTTCCGCTCGGCACCACCACGATTCTCAAGGGTGCGTTCACCACGCTTCGGCAGAACGGAACGATCGTCGTCGTGTCGGCAGGCAACTCCCTCAACAATCCGTTCGGGACGAACGAGGGCGATCTCGTGCTGGTGGGCGCGACGAGCGACACGGACGCCGTGTGGACCGCAAGCAGCGCCGGTGAGTGGGTCGACATCATGGCGCCGGGCGTCACGCAGTTCGACGACTCGGGCGCTCCCCTTCCGGGAAGAGCGATCGTCGGCGTCATCGGCGTCAACCCGGGCGGCACCGCGAAGTTTGCAGCGGCATCGGGCACCAGTTTCGCCGCCGCGTTCATCTCGGGTGCGGCGGCGTGCTTCCGGGCGGCGAATCCGTCCTGGCCCGACGATGCGCCATACAGCGCGGGGGAAGTCTCTCCCTATCAGATCGGAACGCTCTTCCATGACGCCCTCGAGGCGAGCGCGGTCGAGATTCCGAAGTCGCCGCGCAAGCGCATCGATGCGGCGCCGCTCGTCGCGGGCTTCGACCCCGTCCCCCGCTGCCCCGGCGACATCGTGCGCGCGACTTCCGGCGAAGGCCCCGAGTTCCGCGTGAACGGCCTCGACCTCGCGGAGATGCTCGTTCGCTTCGGCACAGTGCTGACCGATCCGCGCAGGATCGAACGCGCCAACCTCGCCCCCAGCAAGCCCAAGGGCAGCACGCCCGAGGTGATCGACGGCAGCGACCTCGCCGCGCTCCTCGCGAGCTGGGGCTTCAATCCGCCGAAACCGTGTCCGTGAGGCGACCGCGCCGTGCCCGGCGCGACCTCAACCGTCCGAATCGACCAGCTTGTCGATCTTGCGCTCGACGCGAGCCGCATCGGCGCCAAGCCGCCCGAACATCACAAGGATGACGGCGAGCGATGCCATGGCAAGGACGAGCCAGATCGGGATCAGCCACCAGAGATCCGGCCAGACGATGACGATGGGCGTCAGGATGCACACGGAAATCGCCTGACGAATGCCCCAGCCCGTGAGCTTCCGTCGCTTCGCGGCCTGCAGTGCTTCGCTCATTCCGGCCATGGTTCACCTCGGGTCTCGGCGCGCGGGAACGCCAGACGAGTCACGGGTTCCGCACGACGCGGAAACCAATGTCGCCGAAGATAGAACTCGACGGGAGACTTTCGCGTTCAGAGGATCGCAACTGCGAACTGACCTTCGCGTACGAACCGCCACGCAAAACGCGCTGCGTCCCGGTCGCAGGCCCGGGCGGATTCGTCCACTGTCCCGCCGCGTAGTAGGTGCTCGAGTACCAGTCGTTCACCCACTCAAATATATTGCCGGCCATGTCGTGCAGGCCGAATCCATTCGCAGCCTTCTGTCCCACGGGCCTAGGCCCCAAGCCACCATTGTTGCCTTGAAACCACCCGATCTCCCCGACAAGACTCGTCTCGTTCGTACCGTTGGGGAAAGCGGTGAATCCGTGGAATGCCGTCGTCGTGCCCCCACGGTACGCATACTCCCACTCTGCTTCGGTCGCAAGCCGGAGCCCCGTCGCACCGAGGAACCCTTGGACCGTGTCCCAAGAGACTCTCTCGACGGGCCGGCTTGGCGCGTCCGGACCGTTCGGCCAACCCGATGGGTTTGACCCCATCACCTCGGTCCACTGCGCCTGCGTCACCTCGTAGCGGCCGATGTAGTACGGGCTTGTCAGCGTCACGGAGTGGATCGGGCTCTCGTCCGACCCGCAGTTTCCCGACGGGCTTTGAGGCGAGCACCCCATGTTGAAGGTCCCGGGGGGGATGAGGAGCATCTCGATCTGCGACGCATTGTCGCGCACGCGCCACGGAAAGCCCGTGGCGATGATCGCGTCGCGAAGCGCCGCGTTGGTCACGACGCTCGGGTCGGGCGCGGCCTCCAGAACCGTAGCCCACTCCGTCGGACCGCAGTAGTTGAAGTACTGCGACACCGTCGTCGAGTTCGCGCGGGGCGTGAGGATGATCTCCGCCGGACCAGCGACACCGGCGGGAGTCACCGCCGTCAGCGTGCTGTCGTCGACGACCGTCACGCTCGACGCCGCGACACCGTCGATCGTCACCGCCGTGACGCCGCTGAGATTCGTTCCACTGATCGTGATCGTCGTCCCACCATCCAATGAACCCGAACTCGGTAGCACCGATGTGATCCAGGGCGGTGTCGCGGCCGCTCGGGCGACGCGGAAACCGACATCGTTGTATGCGTCGGTCCATCCCGCGAAGAAACGCTTGGATGCACGCGCGAGGGAGGGAACGCTCCACCTTGAGCCGCCGCGAATAGAGCGATTGCTCGATGAAGACGCCGGGCCAGGCGGGTTCAACGTAGGGCTTTGAGAGTAGTAGATGTCGGAGTAGGAGTCGCTCACCAACTCAAACACATTGCCGGCCATGTCGTGCAGGCCGAGCGCATTCGGCGCCTTCAGGCCAACCGGACGGGTCTGGCTCGCCGAGTTCGACGCGATCCACGCGATCACTCCGGCCTGACTTTCAAGATCCGTGCCTGCTTCCGAACTCGGCGTCGAGTGGAACGCGGTGGTCGTTCGTGCGCGATAGGCGTACTCCCACTCGGCCTCCGTCGGCAGCCGAAGGCCAGTCGCTGCGAGAAAGTTCTGCGTCTTGAGCCACGAGACCGCTTCGACTGGCCGGCTGGGAACCTGCTTCGCCGGGACCTGCGTGCTTGGGTTCAGATGGAACGACGGGTTCGAACCCATGACCGCCACCCATTGCGCCTGCGTGACTTCGTAGCGGCCGAGGTAGAAGGGGTTGGTGATCGAGACGATGTGGCGTGGCGACTCGTTGTTGTCGCAGCTCGTCAAGTTCGTTGGCGAACAACCCATGACGAAGGTTCCCGGCGGCACAAGCAGCATCTCGATCTGCGAGATGTTGTCGCGCACGCGCCACGGAAAGCCCGTCGCGACGATCGCGGCGCGGAGCGACGCATCCTTCACGACGGCCGGATCGGGCGTCGCCTCGATCACGGTGGCCCATGGAACCGATTCGCAGGTGCCGCCCCAGACCCCGAGCATCGTGGCGAGATCGGTCGCACCGACCGAGCCGTCGGCGTCGAGATCGGCCGTGCACTTCGCGCACGGGCCCCACTCGCCGAGCAGCTGCGCGAGGTCCGTCGTGCCGACCGAGCCGTCTCCGTCAAGGTCGGCGACGCATGCGCTCTGCGCGCTCGCAGACGACCCGACCAGACCGATGACGGTCGCGGTCATACCCAGCACCCGAACAGACGCTCCAGCCATGCGACAATCCCCTGCCGCCCGAACGAGCACTCGGCTGTTGCGGTGATACGAATCGCCGCGACTCGCCTGCCGCGCGTCGGGACGCTCGCGCCGCAGTGGGGTCAATCTAGCACGGCTGTCGTAGACATCCAATCGGAAACCGTGCCTGGCACGTGCCGGGAGGTGCCGTGCACCAGACGACACGTGCCGGGCACCACGCCTGCAGGGCCTTGGCTCTTCGCGCGACTTTGTCCCCCGATAACTCCGAATCCGTGCCTGGCACGTGCCAGGAGGTGCCAGGCATCGGACGGCACGCGCCAGGCATCCTGACTTGACGCGGCACGCGTCTCCGGAGTGCTGATCTTTCGGAATTCCGAAGGCTGTTCCGTCCAAGGTCAGGGTTTCGGCCACTAGCCAAGGGACAGCAGCGCCCCGTTTCGACGGCGGGCGATCCCTTACGCCCGCCGCATCGGCACCGCGCGCCCATCCGAGAAACGTGTCAGGAGAATCCAACATGTCGAGCCACACCCTCCGTCACATGGTCGCACTCGTCTTCAGCACCCCGATGCTCTTCGCGGGCATCGCCTTCGCACAATGCGGTGCGCCGAACGCGAACGACTGCTGCGCGCCGAGCACCTCCCCAGGCTGCGCCGAAGCGACTTGCTGCGAGCTCGTCTGCTCCTTCGACTTCTCCTGCTGCGACATGGCTTGGGACGCCAGTTGCGCCCAAAAGGCCATTCAGTTCTGCCAGACCTGCTCAGGCCAGGGAGGCGGAGGCTGCGGGAAAACAAGCCCCAACGACTGCTGCACGGCCAGCGTGTTCCCGGGCTGCTCGGACGCCACCTGCTGCGAGGCGGTCTGCGCGGTCGACCCCTTCTGCTGCATCGCTGCGTGGAGCCAGTCGTGCGCCGCGCAGGCGCTGCAGCTTTGCACGACATGCGACGACATCTGCGGTGCGCCGAATGCGAACGACTGCTGCACGCCGAGCCAGACGCCCGGCTGCTCCGACGCCGCGTGCTGCGAGGCCGTCTGCGCGATCGACCCGACATGCTGCATCTTCGGCTGGGACATCGGCTGCGCGAACGACGCAGGCGCGCTGTGCAAGCCATGCGGCGGCGGTGGCGGCGGCAGCGTCTGCGGCAACCCGAACGCCGGCAGCTGCTGCACCGCCGGCCAGTTCCCCGGCTGCTCCGATGCGGCCTGCTGCGAGGCGGTCTGTGCGATCGACCCGAACTGCTGCTCGGTCAACTGGGACCTGGCTTGCGCCCACAAGGCGGTGCAGGTCTGCGATCCAGCGCTCTGCGACGGCGGCGGCACCGCGAACTGCGGCGCGCCGAACGCAAACGACTGCTGCTCCGCAAGCATCACGCCGGGCTGCTCTGACGCGACCTGCTGCGAGACGATCTGCGCGGCGGATCCGTTCTGCTGCAACACGCGGTGGGACTTCATCTGCGCGGACGCCGCGGATGCGACCTGCAGCCCGTCCGCATGCCGCGGGGTCTGCGGCCAGCCCGACGCGAACGACTGCTGCATCGCGAGCCAGACGCCGGGCTGCGCCAACGCTGCCTGCTGCGAAGTCGTGTGCGCGGTCGACATCTCCTGCTGCGACATCGCGTGGGACGCTTCCTGCGCGGCGAATGCCGCCAAGCTCTGCGGCATCTGCGGCGGAGGAGGCGTCTGCGGCGCTCCGAACGCAAACGACTGCTGCATGGTTAGCCTGACGCCCGGATGCGCCGACGCCGCCTGCTGCGAGCAGGTCTGTGCGGTCGATCAGTTCTGCTGCAACTCGTCGTGGGACTTCGCCTGTGCGTCGCAGGCGCTCCAGCTGTGCACGACATGCGACGACCTCTGCGGCGCGCCGAACGGCAACGACTGCTGCGCGCCGAGCCAGACGCCCGGATGCTCGGACGCCGCGTGCTGCGAGCAGATCTGCGCGGTCGATCCGAGTTGCTGCATCTGGGCATGGGACGAGGACTGCGCCAACGCGGCGCGCAGGCTCTGCGAGCCCTGCGTGCCGCCGGCGTGCACGGCCGATGTCACGGGCGACGGAGCGGTCAACGGCAACGATCTCGCCGCCCTGCTCGTCGCATGGGGTTCGAACGGACAGGGGCAAGTCGACACCGACCTGAACAACGACGGCATCGTCGATGGCAGCGACCTCGCCGCCGTGCTCGTCGCATGGGGTTCGACCTGCCAGCCGCTCCCGTGGGCGACGGTGCTCGAGTTCTTTCCGAGCCCCGCCGTCGTCACCGATGCCGCGCTTCGCAATGCGATCACGGCGACGGGATATCCGTGGCGCGTCCGTGACAACGTCACGAACATCGAGATGCTGCTCGTGCCGCCGGGGACCTTCAATATGGGGTGCTCGGCGTCGAACGCGTGGGGCTGCGGCTTCGACGAGAACCCCGTCCATGCCGTGACGCTGACCAACGCGTTCTACATCGGCCGCTACGAGGTGACGCAGGCGCAGTGGACGGCGAGGATGGGCTCGAACCCATCGTTCTTCCAGAGCGCGAGCGCGCAGGTGCCCGCAGCGCAGGTGCCGAACCGCCCGGTCGAGAGGGTGTCGTGGTTCATGATCCAGGGCTTCCTCTCGGCGACCGGGCTCCGGCTGCCGACGGAAGCCGAGTTCGAGTATGCATGCCGAGCGGGCACGACGACGGCATACCACTCGACTCAGGCGTTCCCGAACGGGACGAACGACGACAATCAGGTCGGAATCTTCGCGTGGTTCTTCTTCAACGCCGCGAGCCAGACCCGCCCGGTCGGTGGGAGGGCTCCGAACGCGCTCGGCCTGCACGACATGTCGGGCAATGTCTGGGAGTGGCTGAACGACTGGTACAAGAGCAACTACTACCTGTCGAGCCCCTCGACGAACCCGCCGGGGCCTGCGAGCGGCACGTTCCGCGTGCTGCGCGGCGGCTCGTGGCCAGTCGGCCCGGACGGCGTGCGTTCCTCCGACCGCGACTTCAGGGCGCCCGACGAGCCGGGCGTCAGCGGCGGTTTCCGTGTCGCCCGCAACCCCTGACGCACCTCGCCATCACGCGACGACACGCGACGAGGCGGCCGCGACGAGGGTGCCGCGCATTCACACCTCGGTGCCCGCTCGGTGCCGTGTCCGTACCGGCTTGTACATGCTCGTACCCACGAGGTACGCGGCACAGCTTCCGTTCCTCCCGCACATCGGCGGCACCGCCGACGAACGGCAGTTCCGCGTCATGCGCGACGGAGAGCAGTGGTTCCAAGTAGTCATGGGGCAGGATGCGGTCGCGAATTCCATCACTGCGGAGTCGGTCGACGCGACATTCCCCTGCCGACGGCGGTCGTCGAGTCGTTGGCGTTCGATCTTTCGATCTCACCTCGCTGAGGTGCTCCGGGTGTTCGGCAGCCCACCCTCGGACCGTGCTTGGTCAGATCAATCCTCGCGCCGGTTGTTCGCGGGCCTGAGCGGCTTTCTCGCAGCTTCCACGCGGCGCGCGATCGGAGTTTCTGCGGCGAACGGAAGGCCTCTCAATATCGGTTTCGACCCGCAACCGCAGAAAACGCGGATCCACTCCCGTCGGTTTCAGCATCCACGGGCGCGGCGCGGGCGAAGCCACCCGCCTCATGCTGCGCATCACCTCTTCACTCGCCTCGCTTCTCGCCACCCTTCTCGTCTGCACCGCAAGCCCTGCGGCTGCCCAGTCCGGCCCCGCCGCCAACCTCGAGTTCGAGAGTGGCACGAAGGGCTGGCAGACCGTTCTCGACGGCGTGATGGGCGGCCGCTCGACCGGTCGCATCGCGGCGGGCGAAGGCGGCACGCTGCGCTTCACGGGTGAACTTTCGCTCGAGAACAACGGCGGCTTCTCGCAGATCCGCACGGGTGTTCCCGAAGGCACCTTCGCGGGCGCGCGCGGACTCGTGCTGCGCGTGAAGGGCGATGGACGAACCTATCAGTGCGACATCCGCTCGTCGCGGCTGCGCCTCATGGCTGGTGGCTACCAGAGCCGGTTCACGACGAAGGCCGGCGAGTGGACCGAGGTCGAGATCCCGTTCGACCAGTCCGTGGCACGGGTGTTTGGCCGCGATCTTCCAGACGCGCCCCCGCTCGACCCGGCGTCGATCGAGTCTGTGGGCATCACGCTCTCGGACAAGCAGGAAGGTCCGTTCGCGATCGAAGTCGACTGGATCCGCCCGCTCGGCGCGGCTGCGGCCGGGCCGTCGTCCGCAGGGTCGCTCGCAGCGGTCGCGACGAAGGCAAACCTCACCACGCTGCTCGATCTCGTGAAGGCCGCGGGGATCGAGTTCCCGAAGGATGCGAAGCTCACGATCTTCGCACCGACGAACGAAGCGTTCGCCAAGCTTCCGCGCGAGCAGGTCGAGTTCCTCACGAGCGCGAAGGGCAAGCCCGCGCTGCAGGCGATCCTCAAGCACCATGTGGTCGCGCAGTCGCTCGAGAGCTCCGCGCTGCTCGATCGCCGGCGCATCAAGGCGTTGTCGGCGCAGTCGCTCGAGGTCGATCCTTCGGCGCTCACCGTCGACGGCGCGCGCCTCGTCGCCACCGATGTCGCCTTCAATGGCGGACTCGTGCATGTGATCGACAGCGTGATGGTGCCGGAGCTTCGAAGCATCGAGGAGATCGTTTCGCAGGATGAGCGCTTCGCCACGCTGCGGGCCGCCATCGACGCCGCGGGCCTCGGGCCGCAGCTCGGCGCGGAGAACTCGGGCCCCTGGACGCTGCTGGCGCCGTCGAACGATGCGTTCGCGAAGATCCCCGCCGATGCGCTGAAGTCGCTCCTCGCCGATCGCCCCGCGCTCACCGCGGTGCTCGCGGCGCATGTGCTGCCGACCGCGATTCGCCGCGACGAGATGCTCGCGCAGGGCTCGGCCCGCACGCTGATGGGCGACGGGACGGTGGCGTTCGCGCTCGAGTCCGGCGCCATCACGGTCGAAGGCGCGCGCATCGAAGTCGCCGACATCGAGGCCGCGAACGGCGTGATTCACATCATCGACCGCGTGCTTCCCGCGCGCAGCGCCGCGACGGCAGCGGCGCCTGCCGCCCCCGCGTCCCCGCAGCGCGCCCAGCGCGCAGCCGCTGTCCTCGAACTCGCGATCGAACGCGGCGTGCCGCGCTTCAACGCAGGCGACACTGCGTCGTGCGCGGCGCTCTACGAACTCGCGATCGCATCGGTGGTGCTGCTCGGCGAAGACGCCGTCAGCGCGGATGCCATGGCCGAGCTCGCGAAGGCCCTTGAGCAAGGCGCGTCGCACGAGGACGCATCCGAACGCGCATGGATCTACCGCCGCGCGATGGACCGCGTACTCGAGCGCGTGATGAAGTCGGACGCGTGAGGTGACGCGGAGCGCGCAGCGACGGAACGATGCGCGGGATTCCGCGCTTCCTCTTCACTTAGGCGGTGTGTTTTCCACAGTCCACCGACCTGGTGCGGCGCTGCCTCGCTTTCTCTCGGTGGGCAACCTGCTTGGGCGCAGGCCTCGTCTCGGCGCTAGCGACGGGTAATGCTGTTGCCCACGCGCTGGCGCGCGGGCGAAAGCCTGGTTATGCCGTGCCGCGGATTGATCACAAGTCTGCGGGGCATCGGGAGTGGTGAAAGCGCCGAGAAAAGCGGGAGAAAACGAACGACCGCGCCGTGACCATGACGGGCGGGTTCATGCGCAGGATCGCGCAGCGATTCGCAGAGTGATGACGCGGGTTGCAATGAGCGGCGTGGTGGTGAAGCGCGTCAGGGGTTGCGCGCGACGCGGAAGCCGTAGAAGTAGCTGTTGACGAAGGGGTCGCTAGCGGCGCGGCATGAGGCACGGAGGGCGAAGTCGAACAGGGATCGGTCCCCGTACCAAGAGCCTCCGCGTGCCACACGAATCGACCCGGTCTCGGGACCCTGCGGGTTCGTCTGACCGCCTGACGAATACTCGCCAAACCAGTCGTTCACCCACTCCCATAGATTGCCGGCCATGTCGTGGAGGCCAAGCGCGTTCGCAGCCTTCCCCCCTACCGGGCGGGTCTGGCCTGGAGAGTTCGAATTGAACCACGCGATGGTCCCGACCTGGTTGTCATCGTTCGTCCCATTCGGGAACCCCGGCATCGAGTGGAACGCCGTCGTCGTGCCGGCTCGGTACGCGTACTCCCACTCAGCCTCAGTCGGTAGCCGAAGCCCCGTCGCGGAGAGGAAGCCTTGGATCGAGTTCCACGAGGCACTGTCCACCGGTCGGTTCGATACCTGCGCGGCAGGCACCTCTGCGCTCTCAAACTGGAAAACCGACGGATTCCACCCCATCCTTGCAGTCCACTGAGCTTGCGTCACTTCGTATCGGCCAAGATAAAACGCGTTGGTCAGCGTCACGGCGTGGACGGGATTCTCATTGCTGTAACAACCGTACAGATTCGATGCCGAGCACCCCATGTTGAAGGTCCCCGGCGGGACCAGCAGCATCTCGATTTGGGATGCGTTGTCTCGCACACGCCACGCGAGGCCAGTAGCCGCGATCGCGTTGCGGAGCGTCGCGTTGGTCACGACCGCCGGGTCCGGCAGTTCCTCGATCAGCGTGGCCCACGAAGGGACGATGGCCAGCTGGTACGAGTACGCGTTCGGCAGGCCCGCAACTCCAGTCGCGGTCGCGACTGAAACTGGGACGGTGGATCCAGCCGTGCCCGCAGGCGCCAACACGCTGAGTTGCGTGTTAGACACAACGACTACCGAAGCTGCGATCGCCTTTCCAAAACTGACGGCAGGCGTCCCGTAGAAGTTTGCCCCGATAATTGTAACGATGTTACCGCCAGCGGCAGCGCCAGCACTCGGAGTCACGGCCGTAATCGTCGGCGCGCCGTAGTAGGTGAAGCTCCCGGCATTCACCGATCCGCCCTGCGTCGCCACCACGATCGTCGCAACCCCGGCGGGCCGCGCAGGTGCCAGCACCGAAATCGAGTTCCGCGTGCTCGATAGGAGCGTCGCCGGCGCGCCGCCGAAGGTCACGCTGGTCGGGTTCAGCAGGTTGTATCCCGTGATGGTGACCGCCACGCCACCCGCGAGCGGACCCGCCTCCGGCGTGATGCTCGTCACCGTCGGCGCGCAGGTCGCGCCCCAGCGGGTCAGGACCACGGCGAGGTCCTCGCCGTTGATGACGCCATTGCCGTTCACATCGCCGCCGCAGCCGCTGCACGAGCCCCAGCCGCCGAGCACGCTCGCGAGGTCGTTGCCGTTCACGATGCCGTCGCCGTCGACATCGGCGATGCAGCCGTCCTGCGCATGCGCGGCGGGCGCAACGAGGAGTGCGGCCGCGACGGCCCAACGAAGGACAGGCGATACCGATGCGTGAAGCCGATCGAGGATGGTCGATGCCATGAGAGTTCCCTGCAAGGTGTCTGAGGTGTGATTTGGGTATGTGGCGCGTCACGGATTTCGGGCGACGCGGAAGCCGACTAGGGTGTATGCCTCATCCGGTCCCAACACGCCCCGGAAGGAGGAACGCAGGAGGGCCGAGGCTTCGAACCAGTTTCCGCCGCGGCACACACGAGCGAAGCCACTCACCGGCCCGAGCGGGTTCACCAACGGGCTCGACGCATAGTAAGTGTCGGAGTACCAGTCGTTAACCCACTCCCACACGTTACCCGACATGTCGTGGAGGCCCAGTGCATTCGCTGCCTTCCCTCCGACCGGGCGGGTCTGATCGCTTGCGTTGCCGAGATACCACGCGATGCTCCCCACCTGGTTGTCGTCGTCCGTCCCGTTCGGGAACCCGGGCATCGAGTGGAACGCCGTCGTCGTGCTGGCTCGGTACGCGTACTCCCACTCGGCTTCCGTCGGCAGCCGGAGTCCCGTCGCCGAGAGGAAGCCTTGGATCGTGTTCCACGAGACCTGCTCGACCGGGCGGTTCTGGACCTGCGAGGCGGGCACCTGCGCGGTCGCGCTCTGGAATGATGATGGGTTCGAGCCCATGGTCGCAGTCCACTGCGCCTGCGTCACCTCATAGCGGCCGATGTAAAAGGCGTTCGTCAGCGTCACGGTGTGGACCGGGTCCTCATGCTCCACGCAGCCGAACGAGTCCGACATCGAGCAACCCATGTTGAAGGTCCCCGGCGGGATGAGCAGCATCTCGATCTGCGACGCGTTGTCACGGACGCGCCACGGTAGCCCGGTCGCGACGATGGCCCCGCGGAGCGAGGCGTGTGTCACGACCGCGGGGTCGGGGCTCGCCTCGATCACTGAGTACCAAGGAACGTACTCAAACGCCCTCACCGCCGTCGCGGTTCCGCCGAAGGCGGCCACCACGACATCGCGCGCGCCTGCGGGGCCCGCCGACGTCACCGCCGTCAGCGTCGTCGCGTTCACCACGGTCACGCCCGTCGCAGCGGCGCCACCGATCGTCACCGTCGTCGATGCATCGAAGGCCGACCCGCGGATCGTGATCGTCGTCCCGCCGCCGGTCGGTCCGCCCGCTGGCTCCACCGACACGATCGACGGCTGCCACGCGATCACGCCCCAGTTCGCGAGGACAATCGTGAGATCTTCGCCTGAGACCACTCCATCGCCGTTCAGATCACCAATCGGCGGATTCTGCAGCCCCCACAGCGCAAGAACGACCGTGAGATCCCCGCCGCCGATCTCGCCGTCAAGATCGAAGTCGCCCCGAGCGAACTCGCAGTCGTCGAGCAGGCCGTCGCCGTCCTTGTCCTGCGCGCCGTTCGCGATCTCGCAGCTATCGGGCTGGCCGTTGCCGTTGCAGTCCCCGTTCGCGGTCGCGATGTCGCACGAGTCGAGGCGGCCGTTGCCCGTGCAGTCAAGCGACGGGTTCGCGGCGATCTCGCAGCTGTCGAGCACGAGGTTCGAGTTGCAGTCCTTCCACGGCGACTGGACGATCTCGTAGGTGTCGGGAATGGCGTTGCCGTTGCAATCGCCCTGGCACGAGTCGGGCACGCCGTTGCCGTCGATGTCGGCCGCGGTGCCCGACGCGATGTCGCAGGAGTCGGGCACACCGTTCGCGTTGCAGTCAGGCGTACCGCTCGCGAGGTCGCACGAATCGGGCCGGCCGTTCCCGTTGCAGTCGAGTGCGAGTCCCTGCGCGATGTCGCACGAGTCGATCTGCGAGTTGGCGTTGCAGTCGGGCGCGAGCCCCTGCGCGATCTCGTAGGTGTCGGGCAGGCCGTTCGCGTTGCAGTCGTACTCGCAGCTGTCGGGGCGGCCGTTTCCGTTGATGTCGGCCGAGGTGCCCGACGCGATGTCGCACGAGTCGGGGATGCCGTTTGCGTTGCAGTCCCTGCCGGGAATGCGCACCTCGCAGGTGTCCTCGATGCCGTTCGCGTTGCAGTCGACGGGCGCGGCTTCGTAGGAGATCGAGATCTCGCAGAGGCCGTCCGGGCACTGCGTGGCGCTGACGAGCGGCGAGGCCTCGAGACGCACCGTGAGCGAGCCGTCGGCGAGATAGCCGGCGAGCGTCTTGAGCGGCACCGTGACGGTCGCCTCGTCGGGCGTCGCGGGGCAGTCGTTCGCGCCGGAGACGAAGAGCGTGCCGAAGGTTGCGCCATCGAGGCGAAGCGTGAGGAACTCGGACGCGAGGTTGAGGTCGCTGCGCACGCGCACGCGGATGGTCGCGCTCGACGCGGCCGCGGGAAGGCCGGCGAAGGTGAATTGGCGCGGAGTGCCAGAGCCGATCGCGCCGAGGTTGCCGGAGGCGCGCTCCAGCATCGGCGTGGAGCAGGTGAGGGCGAGGGTGTGGTAGACACCTGCCGCGAAGGAGAGGACCGGACCGAGGTCTGCCGGAGGAGCAGATTGCCCTGTCTGATCGCTGCCCCAGCATCGAACCGTCCGATCCTCAAGGAGCGCGACTGTAAAGAACCCGCCTGCGGCAATGGCATCTACAGCACCCAGCGAAGGGGGCACGTTGCACTGGCCGTCGGAGTTGAGTCCCCACGCCTGAATAGTGCGATCGGGCCTAAGCGCGACCGTGTGGCTGTATCCAGTTGCGACAGCTTGGACGGTGCCGAGTGTGGTTGGAATGTCGCACTGGCCGAGCGCGTTCCAGCCCCATGCGCGAATCGTTCCGTCGGTCCTGATCGCAGCCGTGTGATAGCCGCCTGCAGCAACCGCCAGAGCGGTTCCGAGGTCACTCGGCACGTTGCACTCGCCGTACCCATTCGATCCCCACGCACGAACAAGCCCATCTGTCCGCAGCGCGACATTATGCGAATCAAGCGTCGATACTGCGGTGACCGGCCCGAGGTCGCTCGGAACGTTGCACTGGCCGAACAAGTTCCAACCCCAAGCACGAACGTTGCCGTCCATCTTGACCACGACCGTGTGCGCGCCGCCAAGCGCGACCGCACTCACCGGCCCAACGTCCGTCGGGAGACTGCTCTGCCCATAGTCGTTCCGACCCCATAGCGTTACGCTTCCGTCAGCGCGCATGACGCCAGAGTGGAAGGCGCCACTTGCAAGAGCGCTGACTGCCCCCAAGTCGCTCGGCACATTCGTCTGGCCGTAGTCGTTCCTTCCCCACGCCCGCACCACCTGCGCCTCCACGGGCGCCGCCACGGTGAGCACCGACGCCGACACCAACGCACCCGCGACCTGCTTGCGCCACATGATGCTCATCCGTTCATCCCCATGCGTCACGCTGCGATCCACGGCCCACACGGCGGAACCATCCACCGCCATCTTCGAGAGCCTCGCCCGCCGCCGCGCCGTGACGAGCGCGCTGCGGGGTCTGCAAGGTAGCGGACGGCCAAGGCGGAACCAAGATCGAACCCGGGAAATCACCTGTCAAGAATCGCTACAGATTCAGACAGCTGAATCCTGCCCGCCGCAGCGCGGAGGTGACGGAATCCGACGGTCCACCCGAATCCGCCGCGCGAACTTGGATCGCGCGCGCCACTCCGCTACCTTCCCCACTCACGACCCGCGGGCCAACCCACGGGAGAAAGGATCGAATCATGGACTTCAGGTGGATGGCCGCGGCATGCGCCGCGATGGTGGTCGGGGGTGCCTCGGCGCAGGACGCGGTGCAGTGGCGTGTGGAGAACGGCGGGAATGGGCATTGGTACGCCTCACTTCGCCTTGCCAAACAGCCGGAGTGGCTGCCTGCAAAGAGCGCGGCCGAAGCGCGTGGGGCGCATCTCGCGACGCTCACAAGCGCGGGCGAAAACCAGTTTGTCTTCCAGGTCGCGGTCGTGCAGGGCGCTTTCGCAGGCATCAACGGACCGTATCTCGGCGGGCGAAAGAACGCCGGCGGATCGTTCGAGTGGATCACGGGGGAGCCGTTTGCTTTCACAAGCTGGCGACCCGGCGAACCGAGCTCTGGAAACTGGGAGCCCTACCTCAGCTTTCTGGGGATTGATGGAGCACCCGCGCCGCTCTGGAACGATATCGACTCGCCTGAAACCGAGTGGTCGATGATTGAGTGGTCCGCCGACTGCAACGGCGACGGCATCGTCGACTACGGGCAGTGCCGCGATGGCTCGCTCCCCGACTACAACGGAAACAACATCCCCGACTGCTGCGAGCAGGGCGTGCCATGTGTGGCCGGGGATTACCCCGTGCAGTGGCGCGAGAGCGAAGGCGGCAACGGTCACTGGTACCAGCTGCGGCCGAAGGTCGGCGACTGGTTTGAGTGCCGGGTTGCCGCACAGGCCCTGCAAGGTGACCTCGCATCTACCTCGACCGATCCCGAGAACTCCTTCGTCGAGCGAATCGTGCCGCCCAAGCAGTTCCCGATTTGGAACAGGGTCTTCCTCGGTGGCCGGCAACTCCCAAACAGCGCGCCCAACGAGGGCTGGTACTGGGTGGACGGCAGCGAATGGTCATACACGGACTGGTACTTCAACCAGCCGAACGGCGGCGAGACATTCCTCGTGACGATGCCCGACGAGAACGGCTGTACCTGGGGCGACTATCCTGCGGACAGCGGTGACATCTACTACTTCGTCATCGAATGGTCCGCCGACTGCAACAACGACGGCATCGTCGACTACGGTCAGATCCTCACGGGCCAGCTCGCCGACACGAACGCGAACGGCATCCCCGACACCTGCGAAGTCGATCCCTGCCCCGGCGATGTCACGAACAACGGCGTCGTGAACGGCACCGACCTCGCGGCGATCCTCGCCGCGTGGGGTTCGGACGGCTCGAACAAGTTCAACTGCGACATCGACAACGACGGAGTCGTCGGTGGCAGCGACCTCGCGTTCGTGCTCGTCGGCTGGGGGGCGTGCCCGTGACCACCTAACGAACGCGCCCTTCCGCGTTAGCACGACCTGACGGGCCCTCGTAGCCCTTCCGCAGCCCGGCTGACCGTCGGGTTGTGTTTGTTTTGGGGCTCGTCAGCACTGCACGCACTCGGAATCGGGGGCACCGGGATTCCACACCTTGAAGGAGGTGCGGTCATGCCATTGACCGTGAACGCTGGGCTTAGCACGGCGGCGTGCAAAGTGAAATGGCCGCCAGCGATGTGGCGGCCTTTCTCTTGGGTGTCAGGGCTTGTGTCCGTCGTTCAGGGGTTCACGAGATTCAGCGGGCAGTCCGACGGCGGGAACGGCACGCGCGGCGCGTCGCCCCAGTTCGAGAGGACGGCGGCGAGGTCCGCGCCGTCGACCTTCTCGTCGGCGTTGCTGTCGGCGGCGGCTCTGAATCCCTGAGTCGGCGAGGAGATGACCTTCCAGCCGCACTGCGGACTCGAGATGCAAGTTCCTCCGGAGGTCCAGTTGTAAATGAGCAGGACTTCAATCGTTCCGTCCGACCACGCGCGGTAGAGCCGGTCGAGAGCCTGGTTGTTCCCCGTGGCTCCCGCGTCGCCCACCCCATACCACACCACCGTCGGCTCACCGCCGGCCTGCGCGCTTGCGGCAGCCGCGATCGCCGCGGCCGGAACGGTCGATGACGACGCGCTCGCCGATGGCGCGAGGTTTGCGACGAGCGGGTGGATCACGATGCCGAGGCCGAGGATGGCGAGACCGGCGCCTGTCGAGATGTTCTTCATGGTGTGCTTCTCCGTGGGCCGGGAGCGTCTTCTCCCGGCCATGTTGAAACATGGACTGCGCCGCCGACGGGCGCGAGGCATGAAGTTAACTCCGCGGAAGACGGGCTCCAAGCCGTCGACATGAATTCGTCGATGGATGTCCGCATCCCGGGATAATCAGCCCCGCAGAGTCCGTGCCCCGTCGCTGACTCCGTCGACGCGCTCGAGCCACCGCAAAGTCGGAGCAAACCCCGCAGCCGTCAGCACTTCGATGCCTTCTGGAGCCCCCAATCGCCTACCCTTTCCGCTCGCCCCGCGATTCCGAGACAACCGCAATGCCCCCCATCCAACGACGCCCCGTTCCGCCGCCGAAGGAGTGTGCCTCGTGCCATCGGCCGTTCACCTGGCGCAAGAAGTGGGAGCGCGACTGGGAGCATGTGCGCTACTGCTCGGACGCGTGTCGCCGACGCGGGCCCGTCGAGCCGCCCGCGTCGAACGGCGACACCGGGCGCAGCGCAACGCGCAATCGGTAGAACGAAGGCGAATCAACCACCATGCGATCACTGCAGGCCGTCAGCGCCGTCCTCCTCTCCGTTCCCCTGATCGGGTCCGCGGCGAACCACGCCTTCAAGTGGGTCAACCCGCCGATGAGCGACGGCTCGCGCGGCGCAGAGATGTGGGAACTGATCCGCGACGGCGGCTTGATGGACTGGCTCGCCGTCGGGCACTTGGTGCTCGGCATCCTGCTTCTCGTGCCGCGCACGCGGTTTGCGGCGGGCGTGATGCAGCTGCCGATCACCATCGGGATCGTCGCGTTCAATGTCACGATGTTCCCGCCGGGCATCGCGCTTGCGATCGGAATGCTCGTCGTCAACCTCGGCGTGGTGCTCGCGCCGCGCGACCTTCGTCGACTGCTCGCGCCTTCCGCGGAGTGACCGCTTCGGCGCGCGCCGCTACATGAGGGAGATCGCGCAGATCGCGCCGCTCATCGCCAGCATCAGCGCCGCCGGCACAAACTTCGACACGGGGTCGCGCACCTTCAGGTGCATGGCCACCGCGCCCATCATGAGAACAGCGACCACCGCAGCCGCAGGCAGCACGACGGGCGGAAATGCGAGCCCCACCAGCAGCAGCACGCCGCAGATGATCTTCAGGCCACCGACGATGTAGAACATCGGCGCCGGCAGCCCGTAGGCCGCGAACTCGTCCTTGAGGTTCTTCGCCTCGCCGCCGCGATAGGCGGTCGCGCTCTGGCGACGCAGCAGCCACACATTCAGGAGACCCAAACCGACGATTGCCTGGAGGATGAGTCCGATCGTGTGTTGCATTCGATGCACGGTATCCGATCGCGGCGCCTCTCACGCGACCTACACTCCCATCTTGAACACTCCGACGCAGATCGTCTTCGAAATCGCCCGCGCGACCTCGGCTATCGCGTTTCTTTCCTACGGGATCGTTTGCTTGATCGGCCCACGAATGGAGGCGGAGTTCAAGCGCTACGGCCTTGCGCGATTCCGCCGCCTGATTGGCGCATTGGAGTGCCTCGGCGCGCTTGGGCTGGTGGTGGGCCACTTCAATCGCCCCGTGCTTGTGCTGTCCGCCGCTGGTCTCACGCTCACCATGCTGATGGCCATCGCCACGCGCATCCGCATCGGCGACTCGCTGGCAAAAACCCTTCCGGCGATCGTGCTGTTGGTGCTGAATGCGTTTGTGCTTGGGTTTGCCGTCGTGAACTCGTAGGCGCTGCCACTCGAGGTGGCGCGCGGAAACGTCTTCCGACGCGCCGGGGGCATCCTCCGCACCCAGGAGACCAGAGCCGCAGGCATCGAGCGCATCAAGGTCGGTGGTCGCGAGCTTCGCGTCTACGGTGCGGCGAAGACCGTCGCCGACTGCTTCAAGTTCCGCAACAAGATCGGCAAGGACATCGCGATCGAGGCGCTGCGCACCTACCTGCGCCGCAAGGACGCGAAGCCGGGAAATCGGGTGAAGGCCCTCCTGCACTTCGCGCGCATCAACCGCGTGCAGGCGGTGATGGCTCCGTATGTCGACGGCCTGCTTGCGGCCAGGGGTTCACCGCCCAAGGCGTGCCCTCGGCGTCGCCTGAGTCGATGGCGGGCACGCGGGAGAAGGGGTTTCGGTTCCGGTGACACCGGGGCCAGCCGCTGACGCGGAGCGGATCGAACCGACCTTCCTGCGCTGACGGAGGGGGTCATGCCAGTTATCTGCCAATCGAAGAGGCTTCGGTGCGTCCTTATGGAACTTAAACTTCCACTTTTACGCTCTGTAGCCTACTGTTCCAGCCGAGGAACCTGCCATGATCGATCCCACCGCCACCCATCCCCTGCTCCGCGAGCTCAACGACGCGCTCGCGATCGAGGGCGCCGAGCCCGCGGACTGGATCGTCTGCGGCGGGACCGCCCTCGGAATCCTTGGCCTGGTGCAGCGGCCGACGCGCGACGTCGACGTGATCAGCGGTTGGAGCTCTGCAACGCTGCAGATCGTCCAGATCGATCGCTTCCCGCCCGCGGTGGAACGAGCCATCGTGCGCGTGGCCGAGGCGCATCCCGAGCTCAAGTCATCTGGGATCAGCTGGGTCAACCTCGGTCCCAAGGGACTCCTCGACTTCGGCCTGCCGCCCGGATGCACGGGAAGGCTCACGCCCCGCACCATCGGCACGCACCTCACGCTGCGGCTTCCGGACCGGCGCGACCTGATCGCCTTCAAGCTGTTCGCGGCGGCGGACGCCGCACACGGTCGACAGTCGGTGCACAAGTCGGACCTGCGCGAACTCGCCCCGAACGAGGAAGAGCTGCGCTTCGCCATCGACTGGGTGATCACGATCCCCGACCGCAATCACCAACTCCGCGCCGAGCTGCGCGAGTTCCTGCAGGAGCTTGGCCATGAAGACCTCGCCTACTACATCGCGTGAGGAGCGCGTCCGCGCGGCGCTGCTCGACGTGCTGCACGCGCAATGGCGTGAGCTGGGCGTGCCCTTTCAGGCACCGGCATTCGAGCATCCATTGGAGGTGATCGACCCCGAGGCGCTGCTGTGGTGCTCGCTGCACTTCTTCGGAGGCGAACCGCGGCTCGAGGAGGCCGTGCGAAGCTGGTTCTCCACGAACCGCGCACGCGTCAACACGCAGCGCCTCAACACGCTCGCGCGACGCAACGAACAGGAGCCTGCCGAGGCGGCACGCGTGGCTGCCTGGCGGAGCGTCAACGGCCTTCGCCGACTCGTGACGCGAAAGCACGTCGGCCTCGCAGCATCGACCCCCGCATCGCTGCACCTGCGGTCGCGCGACGTGCTCGGAAACGACTGCGCCGCGTACCTCATCGTGGCGCTCCTCGGAAGCCCGCGCGGCGTGCGCTGCCGCGACGTCGCCGACTCGACCGGCTACACGTATCGCTGCGTCGCGGACACCGCGTCATCGTGGGCAGATGCAGGGCTCGTGCGCCTAGAGCATGGCTTCTGCACGATCCTCGACCCAACGCCGTGGGCACAGCTGCTGCGGTGCGAAGTGGCCGATGTCGTGACGGTCGACTGGCAAGCCGCGTACGGAGCCGTGCTCGAGTACCTGCTGACGCTGGCGCGCGCGCGCGCGGCGGGCGTCGCCGAGGACAGCCCGCTTCTCGCCGCAGCCGCGACGAAGGCGGACGGCGTCCTGCAGGGTGCGGCCGCAGGCGTTGCACCAGAGCGCGCGCCCGCGATCGAGGCGCTCCGCAACGCGATCCGGGCGGGATGAGTGCGCCTGCAAAGCGACGCAAAAAGCGACGCACTTCGCCCCCAAAGCGGCGCCCAAAATTGAGACACTGGGCGTCACAGCACCCGACCGCCCCAAAGGAAACACCGGTTCGCACCGCTTCGTTTCGCCCTCGCGTAACCCCCCAAACGCAGCGTGGTTGTGCCGCTCAGTGCGAGCGAACACGCAGTTTGAGCGGTCGCAGCTGCGGCCGCTCCCTCTGGCGCGATTCACGCCAAAGGCTGCCGCCGCAAAGCTAGCACCAAAGCCCGCTGCCGCAGCAGCGGGCGCTCAAACAATGGGCGGAGAGGGATTCGAACCCCCGAAGGCTAAGCCAACAGATTTACAGTCTGTCCTCGTTGACCACTTGAGTATCCGCCCGAAGTGGTTTCCCCGCGGGGAAGCGGGTCTGAAAGTCTACCCGCGGATTCCAACCCCCGCAAACTCCCTGAAAACTCGCCGCGTGCGTGGACCTTGTCCTGCCGCAGGGCCGCGCACCGAACTCGCGGGGACGCCGTCCAATAATGGCCATCGCTTCTGCGCCGAGCGACTTCGCGCCGCATGCGCGATCGATCCCGCCGTCACCAAGCGTCCACGATCCGCCAACGATCGCCGAGATCGCCCCCTGTAATCAACAGCCGTGCGGTGAGGGTCGATCATCCCTTCGCAGTTTTCAATCCAGCCTGTGCGGTCGTGAGATGAATGTTGTGAACCTCCGCGAAACCCAACAGCTCCTTCGGAACCACCGAACGCCAACTGCCCGCGCGTCTTCGCGGCGCGCGATGCCGCCCCTGGCACCAGAGACCTGAAAACCAGAACCCTCGCGGGTCGACCGTTCGTCGCGCACGCCGACGGAAGGTTCCGCGGGAATCCCGGCTGCAACCGAGCCATCCGTACTCCGCGTGCGTTCTCCTGCCCCACCGACACTTCGGACCGACCCCGCCATACCCCCGCCATCTACCCTATGCCGAACCTCCAACACCGGACGAGCATGACGCAGAACGCTTCCAGTTCCCGCACC
>Ga0209972_10001176_pt1 | contig 23437 bp, 16 predicted proteins | sample NOAtaG_7_FD_187302 | JGI IMG/M metagenome (GOLD analysis project Ga0209972, IMG submission 187302) | Freshwater lake microbial communities from Lake Erie, under a cyanobacterial bloom - NOAA_Erie_Diel1S_2200h metaG (SPAdes) (version 2) | ecosystem: Environmental > Aquatic > Freshwater > Lake ... | reverse complement strand
CTCAAACTTAATTCTAAACTAAATCATTTTGCTCTCAAATCCAAGTTATATATCAAGGCTTTGCAGCAATCTTACTTGGAATGGCACTCCCTGAAACCTTTTTAGACTTCTGCGTAATATGAGTTATCTAAATGGTAGATGTTTCCAAATATTGTTATGAATTTTAACATATAAAAAAGTGTGGCTCAGACAAGCCACACTTTTTTATATGGTTATAGTTTTTTAGAGAGCAGCAGCTAACTTTAACTCATTAGTTTCCAAGATTTGTTGAAGCTCTTCGGCATCAACGGTTTCACGCTCAACGAGATCTTTGGCAATCTTATCGAGAACATGACGGTTATCAACGAGCAGTTGCTTAGCACGACGGTAAGCATCAGCTACGAGAATACCAACCTCCTCATCAATGGTTGCGGCAGTTTCTTCCGAGAAGTCACGCTCGGCGGCGATATCACGACCGAGGAACATATTGCCACTGGAACGACCTAGGGCAACAGGTCCAAGCTTTTCACTCATGCCGAAACGCATTACCATTTGACGAGCTATCGCCGCGACTTGTTGGAGATCACTAGATGCACCTGTAGTTACTTCTTCTTCACCAAAGACAATTTCTTCAGCGATGCGACCACCTAGGGCAACTGCCATTTGGTTTTGCAAGTAAGCACGACTTTGCATTCTTTCTTCGGTAGGCAAGAACCATGTTAAACCTCCAGCACGACCACGAGGAATGATCGTGACTTTTTGGATGGCATCATAATCGGGCATTAATGCTCCAACGAGAGCATGACCTGCTTCATGATAGGCAACTAATTCTTTGCGCTTTTCGCTCATGACGCGATCTTTCTTTTCGGGACCAACCAAGACGCGATCAACTGCATCATTGATTTCGTCCATCGAGATTTCGGTCAAATTACGACGTGCAGCGAGAATAGCAGCTTCATTTAATAGATTAGACAAATCAGCACCTGTAAATCCAGGAGTACGACGGGCAATCTTTTCCAAATCAACATCTTTAGATAAAGTTTTGCCGCGTGCATGAACTCCGAGAATTTCCAGACGACCTGCGAAGTCAGGTCGATCAACAACAACTTGGCGATCGAAACGTCCAGGACGGAGTAACGCTGCATCCAATACATCAGGACGGTTTGTTGCTGCAACAATGATGATGCCTGTATTACCTTCAAAGCCATCCATTTCGGTAAGTAATTGGTTGAGGGTCTGTTCGCGCTCATCGTTACCACCGCCGAGCCCAGCACCACGCTGACGACCGACTGCATCAATTTCATCGATAAACACGATACAAGGTGCATTTGACTTAGCCTGCTCGAACAGGTCACGCACACGGGATGCACCGACACCAACGAACATTTCTACGAATTCTGAACCAGAAATACTGAAGAAAGGTACGCCAGCTTCACCAGCAACGGCACGAGCTAGTAGAGTTTTTCCAGTCCCAGGAGGTCCAACGAGGAGTACACCTTTAGGAATCTTTGCACCTACAGCCGTAAAACGATCAGGATTTTTGAGGAAGTCTACAACTTCGGTCAGTTCAAATTTAGCTTGCTCAATTCCTGCGACATCGGTGAAGGTAACTTGAGTTTGAGGCTCCATCTGGACGCGAGCGCGGGACTTGCCAAAATTCATCGCTTGATTACCAGGACCTGCTTGGGCGCGACGTAGTAGGAAAAATAAGCCGACTAAAAGCAAAATAGGCAAAATCAAGCTACTCAAGGTTTGAATCAATGCGCCATCATTACGACGAGGAGCTACATCTAATTCAACATTGTTTTCTCTGAGGGTTTTGATGAATTCAGGGTCGTTAGGCAAGTTGACGCGCACTTTGCGCTTACCTTCAGGACCTCCTGGTACAGTTGCTTCGGCAAAAGTCCGATCAGGACTGAGGGTAACTCTAGAGACACCTGCGGGTTTCTTTCTGACTTCTTCTATCAGTTTGCTATAGCGCCATTCCCCTTGAGTGGCGGGCTGACTATCGAGCAGGGTTGTCCCTAAGGTAATAACGACAATGCCAAGCAGTGCGTATAAACCAAAATTTTTCCACTTTTTATTATTATTGTCGTTTTTATTATTGCTTTTCACTACTACTGCTCCATCAATAGAGGGGTTCTTAGTTGATTTTGCCAAGAACAGATGATTTTATTAACCAATCTTAACGCAAGCAGTCTAGAATCTGTCTAAATGACTTCAGAATCCCTCTTTAGATCGATCGCATTGTCTACTGATAGGGCTAGCGATCCCCCTAAATGAAGCGTCATTAAAGCAAAACATAGTTAACTTTTTGAGATTGTGAACTGAAAAACCATGAATGCAAATCAATGGCAATGGCGAGAAGGCGTATTAACCTGTGAATTATTGTCTGACTGGTCCCATGGTTTTTTTACGCGATCGCACGCTCCTAAATTACCTGCTGATCTCCATCATCACCTTGCTGGATCAGGCAAAGCCTATCGCGCTAAGCAGGTGCATGGTAATCGTTTAATTCATGCTAATGAAATTGAAACTATTCCCGATGCTGTTTTACCTGAAGCCGATGGGGTATGGTTAACTCGCGATCGCCACAGTACTAATTGCCATCGCTCTGTATGGGTATGTACGGCTGATTGCGTACCAGTGCTGATTGGCGATCGCAAATTAGGATCGGTCGCTGCCGTTCATGCTGGCTGGCGTGGCACGGCTTCGGGAATTGTAATGAAAGCGATCGCGATACTATGTGAGCAAGGCAGCGAATTAAAGAATTTACGGGTTGCTCTTGGACCTGCGATTTCTGGACAGGTGTATCAAGTGTCACAAGAGGTCGCCCAGCAGGTGACAGGGACGATTAATCAATTAGTGGGTGTCCACCCCGATGAGCATCCCGAACGAGTGAAGATCGATTTGCGCCAAGTACAAGTACAACAACTTAATGAATTGGGTATACCCTCAGAAAATGTAGCGATCGCACCTTACTGCACATTACAACATGAGGAAATTTTCTTTTCCTATCGTCGATATTCTCTGAATAATCCTAATTCCCAACCTAGATCTCCACAAGTGCAATGGTCAGGGATTGTGATCGGTTAATATTTAAACAGTTTCTCTATCATGGATCGTCAGATAAAGGCTTTGTATTTAGCATTGCTTCAAGATCAGCAAACTCATCTAATACAGAATTAAACTCGTGATTAGCATTACTGTCAAAGGTGATTTCTGCGGGTAGCTGTGTATTTTCAGTATTGGGCTTATTTGTTTTGTCAGCATTATTTAGTTCATCGACACTAGCTAAAAATTTATTTACGAGATACTCTTGCACTAAAAATTTAGGATCTTTATTTTCTGGATTGTTTTCAGATGTGGTTTTCTGTGAATCTTGTGTGATCACCTGTGTCTCAAGTGATGTTGAAAACTCAATCAATTCAGGGATAGCTGCCTCTAAAATCTCCTCAGAGATTAAGACTTCTTCAGCGATCTCGGTTGCTTGATCTGATACCGAGGAGATTTCAATAATATCCTCAACTTCTTGGTTTTCATTATCAACGTCTTCGCTAGAGTCACCTAAGTAGTCTTGGAGAATATTCTCTAAATAAGCATTGATGGTAACTAGCTCATCCAAGCTTTCGTCCAAATCTGAGGATTCATTTTCTGAATTTTTTACTCGTTCAATCGTGAAATCAGCTTGTATATCTGCTTCAGATGCTGAATCTTTAGCAACAACAGGTACTACATCTATTGAAAGATCAGATTTCTCTGTTATCTCACTAATAGATGATTCTTCAAGAATTTCAGTCACATCGTTAGTATCTTCTTGAATATCCAACTTGATATCAGAGCTAGTATTAAAATTATCTTCTACAAGATCATGCAATTCAGATTTTGGTGCATTTTCAACAATATCTAAGAGCATCTCAGGTGCAGGATCGTTAAACTCTGCTTGTGCAGCCTCTTCAGGAGTAGGCTCTATAAAATCATCACTGTTCGTATCTTCAGATATTTCTAATTCAGACTCAGTAACTACTTCATTAACATCTAAAGATTCAATAGCATCTGAAGTATCTTCGTCAATTTCTAGAGTTGCTTCTTCGGAGGATTCATTAACAATTGCTTCAGCTATTTCTTCGAGAGTGTCATCGTGAATATCTGCAACTACTTCAGAATCAACTTGTGTAGGTTCTTCAATCGTTACGACGAGATTTACTTCAGTTTCTGTAGTTACTTCTACAAGATCATCGACTTCAAAATCTGAGTTATTTGATTCTTCCTGAATAGCGATCGCATCATCCTGCACATCTTCAGTTCCTAATTCCTCAGAAATTTCTAGGATTAACTCAGGGGTAAATTCCTCTTGAATCTCTGCATCTAAGGAGATCTCAATTTCCTCAGAAACTACTTCTTCAGTAAAGTTATTAAAATCAAAATTTTTATCTACAGATTCAACGATTTCAACAACTTCTGAGTTTGATTCAGTTACAGTTTCTTCAACAATATCACTTATTTCCTCGTTCTGAGATTCTTCTACAACATCTTGAGTTTGTTCAGATGTTGATTCTTGAGGCGCATCTTTTTGCTCAATAGGTTCAGAAATTGGTGATTCTTCAAAAAATTTTAAAAGTTGAGGTGATTGCCAGCCGATATTAGTAAAGTTATTTTTGATTTTTTCAATTGCAAAAGGTTGTAAGCTTCTGATTTCTGACTCAGCTGTGAGCTTAATGCGTAGAGCCGAAACGCCTGATTGCAATAAAGCGTTACTTAATAAAAAGCAAATTTCAGCCCAGATAATCCCAAATAAACGTAATCCCGCAGGAAATGGCGCGATCGCTTGAGCGAGAGGAGCAGCTATGTAGATCTTGCAAAAAAATGCACTCATTACAAAGGCAATGGCGATCGCTAACCAGCCTGTGACATACCAACCATTACGTTGTTGCTTAACTAGAGTCAGTACACGACGTTCAACTTCATTCAACTTCTCGGATGGTTTTACTAAAAACCAAAGACTGAAAGGCGAAAAAGGTTGCTGCCACTGTAGCCACACAACTGCGGCAATCGCAGGAAATCCCAGCAAAAAAATCTCTAACCATGAGGGAAATACAGGATCACCCACTGCTAAGCCTGCCATGCTTAGCACCAATAACCACGGCACACCAGCAAGAAAAGCAATATTTCCCCAAATAAATGGATGGTTACTGATGGAGTTATTGTCACTTAACGCAAAGGGATTTGGTGAAGTCATAGAATATTAATAAATAATTTATATTTTGTAAGCTTTTGCGATGAGTCTCCTGTACCTTGTTTTTATCCTAAACCAGTAGTTAAACGAGTCCAAAAACCTTCATAAATCTGCAACACTTCAGGCTCAAGTTTAGTAATGCGTTCACTCAATTTAATTATCCCTTCTGTAGGTTCTAAAGCTGTAATTGCCTTAAGATCATCAGGGAGCATTGATTTAGCAATTTTATTAGTTGTCCCAAAGCTATTAGCATCACTGATTTTTGCGGCAACTTCAGGCTTCATTACATAATTAATCCAAGCATGGGCGCCTTCAATATTGGACGCACCCCTTGGGATTGCCATTGTATCCGTCCAGATCGATGTCCCACTAGTCGGTAAAATATATTTGATATTTGGATCTTGTCGCGCCAAACTGATTGCATCCCCTGAAAAAGCCATACACATCATCAAATCACCCGAAGCTAGAGGATCTTTCCAAGCATCAGTAGTGAAATTGGCGATCGCTGGCATGAGTTCGCGTAACTTCTGAAAAGCTTGTTCAATTTTGTCTGGCTCTTTCGTGTTGTAGGAGTGTCCCAGAATATGTAATGCCATACCCATCACTTCTCGTGGATCGTTAACTAGGGTAATTCGCAACTTACTCTTGTGATTCCATAGATAATTCCAGTCTGTTGGCTCTTCTCCAACGATTGAGTTAACTGCTTTAACGTTATAAGCAAGCCCTGTTGTCCCTAAACTGACGGGGATACTGAATACTGCACCACGATCATGGGGTAAGTCTAAATAATTGCTAGCAATATTACTAATATTAGGTAGTAATTTTTTATTGAGAGGGGCAAGTAATTTCTTATCCCGCATCTGCGTCACCATATAGTCACTGGGATAGATGATGCTATAGCCAGATCGCCCACCTGATGCTTCTAGCTTAGCTAACATAACCTCATTAGAATCATAGGCATCACCGACAACTTTAAGCCCTGTTTCTTTGGTAAATCCCTCTAAAACATCTTGGTTATTAATATAGGTAGACCAACCATAGATGTATAAAGTTTGTTTGTCTTGAATAATTGGACGTGGGACATCTTCTTTGGCAGATTCATTTCCATGCGGATCTTTATCAAAAATGCCACAGGCAGAGAGGCTAGATGCACTAGCAAAAGCAGATGTGACATAGGCAGTCTGTCTAAGAAATTTACGTCGAGAGATGCTCATAGAGGTTGATATTATTAGGTCGCAACAGTAGTTTTGGGAAGTGCAACACAATCTTCAGGCATCCATGAAACATAGACCTGACTGTTAAAAGGAGGAGTCTTTTCGCCTTGGTGATTAGAACGAACGAGGGTAACTCGAACGGGTGGCACATTTTCGCTGGCATGGAGATCAACTACAAACTGAGAGTGATCGCCCAAATAAAGGACATTATTGAGGATGCCGCGATAGGTATTGTAGGGTTGATTGGGATATTCGGTAGAGAGTTTGATTTTTTCAGGTCTGACGCTGACGACTGCTTCAGGGATAGGCAGCCAATGTCTAGGCTTGGCGGCGACAATCGCTAAGCCAGTAGATGATCGCAACTCCACAAATGCGCCATCCTGCTCAATTACTCGACATTCAAACAAATTAGTTTCGCCCACAAAATCAGCAACAAAGGCTGAAGATGGACGATCATAAACTTCTGCAGGTGTGCCAATCTGCTCAATCCTGCCTTGATTCATGACTGCAATTCTAGAAGAGATCGCAAGGGCTTCACCTTGATCATGTGTAACCATGATGAAAGAAATACCTAACTCATATTGCAAGTTCGATAGCTCCACCTGCATTTCCTTACGCAGCTTGAAGTCCAATGCGGCAAGCGGTTCATCTAGCAAAATCACCTTAGGACGATTAACTAAGGCTCTTGCTAGTGCTACCCGTTGTTGCTGACCACCTGAGATTTGACTTGGATAGCGATCGCTTAAATGGGAAAGCCGAACTTGCTTGAGAGCTTCTTTAACCCTTTGTTGAATTTCTGGCTTTGCCACCCCCTTGACCGACAATCCAAAGGCAACATTATTAAAAATGGTCATATGTCCAAATAGGGCATAGCTTTGAAATACGGTATTTACAGGCCGTTTGTAAGCAGGAATGTAGGTCATGGGATTGCCTTGAATTAGCACTTCCCCCGCTGATGGCTCCTCAAAACCTGCAACTAGCCTGAGTAGAGTTGTTTTACCACAACCTGAGGGACCGAGAATGCTAAAAAGTTCGCCTCTCTGGACTTGCAGATCGACACTTTGCACTACGGTATTGTTACCAAACATTTTAAAAACTCGTTGAAGTTCGACATCGGGAACCGTACCTGTGGAAGTGGCAAACTGTTTAGCAGGGGTTGACTGTGCCATGTTATTGTTCAAATGTCTACTAAATTAATCAAAATTCCAGTCACTAAGTCTCTCGCATTTTAGCGCGTTGTAGCTGATAAATGAGTTGTAAGGACAAGGCAATTATTACGGAAATTTGTCCTCCGAAAGCAAGAATGATATCAGAAAGTTTGATATTTGCGACTGCAAGCCAAGGGAATCCAAAAAATAACCAGACTCCTGCATAGCGTTCGGGGGTGATCGACAGGCTGAGCATGATTAATACTGGCAGAAAAATTAATGCCGAAACTGTACCTGTTGCCCATGCTGAAGGGTTACGGTTTTTAAGTAATAAAATTAATTGGGTAACTAAAGATAGGATCAAAATCGACATCACAAAGGAAGCAATCACAATTATCGACCTAACACGCATTTCGGCATTGTTCCACGAGTTTACCCAAATTAAAATTGGTAATTGCGTAATTAAAAGGTTGAGGGTGATCGCGATCGGGGCAGGGCTTTTATCTGACCAAATTAAATCCCGCAAAACATAGCCAAAACCCGATGGATGCTCCTCAGTGGTTGACAATGCGCCAAATCTGACCCAATCCAGCAAAGATTGTCGCTGTGGGGTGAGAGCAGCGATCGCGGCTAAAAACACAAAGAAATTAGCAATGTATATAAACAACATCAGCAAAAACTGAAATTCGCCATAAAATCTCTTATCGGTAAAACCAGATTGGACGCAAAATCCTAACATCAAGATTTCTAGATACAGAGTTACCAGATAGCTTTGCCCTTTACTGACTATCGTTGCAGTGGGATTGTGAAAGCGTCTTTCTAAAATGCGCCAGATCGCTAAGCTTAAGAGCCCTAGATTCACAATTGTAAAAATATGTGAAGTCCAGATATTGGATGTAATTGGTAAATACCACCATTCTGTTTGGATAGAATTGATGGGTCCGCCTACTAAAACTTTACTGAAACTACTCCATGTGGTGAAGATATTCCACCACATAAAGGCGGGCACAATCCAAACAAAGGTAACAAACGAGAATACTAAGGCTCCTGCGGTGACTTGTCCACCAAATTTAGCTTGCCAACCACTAAGCAAGGCTAGCAACGTTGCCACACTAAACAGAAGAAAGGCTGTACCTATAAGTAATATGTAAAAACTCAATAAAAAGGAGATCGGGACATTTGCCTTAATGGCAGCTATTAGGTGATAGGGGATCGTTAAGCTTAGCCCAATATAAGCAAGCAATGGTACACCCATAATTTTACCTATGAGAATGCTAATGCTTGATCGCGGACTGATCCGAATAAAGTTAAGCGTACCTTTATAATCTTCAAGGGAAATGTCTGAAATGAGACTATAAACTCCCGCTAGAAATAACACAAATGGCTCAGTCCAAGTAATAAATCGAAATTGCTCTAACCACCAATCTGACCAAGATTTGGCACAGCCAAATCCGCGTATTTGAGCATAGCAGTCTTCACTAGGTATGCGTTGGCTGTAGAACAAAAGTAATAGGATTTGAAATAGTAGTGATAAGCTGATCGCAACTATCAGATTCTTTAACTTGAGCTTGCCACGAATCTCTCTTAATAACTGAGGATTCCAGTTACCAATGCGATCAAGCCAAGATATTGCTGTTGGAGAATTCATTGGTGAATTTTTCATAGGTCATTTTCGACGAATGATGCTATTAGCTGAAAATCATTATCATTCTAAACCAATGAAGATATAGCGTTTACCAGTCTGGTGAAGTACAGGTTTGTTTACCCGCCTTTGGCTGGTAAACAAACCTGTACTTCTCTTGTTTGAAGAACGCTATAACTGATATGTTCACTCTTAAAAGGTGGTGTAAAGTAAAGTGTGTAGATTCTAGGAAATATGAAAAAACCTAACCTAAACATACAATTAAGTAGCTAGACATAAGTAAACTAAAAACCGAGAAGTTTGTTCCGCCCGCTACGCGGGCGGAACAAATTCTCGTTTTGGGTTTTAATTAAGTTGAGCTACTTACTAACAGTAAAATCGATGAATATCTGCAAAGAAATACTCGATAAATTGCTATAAGACATAAAAAAGTATGTGATTTGTGTCAACTTTTTTGATGATTTTTTTAGGAGTTGCTTGCCACAAGATTTAAGGCGATCGCATCTTTAATACGTTGAATTACAAAGTCTTTATCTAAATAAGAAAGTAAACTACCTGCCTTTGGTCCTCTCTCCTTATTTAAGAAAGTATAGTAAACCGCTGCAAATGCGCTCTTTTGAGAAACTTCCACCTGCTTAGAAGTACTGAATAGTAAAGTTTGCAGTTCTTCGCCATCCCAATTCACATCACCTGCAAGGTTAGCGGCTAAAGCCTTAAGATAAGTAACTTGCTCAGCAGTAAGAGTTCTGGCTTTTTCAGGTATGGAATCAAGATACAGAACTAGCTTCTCCTCTTCATCGGCGTAGTCCTGGAGCCACTTTTTACCCACACGAATGCGATCGCGTACTATTGCCCAATCGCGATCGCTCAGGGGATTAGCACTTCTAGCGGCAATTTCGGCTTCAAGATCGAGGTGAGGAATTTGCAACAACGAAATTAAAGTACTGAAGTCAAAGGCTTGATAACTTTCTACCTTCTCATCTGTATTCAACTGCGAATAGATGAGGGGAACCAATTCTTCTTGAGCCTTTTCATCTTTCGGTGCATCATCCTGATATTTGCCAATCAAAGTATCATAGTCACGGAAGAGACGAGTCACAGTCTCATAATTAGGCATGAAGTTAATCACACTGCGGGGCTGTGTCCGCAACATCAGGAACCGCAATAGTTCAGGGGGTAACAGATCAGCAATTTCCTTGGCACTAGAACCAACTCCTTTAGAAGAACTCATCTTTGTTCCATTTACTAAGATAAATTCATAGGGAGCATGAGTGGGAGGATTTTTCTTGAGAACTTTACGACAGATGGAATTAGCAACATCACGGGAACCTCCTTTTTGTGAGTGATCCTTACCAGCAAGTTCAATTGACACGCCAACAACATCCCATTTCGCTACCCACTCTACTTTCCAAGGTAACTTCCCATTGCCATCAAATGGTGATACCCAACCTGTATGACCGCAACCCTCGACATATTCCATAGCATTGGTCTGACAGGTATAGAAGACCTTACCATCTTGGTAGTCAGTAACCACGGTAGTCGCGATCTTTCCACAGTTTTCACAAATGGTTTGGAAGGGATACCAATTGGAAGGACGATCAGCTTTGCTGACTTCTTTGTAAGCTTCACGAACTAAGTGAGCATTGTTCAAAAACAAATCAATGTAGGGATTCATTTTACCTGAACGATAGAAATCGCGTAAATAATAGATTTCAGGACGTACGCCTAAATGTTCAAAAACATCCAAAAATTCGCCCATAAAGTACTTGGCATAGTCAGTTGCTGCTGTCTCGTCGGGGGAAGGAACATTACAAAGGGGATAGCCAAGATAGTGCGAGAATTTCTCCTTATCTAAATAATGGGGTACAGTGTCGAGAGCATCATAGTCATCAACTCCATAGGTAAAAGTGACGGGTTTGCCTGCGTGTTTAAGGGCGCGATAAATGGCATCGTGAATCACAACCCCGCGCAATGAGCCAACATGAACGCGCCCAGAGGGGGTTTTAGAATCGTTAACAATAATGAGATCGCCGCTTGCATCTGCTGCAAATTTATCCGCCCAGAACATAGTAATAATTATCCGAAAATCTTTCAAAAGTTAAGTTTGTCACGCAAAGTTGACTGTTAATCCAATTTCGCTCATTCACTAGTCTATCAGTAATCTCGCTGTCACCACAAAAACAAAAAGACAGCACAAAACGCCGTCTAATGAAATTTAGAAGCGATTTTCATATTCGATGGAAATCCCTCTATTGCCATCAGAGCCATAATTACCACGCATGAGAATATTCGGATCAACACGATAGCGAATCGAGAAATTAGTTGGCTGCGTAGAATCATTAATGATGCGTTGCAGTGCGATCGAAAAACTGTTACTGACATTGACCGCAGCCTCAGCCGATAGCCCAAGAGTGCCTGTGCGACTGCTGCCAGTGGTATTAGTAGTAACTGGGCTCAAGTTGAATTCTGCCAGATTCAGGGCATCACCAATCGCATCTTGCAGGAAGTTTAAGACTGTGCTACCCGCAAAGTTAGCAAGAGCCGACGCAGGATCGGAAGCACCTTGATTCTGGAGTACACCACCACCTATGAGAGCAATAATTTCCGATTGACTACGGGGTGGACTACTAGAGAGACGAATATCTGGCACGAGAGCTGTACCCGTGACACTAGCTTGAACCTGTAGGGTACGTTGCGAACCTAAGTTGCTGACAGGTACTTCATTGGGACTGAATAGGTCATTAGGACGATTGGAGTTGATTGGTACGCGCGTTACTTCGGAAACTGCACCTGATACACGAACATTTAGGATTGGATTCAAGCCTTGAGTCGCTTTAAATTCGACAAAGTTCTCATAAGAGCGATCAAGACGGAATCTTGCCGAAATAGCATTAAACTGACCACGGGTGATACTTACCCTACCCTCTGGTGCTGGTTTTTGCAATGTTCCATTCACAATTAAAGTTCCCTCACCGAGGAAGTTAAATATAGGGAAGCGAGTCACCTGCATATTTTGGAGCTTCACTACAAGGCGCTCAAAAGCAACATCAGGTACATCACTATTGCTATTTGTCGCCGCCGTACTATTCGGATCAGCATCATTACCAATGACGAAACGTCCATCCCCCAGTAAAACTTCACCTGTAATTTCGGGTGTGAGTAATGAACCGAGGACAATCACACGACTATTGAAGTTATTAGAGCTGATATCGCGAATATTTAGTTTAAGCTGATCGGCATTAATGGCAAGAGCCTGTTGATATTCAGGAGTATCTGGTTTGAGGAGATTGGGGTTGCTAATGGGTAAGATGCCTTTCATCGTCAATTTGCCTTCACTAAAATTACTGGTGATATTACTAATTAAGCGATCACTAGTAAAAGCAATATCCCCTCGCACTTCTGAGAAGTCTCCAGGTAAGCCTGCGACCTTAACTTTGGCATTATCGACTGTGATTTTGCCTGCAATCTTGGGATCTCTAAAAGTGCCCGACGCAGTGAGGTCAATACTGCCCTTGCCATCAACCCAGCGTACAGGCTGGTTAAAGATATTAATAAAGGCAATACCCTCATTTTTTACATCTAATTTCACATTGAAATTACCAAAAACACCCACATTCCCAGTAGCAACTACGGCTTCCTTACCAAATACCTTCATATTGACGCTAAAGTTCACATTTAACTTGTCATAGTTAAACTGCACAGCAATGAATTCGATGGGCTGACGATTTACCGTGCCATCGGTCAAGCTCAATTTGCCAACAACTTTAGTATCGAGGAGACTAGTGCCTGTAATTGAAAGATTCCCATTGATTTTACCAGTTAAATCAATGGGAATCGCACTAAAGAAAGGGAGTGGTCGTAAAGATTCAATTGGGAAATCTCTGAGTTCTATTTCGCCACTTTGTTCACGGACACGCAGTAAGGGATTTGATGCAGGTGCAAGTCTAAGACGGGCTTTAGTAATCTTGCCATAGCTTTTGTCAGACTGGAAGTTAGCATTGGCGATCGCAAATACACCATTGGAATAAAGACCTACTACCTTGACATCGTCGATCGCAAATTTACCATATTCAAATTTCTTGCCAACTAGATCAAAACCTAAGCGAATGCCGCGATGCTTATTAAAGCCAAATGTAACTTTGCCTTTAATATCACCACGAAATTCTGTTAATGGCGGAAGATTAAAATTACGAGTTGAGTTAACAGTTTCCTGTTGCTCTTGGCGAAGTTCAATTTGTGAAAGATACTGAAGTTGCTTGTATAGTGGCTCACCCAATAATCTAATCGCCTCTAGAGGTTGGAGATTGGCGGCTCTCGTTTTTGTCAAACTGAATACTTGCGTTGTATCCACAATATTTGCCCATTGCAGAGTCGCAAATACATCCTGCATTCTTCCCTGTGCAATTTCCACTGCACCTGCAAGCGAATCATCAAGAGCAGGACTGTAGGTCAAGTTGAACTTGTATTCATTGGTGGATTCACCCTGCCGTACTGTCAAATTACCGTCACGTAAAGAGAACACACCATCAGCATAGGTGACTTTAGCAATGGCTCGTTCGGCGATAAACCGACCAAATCTGGGACGTTCTATGATAACTTCACCATTGGCTTTGGGATTATTACTAAAATCTGCGATGAGATTACTCGAAACCTTACCACTCAGATCATTTTGTCCTGTGAAGGAAGCCACAAGAGGTAAAGGAAGGTTATTCACTACAACCTGTAGACGATTGGGATTGTTATCTAAGCGTCTACCACGAGCCGTAGCTTCACCTAAATTCACATTAAAGTCAATGGGACGGAAAGATTGATCTAGATTAGCGACAATGCGATCACGATTTCCTCGCAGATCAATATTTGCGCCTTGATTCGCATTGAAGTTAACCTTGCCTTCTAATCTAGGATCAAAGGCGAGTTTATCAACTCTTAAACCTGCTAAAAGCAAATCTCCCGTTGCCTGAGGAACTTTACTAATTCCATCAAGAACACCTTGAAAATTGAGATTATCTAGCTCTATTTGATTAACTTTTAACCCCGCTATTCGTAAGTTTCCCACTAGACGAGGATCTGGGAAATAGCCATTAATTGAACCATTAAAATTGAGAGAACCTCTAGAGGGTGCAACTAGTCCTTGTTTAGCTAATCCTGAGCCAAGGGAGGCGAGATTAACATCTTCTAGTTGTAAGGCTCCTGAGATTTTGAGCTTGTCGATTGCTCCTGATAGATTGCCGCGAAAGTTTAACATCCCCGAAGCTTGAGGAGGTATGACACTAGAGAGCGAGGCTAACCGACTGATACTGACATTGCGCGAAATCATGTCAAGGTTGATCCCTGCAATCCCAGTGGGCAATTGATTAGGCGAATTGTTAGGGAAAGCAAGATCAACATTGCCATTTGCGGTTAAATAGTTGCTAACTTGTAGGGAGGGAATCAGCAGATTTTTGCCATCCCATATAAGATTGGCGGTGATCGCATCGGGAAGCTCAGTGAGTCCCTGAGGTAGTTGGATCGAGGCATCGCCAATGATATCAGTCAAGACAAAACTACCGCGATCGCTTCGCAGATTCAGCAAGCCTTGAAGAATCCCTTTTTGATTGGGCAAGAAAGCGGCTAGGGGAATACCATTACTATTTAGCTGGGTTTTCCATGCACCACTAGCGATGTTATAAGTCCCTGCTAGTCCTACTTCGCCAATGGGAAAACTCACTTTGGTATTGCGAATCGTTGCTAAGCCATCTTCAATAAATACTTCACCACGGGCAGGATAGGTGGCATTGGGAGCTTCAATTTGGGCAAGAACTTGAGGATTATTGAGATTACCAGTAATCTGCAGAGAACTAGTTACTTGTCCGATGGTTACTGGTAACTTAGTGTCGTAAAGATTTATGAATTCTTCAGCAACACCAACGAGACTAGAATTAAATAAAATTTCTGCAGGTTTATCTTTTTGGGGCAATTTAATTTGCCCTATACCTGTCAAAGTAGCACCTGTGGAAGCCGCTTGAAATTTTTTGATCAGCAGCGTATTCAGATCCTTGAGTTCAACCGTAGTAAGAAAGCGATCAACTTTGATGCGATCAAAGCTAACGGGTTTAGGAGTGCTGATTTCCATTGTTAAGGCTGGTTTCTGGGATGTACCTGTGAGTTTGCCACTCAGCTTAATTTCCCCTGCAATCATGACAGGTACTTTCACTTTAAAGCTCTCAATTGCTTTAGCTAAATCTAAAGATGTGCTTGCAAAATTAACATTAAAGCCCTTTTGTTGGTCAAACGTCCCTTCGACCGTTGCTTTTAAAAAGTCATATTCAGCAACAAACTCCTTTAAGCTGGCTGTAGTTCCATCATAGTTAAGCTTACCTGCAATTTGTGTAATTGGTTTTGGTAGCTTAGGTGATTTAATCGAACCTTCGGTAAGTTGGGCGGTGACAGAAATATTAGGAGCCTCTTTACCAGCAAGTATGGCAACTTTCGCCTCAAAATCCAGTAAGCCCTCTTGAATTTCAAAGGGTAAACTTACAGCAAACCCTTGAACGGCAGCAATTTGCAAGTTAGGCGACTGAAGATCTATAGTCCCCTGACCTCTGGTTAAGTCCCAATCAATATCAAAATCCAGACTGCCTTTGCTACTATCTTTATCGGCATTTAAGGTTTTGATCGCTTTTTTCAATTGTTCAGGATTGGGTGGCACAGCGATTGCTGCAATATTTGGTAAGGTCACAAAGCCTTTACCCTTCATTTTCAGACTTTGATTGTTGATATCGGTAATTTTCCAGTTACTATCAATCTGTACCTGACTAAGGGAAACCAATTCACCTTTAGAGATCGATTGGATCGTGATCTGAGCATCATTAAAAGTAATTTTCCGTAAATCAATTAAACCTTCTTGGGTGGGTCGTTCAGGGGGGGTGATTTTCGGTAATTGCAGAAAACCTGTAACGTCTTGCTTCAGAAATACCTGTGGCTGCTCAACAACAGCATCTAAACCAATTTGACGATGGGTGAGATAAGTCCAAGGATCAACCTTAACTTCAATGGCTTCAACGGCAAGAAAATTTGACTCCTTATCGGTTGGCGGTACTAGTGACTTGCCAAACCTAATGCTAGACATGCCTATGCGCTCGACTTTACCAAGTTGTAAAGGACGTTTGATAGCTTTGTTTAACTCCACCTCTAATAAAGGTGATAGTCGCTCATTCAGAAAATAGCGCCCATACCAAAAAGCTCCTAGGATGCTTGCCATTAAGGAGATCGCTAGCCCTACACTTACGCGCCCAAGGTTTCTGGCGAATGTAGATTTGGCTGCTTCCTGCGGTGGTAGTTGAGCCTGTCCCACAAATTTTCACTCCATTGATGCCCTCACAACATCATTTTTGCACATTTATGCAATTACCAAAGTCTTTGCTTTGCAGAGCAAAGACTTTGGTAATTGTCTTAAGTTCAATCTATATCACCAAACACGTTATCAATCAACCAAAACAATAACCCTGACCATACAATTAGGACTTACGCAAAATAGCCAAGAACTCAAGTTCTTGACTGAAAGCTAAAGTCAGCTAAAGCAGACTAAGGAAATTCTATGATCAACCCGTTGAAACGGGTTTAAGCTTTCAGCCTATAATTATTACAGGGCTATAGCGATCACCTCAATTATCACTTATCACTAAAAAGCGATCGCCTACATTAATCTCCAAACTTTAGCGATTACTGATTTAGAAAAGAAACAGACAAGTCTTGGTTAATTATGATGGCTTAGGGAAACGCTTTAATAGCACTACAGTCCACCAGATTGTGAATATGACAAAAGTTGCTAGCAAAGCCCAAGGTGCAGGAGCACTGAGATTTTTAATGGGACTTAGGTTTGCTAAGAATGTGAGATGGAAGATAATCACCATCAATAGCATTGTGGCAACCCCAAACCAAGAAAGATGTACATTGAGAAACCTAATAGACTCCTCACGTCGTTCATCCGATAGCCAATATGCCTTATGGGGCAAATTAATCATTGATGTTGGTACATATTTGAAAATTAGAGGTATTAAGATCGTGAAGGAACTAGTGATGGCAAGAGATACAAAATAGACTATAAAATATCCCATTTTAGAAGTAGTTCCATTGACTTTGCCTGAGATATCGAAATGAGAACCAACGATATCGGGTAGTAATGGATAGAAGCAGATACTTTGGGCGATCGCTACACCAAACACAAATAGAGCGATATACAACGGTAACTTCATCGCTGTATACTCCTTAAGTATATTTACTAAGTAGCTAATTTACGCATAGCTACTTGAGATTATCTAGGTAAACTCAAAACAAAGATATTTTTTGCAGATTGTTGTAACAAAAATCCATCCGTAGGATAAGTTAGCTCCATCGGGAGGCTAAAGTATTAAGTAGATATGTGTATGGAGTTAAAAGGCGTGTCCCCAAGTGAAATCGCAAATATTTCTGGTCAAGGAATATCAGAATTAGATGCCAATTTAGAGCAAAGTTTAGATCAAATTAAGACTAGCGATCTGCATGTAGTCGAGACCTGTCCACTGCTAGCGCCCGTGGAGGTCAAAACCGAGCTATCAATTACCCCTGCGATCGCTAAAGTCGTTTCCGAAGCTAGAGCTAGAATTCGCAATATTTTAAACGGTAGCGATCGTCGTCTATTAGTGGTAGTTGGTCCTTGCTCAATCCATGATGTCAAAGCTGCAAAGGAATATGCTGAAAAATTAGCTAAATTTCGCGATCAGGTCAGCGATGCTCTGGAAATCGTGATGCGGGTTTACTTCGAGAAGCCTCGTACCACTATTGGCTGGAAAGGCTTAATTAATGACCCACACCTCAACGGAACATTTGATATTAATTTCGGTATCCGCATGGCGCGAGACTTGTTGCTCGATGTAGCCAAATTGGGCTTGCCCAGCGCTACAGAACTGCTCGATCCGATTGTGCCGCAGTACCTTGCGGATCTGATTTCTTGGACAGCGATCGGCGCAAGAACTACCGAAAGCCAAACTCATCGCGAAATGTCCTCTGGGCTATCGATGCCTGTCGGTTTCAAAAATGGCACAGATGGCAGTATTGATGTGGCAATTAACGCCATGCTCTCGGCACGTCAGCCCCACCGTTTTCTTGGTGTGAGCAATGATGGCTTGGCTAGCATTATCACTACTTCAGGCAATCCCGATGGACATATCGTACTGCGTGGCGGCAAGCAAGGACCTAACTACGATCAAAATCATGTAGAGGCGATCGCCAATCGACTCCGCGATCGCCACTTACAGCCTTACATGATGGTTGATTGCAGTCATGATAACAGTGGTCAAGATTACAAGAATCAACCGATTGTGTTAAGGGACATTGCTGATCAGGTACGGAATGGTTCTGAGTATATTGTCGGAGTCATGATCGAAAGTCACCTCAATCGTGGTAAACAACCTTTCCCGAAAGACTTGGCGAAGTTAGAGTATGGCAAGAGTATTACTGATGGCTGTATCAATTTTGAGACTACCGTTGAGATTTTAAATGATCTTGCTAATGCGGTTAGATCAGGTCGGTTTTAAATAAAAAAGCACCCTCTGGGTGCTTTTTTATTAGCAATTTCGAGTTAAGAGCGTGTTTGAGAAGTTAAGCAAGACGTTTGAGGAGGATCTGGATCAAGCCGACATAGAAAAAAGCCTCAGAAGTTTCAGGTAAAAGTCCGTAATCTCTGTTCAAACGGCGAAAGCGAGAAAACCAAGCAAAAGAACGCTCAACCACCCACCGCTTTTGTTGAACAACAAAGCCTTTTTGCCCCGCAAGATGGACAACAACAAGTAAACACCAGAAAAAAGTATGCAGAATTGCCAGAATGAAGACCTTACCGTTATCACCACGATCTACCCAAATTGTTGACAGACGTGGGAATCGGTCACGAATTAGGTTAAATTCTTTCAAAACCAAGGTTGCACCCTTGCGGTCATTAAGATTTGCCGCAGTGACAATCACCATCATTAGTAAACCGAATGTATCCACTAAGTAGCTCAACTTAATTAAAACCCAAACCAGAGTTTTATTCCGCCCGCGTAGCGGGCGGAATAAAACTCTCGGTTTTTAGTTTACTTATGTCTAGCTACTTAGAATATGTCGTTAGAGACCAATGACTAATTTGCCACCATCAAGACCAACTTCTTCAGGTGATGCTAATCGATTAGCGATTTTAGCTGATTGACTGTCAATACATCCTGTACAAGGCATAGCTTCTCTTCCTGCACTGACAACACGATACCATTACTGCAATTGTCCTTTTGCGACCTCCTGTTCCTGCTGCGGATATCAAGTCATTTATCAGTTTCCACTGGTTATCGGTTAAGTCTGTGGGGTATGATTTCTTGGTTGCTTCCATAAGGCTGTCTTTGTTTTTTGTATATTGACAGGCTATACCTTTGGAAGCTTTTTTGATCTTTTTTATCCCTAATATTTATCCCTAATATCTTCTCAAACACGCTCTTAAGGTTGATAAATCCATTGTGCGCGATTGTTTAGCGAGCGCTTGGCTAAATTCAGGTTTTAAGAGCTAGATTCCCTAAATACCCTCTTGTTTTAACCGTTGCTTGCGCGATTGAATCGATTGCTTTCCTTGGCGGTTATCTTGAGCATCGTCGGCTGATGTTACGTGGAACAAATATCACCCTCACCTCCCCTGCGCCCTCTCCCTTGATGGGGGAGGGGGAGCTAGACTAATTTCTTGTTCCCCTCTCCCTTAATGGGAGAGGGGCTAGGGGTGAGGGTCTTAGAAACTTCCACGTAACATCAGTTAACAGGAAAAGTAAGAAAACGATGCATCATTCATCTGAAGATCACAAAAAGCCTCGCTAAGCGAGGCTTTGAATTTTTCTTGATGGGCCGAGCTGGATTTGAACCAGCGTAGGCGTAGCCAGCGGATTTACAGTCCGCCCCCATTAACCACTCGGGCATCGACCCTTTGCTTAGATGTTTTCCAAGCAAATCTAATCATATACACTTACGGCGCTACTGACAAGGGGAATTTGCAAAAAATCAAAATACTTTCTATCTATAACCAAACTTCAAAAGATAAGTAGGGGCGCGAAGCGCCCCTACTTATCTTTTGGGCAATCCTCGAAAACTGATCGCGATCGCAGTTAAGAAAATGATCCCCATTAAACCAGCTAGGGGATTACCATTTAGCCCTGTCACCCACTCAGGTACAATCCCTGTGGGCTTAAGCAGATGCGTAGTATTGACGATGTAATAACACCACACCAGCCCACTATGCAAACCGATCGCTATACCTAAACGCCCATCACAGCGCCACCTTGCCAGTACGAGCGCAACACTGAGAATTACTAAGCCCACAAATTGACTCCATGTGGCTAACACCACATCCAGAGGCTTGATAAAATGCAAAATTGAAAACAAGAGGCTTGCGGCTATAAGGGCTGTCTTTTGTGAGTAGTCGCGCTCTAGTTCTGACAAAATCCAACCACGAAATAACATCTCCTCTGCAAATCCCACCCCAATCGCAGTTAATAGTCCAGGGGCGATCGCGCCCGACCAATCTACAAAATACACCCCAAGGATTGGTAAAAACTTGGCTGGTAAAGGCAGCCAATTGACCGTTTGCAAAGCTAGCCAACCGAAACTTACCTGCAAAGCCATGAATATACATAAAGTGGCACTACCTAAGCTCAGACCAAATAAAAAATCGCGTCCATTTTTGCCCGTAAAAGATAATCCGTAATAGCGAAAGGGATGACTATGTTGAGAGATCCTGTGCCCCCACCACCAAATCAGTCCTAAAAACTCGCAATACAACAAAATGGTCAAGCCTATCCCCACAGACTCACCCCACAGCAGATACATCGGCGCAGCGATCGGTAGCCAGATCGCGAGTAAGGTCAATAAAAATAAGATGATCCGCACAGGGGCTTGATAGGAATTTAAGCGAGAAATTAAGTGCTCGAAGTTCACAACAAAAAAGGTAGGACTATTACTAAAAATAATCCTACCCTTTGAGCAATCAATAAAAATCTCAACAAAGCAGCGCGGTTCAATACATTGTTGGTAGTGCTGCAAAGTAATTTTTTAGTAATTGTGTTGCGGGCGCGAAGCGCCCGCAACACAATTACATTGCATGACTACCACTTTTTTATTCTTCTGGCTCGATTGTGCTCGTTAATCCTTTACTCTGAAGCCCTTCGCAATAAAACTCAGCATGTTCTTGGACACAGGTAATTACTAGGGCACAACCATTAGAATGCGCTGCCATCATAATATCAACAGCCTGTGGTTGCGTTAAACCATTGACAACTTGCATTAAGGTTTGGACAACATATTCCATGGAGTTGTAATCATCGTTATGCAGTAAAACTCGATATCTAGGAGCAATTTTGCGTATGGTTGTAGGAAGAGTAATAGTTTCGGTAGACATAATCTTTGGTTTGCCTCCAGTTAAGGATGAATGTAAGGGTTAAGATGTAACGTTTTCAGTCAAGTACAGGGAATTATTTCTCCACCGAAGGCAGGGAAACAATCCTGTACCTCGCTTGTTTGAGAAGCGCTATAGTTACGCAATTAAAGTTTGGTGCATTAAGAGGAATGAGAGTGTTTGCATATATGCGCTGTGGATAACACATCAGTCGATCTCATGTCTGCATAGTAGACTTAAACATCGAGATTTTAATAATACTTAACATAAGCCTACACATTATGGTAGTGCTGCAAAGTAATTTTTTTAGTAATTGTGTTGCATGACTACCCACATTATAAATACGAACCCCCAAAATGTGAATTACAGTTCGAGAGATCAATTGCACCGTGTGATTCAGCAAACTGCAAACCTAAGAATAGAGTAACCAGTCAAATTTACCAACACCTAAGCCAAAGTATAAAGCGATCGCTACAACAAACAGCACAACGGAACCAATCATCAACACATAGTCAGTCGCAGTTAGAGCAGACTCATGTAAATAGGTGCGCTGGGAACTGCCCGAAAAAGCTTTGGACTGAAGGACAATCTCTAGCTTTTGGGACTTAGAGAGGGAATTTAAAATTAAAGGTACAGCGACTTTCGCATAAACCTGTGCCTTCTGAAATAATCCCATCTTCTCAAAATTGAGACCTCGTAATCGCTGTGATTCAATGATTGATTGGACTTCTTCTAAAAGCAGAGGCACAAATCGCAAGGTTGACGAAAAAATAAACACAACTTTATAAGGAATCTTGGCACGTACCATCCCTACAGTCATTTGATTCACGTCAGTCGTAAAAATTGCTAAGGGAATTACTAAAATCATTGTCAGGGTTTTAAAAACAATATTCAGTCCATAGAGGGTTCCTTCTATACTCATTTTTGCCCCACCAACGAGCCACAATGATTGCGGTAGGCTAAATAAGGTGGTTAATTCTGATTTATGGGCAAGGAGTTTTACCTGTTCCACATTAAAGAAACCCATGCTTATAATTAGGAAAATGTAAAAGGGAATCATCACCTTTAAAATCGTTCCTAAATAGTTGAGTCTGACTCCCGCAAGCACACAGGCAGTAATCACACTGAACATCAAAATGCCTCCAGCAATAGGACTTTCCCAAACAAAGGCAATGATCGTAATTGCAAGTATCGTCACTAACTTAGAGCGAAAATCTAAGCGTGTAAACAGAGAATCATATTTAACAGTTTGCAATTTCATAGTTCTACTTCCAGTGCTGCTAAATTTAAAATATTGAGGATACTTGCTTTAATTGGACGTTTTTCATCCCAAAAGATTTGAGATGAGTAAAATGAGATTACTTGTTCTGAAGTTAGCAACTCAAAATATTTATGGGCAAGTTCTGCATTATTAAATCCTAAAAAATAGACTGTATCATCAAAAACTATAGGTTTATTAGCAGGGAGCATCCCAAGTTTGCGCTAAGTATTCATAATTAGGGAAGGAGAATTATTAAGAAAAGCAGTACGCAAGCGTAAGATCTTGAGAGTGTAAATTAAAGTGTGTAAAGTCTGGGATATATAGAGAGAGATGATCAAGACACACAATTACCAACAATAAAACCGATGAATATCCGCAAAGAATTGCTAGACGAATTGCTGCAAGAATGTAAAACACCACCTGACCTATTCGGAGAAGGAGGAATTCTGAAACAACTAACCACCGCACTGGTGGAACGAGCATTAGAAGCAGAATTATCAACGCATCTAGGGTACAAGAAGCACGAATCCAGACCAGAA
>Ga0209972_10001162_pt1 | contig 23707 bp, 14 predicted proteins | sample NOAtaG_7_FD_187302 | JGI IMG/M metagenome (GOLD analysis project Ga0209972, IMG submission 187302) | Freshwater lake microbial communities from Lake Erie, under a cyanobacterial bloom - NOAA_Erie_Diel1S_2200h metaG (SPAdes) (version 2) | ecosystem: Environmental > Aquatic > Freshwater > Lake ... | reverse complement strand
GGTCCATCTTGTCTGCGGCTGGCTGACCGATCGCAGAAAGACTCCCAGCAGGATCAGGACCAGTGAGCGCCAACCCGCGTGCATCCAGGCCCGGCCCGTCGACTCTCCCCGTGCCGCGCGGCTCGCCAATGAATAGGGCAGCGCCACTCCAACCAGGAAGGAGAAAGAGGGCTGAATCAGATCGTGAAGCGTGCCGCCAAACCAGGCGACATGCGACTGGTTGAGCGCGAGCAATTGCCAGAATCCGCTGCCCGGGTGGGCCGCGGCCACCTTTGAAAGATGGAGTATCTCGGCCATCATCAGGAACATCACCAGACCCCGGTAGGCATCCAGCGAGGCCAGTCTGCCGCCACTGCCTTTTCTTTCCATTCCGCTCGTCTCACCCATTGTCGCGCTACCTCTCATCAGAAGTTTGTCAGGAGTTCAGGAATTCAGCAACGACCGGGGCGTGGTCTGAGGGCTTCTCGAGCGCCCGCGGTATCTTGTCGATCCAGGCGGCGACTGACCTCTCGGCCAGCGCATTGGTCGACCAGATATGGTCGATGCGCAGGCCGTGGTTGCGGCGAAATCCGCCCGCCCGGTAGTCCCACCAGGAATAGTGGCCGCCCTCCGGTTGGTGACGGCGGAAGAGGTCGACCCATCCCCACTGCCGGATCGACTCGAGGGCCTCGCGCTCGGCCACGCTGCAGAGCACCTTGTCCGCCCAGAGATCCGGGTCATGGACATCCTCATCGGTTGGCGCGATGTTGAAGTCGCCGCAGATGAGCGCCAGGCCCTGACTGTCGAGCTCTTGCTGACAGAAACGCCCGAGTTTGCCCAGCCAATCGAGCTTGTAGGCATACTTCTCCGAGCCAACCTCGGATCCATTGGGGATGTAGACATCGATCACCCGCACCCCCTCGATCGTCGCGGCAATCAGCCGGCGCTGGGCATCGGGTGCGTCATCCGGAAACCCGCGCTGAACTTCACTGATTGGATGGCGTGAAACGATCGCCACTCCGTTGTAGGTTGGCTGACCAAAGATCTCCAGGTGGTAACCACGTTCAGTGAACTGGCGCCGGGGAAACTTCTCGTCGGTACACTTGATCTCCTGCAGGCAGAGAACATCAGGCCGATTCTCCTCCAACCAGTCGAGGACGTGTGGGAGGCGAACCGCGATCGAATTGACATTCCAGGTTGCGATTTTCATATTTTATCAGCGAGATTGATGCCTTATTGATTCGCATACATTAACCCCAATCGACAAAAATCGCAAAATTTATCGAGCGATCGACAGCCTTCCCGATCGCAGTTCCGGACAAGGTAATGGCAGGTCGACGGCAAGGAGATGGTTTGCTAAATGCGCCATCTCCTTGCCGGTTGCGGGACGAGGCTGCGGTTCAGCCTCAGAAGAGCAGCTTCAGGGCAAACTGCGTCTGACGCGGGGTGTAGACTCCGGCGGTTGAGGTGATCTTACCGTAGTTCGGATTTCCGAACTGCGTGTTTGGATTTCCAAAGACCGGGTGGTTCGGGACGTTGAACATCTCCGTCCGGAACTGGAGATCCAATCCCTCACGGAGGACAAAGGTCTTGAAGATCGAGGCGTTGATCACGCTCTGGTTCGGGCCGTATCCCTGATTGCGCGAGGAGTTGCCCAATGTGAAATTGGCCGGTAAGGCAAAGGCGGCCGGATCGAGAAACTGCCCGGCCACGCCGACTGTCGGCTTGGCAACGCGAAGCTCCTCGCGCAACCGGTTCGGTCGCTCACCACCGCCGCCGATCACGCCGCTGACGTTCTGCTGGTTGGTGACGGTGAAGGGCAGACCGGTCTGCCAGGTCACGGTTCCGTTGGCCTGCCAGCCGCCAAGGGCGTGTCCTGCCAGTCCCTTCAAATTGCGCCCCCACGGTATTTCATAGTTTCCGCCAAACGACCAGCGATACTTGATGTTGAAATCGCTCGTCGCCCGATCATACCGTTTGACGTTGGCGACCACCTGGTCGAAGGGACCGGCAAACATACCATAGCCGCCGGTACTTGTGCCGAGTCCGGTCACCTCGTCAATCCCGTGAGCCCAGGTGAAGCCGGAAGTAGCGCTGAAGCCACGTGAGAAGCGCCGGTTGTAGCTGATCTGCAGTGCGTTATAGCTCGCATTGCCGCTTGGGGTCAGGTAGCCAATCGTCGTCACCCGTGGCGCCCGGGTCGCGTATGGCCGTGGATTTGGCGTTGCGGTACCGCTCGGCAGCGCGCGGTTGATGTCAGGAATGGCCATGGCCATGCGCCGCCCCTGCGTCCCAATGTAGGCAATACTGACCAGATTGTCTCCGAACTGCCTCTCGAGGGTCAGGTTGAACTGGATGTTGTAGGAGGATTTGAAGTCGAGATCCATCGCGCCAATCGTTGAGGGAATGATTGCCGCAAGGTTGAGGGCCCCATTGACCCGCGGGAAGGCACTCGGATCGACTGGCCGTGGCGCACCCTGCGCAAAGCTGCCGGTGCCCGCCGGACAGCCAGTATTGGTCAGGCTTCCCGTCGTCGAGGTTCCACAGGTGAACGCAGCGGTAAAGGGAGCATTCTTGAGGAGTCCGTTTGAGGCATAATCTCCCGGGAAGAAGCTCCACCCGATCCCTCCGCGCAGAACCGTCCCCGAGGCGATCGTGGCGGCGAACCCAAAACGAGGCGCGAGGTTCGTGTAGTCGTTGCGAATCCCCACGGCGGCGTCGCTGTTCTCGCCGGCGGCGAGGATCGTTGCCGTGAGTGGATCGAAGTTGGAGAGCCGGTTGTGCTGCTCGGTCTTGGCCGTGAAGAGGTCGTAACGGAGGCCCAGGTTGAGGGTCAGCCATTTATTGACCCGCCAGTCATCCTGAATGAAAGCGCCCGTCTCCCACGTCCGGTAGCCTGGCTTGTAGAGGCTTGTCACCCGCTCGATGGCGACCGGCGCTCCGACAATGAAATTGGCCATTCCAAAGTTGAGCGGAGCCGGGGCATTGTTGGCGTGGGCATTGAAAGTGAAGCCTCCCCGGCCCGAGCGGCTCTGGGTGAAGGAGAACTGGCGGCGGATCAGCAACCCTCCGATCTTGATGTTGTGGGCATTGCGCGTCCAGGTCAGGGCGCCATTGTACTGGAAGGTATTGCTGAAGTTGAGGAGCGGCACAAACCAGGCGTCCCCCAGATCCTGGAAGCCCTGGATGACGACCCGCGGCAAGCCATAGGTCTGTTCATCACCGATATTGACGCAGCTGACGGCATTGCACGGAAAACCGAGATCATTGGCCGAATTCTTGCCATCGTTGATCGTCTTCGACTGAATCGCCACCCTCGTGTAACCAGTGCGGAGTTCGAGGAGCAGGTTGGGCCGGATCGTCCGAACCAGGTTGAGCTGGATATTCTGAGCCCTCGACTCATTGGGACCGGCAAAACTGAAGACTCCGCCCGGATTGGTCCCGTTCGCCGCGGCCGGGAAGCCCGGTGGTTGCAAAGTTGTGACATCATTGTACGAGTAGCGCCCGAAGAGGTTCATCTTGTCGTTCAGCCGGTGGTCGATGCGCGCGTCGAAGGTTGACGCATCCTGCGTTCGGACAGGGGAGGAGGCATAATTGACCGTGTTGATACCTGGTCCGGTTGGCAGCGGCAACAACGCTCCAAACTTCAGGGCGACCGGATCGCGGAGGGCGGCGTAGACTCCCTGGTCGAGCCGGTTGAAGGGCACCGGACCCGCCGGGGCATTCCCCAGCGGGTTGATAAAGCTGATCTGCTGGGCTGGATTGGAGCAGATCCCCTCGGCGTTGAACCCTGCCGTGCAGTTCTGCGAAAAATCGCCGACTCTCTGCCGGGCGGTCGGGATGGTCGCGGTAATCCCCAGCCCCTGACGAATCGTCAAAGCCTCATAGTCACCAAAGAAGAAGGTCCGGTCCCGGCGGATTGGTCCTCCAATACTGCCACCATACTGATTCTGGCGAAACTTCTGTTTGGGAAGGGTTGCGCCACCCGTGAAATTGTAGTTTCCATTCGCGTCGAACTTGTCATTTCGCAGAAACTCGAAGAGCGTCCCGTGAAAATCGTTCGTTCCGGACTTGGTAATGATGTTGACCACCCCGCCGGAGGTTCGGCTGACCTCGGCACTGTAGAGGTTGGTCTGGACCTTGAACTCCTGGATGGCATCGATCGAGGGGCGGACTCCAATTGTTCCAATCACCCGTTCATTGTTGTCCATTCCATCGATCATATTGTTGTTGACCACCGGATCCTGTCCGTTGACCGAGTAGGAGGAACTCAAACGCCGATCATCTGGACGGGTTCCCGTGGCCAGACCGTTTGGCGGACCCGGACTGACCCCAGGAACGAGCAGGGCCAGCTGGACATAGTTGCGGCCATTGAGCGGCAACTCCTGGACCAGCCGGCCCGTTATGGCCGTTCCGATCGTTGAAGTGTCTGTCTGGAGAACATTGGCCTCAACGGTCACGTTGACCACCTCAGTCGTGGCCCCGATCTCCATCTTCGCGTCAACGCGGGTTCGATCTCCGGCGACGAGGGTGAGGTTGGTTGCCGTAAAGACCTTGAATCCACTTGTCTCGATCCGGATCGAGTACTGCCCGATCGGAAGCAGATTGAAGACATACTCGCCCCCGGCGTTGGTCTCACCGACGCGCGTCGTGTTGGTTCCCAGATTGGTGATCGTGACCCGGGCGTTCGGCAGGACGGCCCCGGTGTTGTCGGTGACTGAACCGACGACGTCCGCGGTCGTTACCTGTCCGCGCGCTGTCACCTGACAAAGGAGCATCAAACAGCCCAGCAGGCTGAAGAGGATGACGTGGTGCGACTCGACCAGCCTTCGCTGGACGGTCGCCGGTCGCTGCGTAGATATTTGTCTCATCTTACCCTCCGGAGATCAGAGAAGCCCCACTCTTGTTTGGGTCGAGACGGGCAGTCCCGCCTCGCAGAGCAACAGGACAAGCCACGGCTGCTGGTCGCGGCAACGGTCACGTCTCAGTTCTCACCGGACAGCCACCTTGGCCGCTCGATCGCCAATTACAGGGCCTGCATTTCAGTGCTCGCGTCTAATTTGAATCAATTGTCGTCATGGTTCCGGTTGGCTGATGACCGCTTGCCTGACGACATCGACATCGCGCATTACGCTGGAGAGGTGCGGTTGGAGTTTGCAACTCTGACTGAAGAGACATATCATTCAGCCCACTCCAAACGTAATGCAATGTTGGTCGAATAGTCGGATGTTCTCGGGCGGATTGTCTATGGTTCAGGGGTGAATTCCTTCTGAAATAGCCCCGACCGTTCTGAAAAATTCCTGAAATTGATCTGAATCGGCTATGCAGGCAACAAAAAACGGTGTCCGGACGGAAATCTATCACTTTGGTCCATTCACCGTCGACGCACGCCAGAGCCTTCTCTGGCGCGATGGTCAGATGGTCCCGCTGGGGTTGAAGGCCTTCGAACTCCTTCTCCTTCTTCTTCAGAGCCGGGGAGAAGTGCTCTCGAAGGACGACCTTCTCAGTCGGATCTGGCACGACACCATCGTCGATGAGAACAATCTTGTCCGGCAGGTCTCTGCATTAAGAAAGGCTTTGGGAGAGAATCCCGCCGACCCACAGTACATTCTGACCCTGCCGGGGCGTGGATACCGCTTTGTCGCTGAAGTAACGGTGGTGAATGGGGCTCCTGCCGCGAAAGATTCCGCCGCATCGCCGGAGAGTCGGTTGGGACAGGTTGATGCCGACCCGCCTCTCGCAACGACCGGTCGGTTTCGGCTCCCCCGCAGGGCGTCGGGCCACCTCCTGTCCCTCTGGCATCTGCACCTCTCGCCATCCCGCTGGGGCCTGCTTTTGCTGGCGCTGCTGGTCGCAACCCTCGGTGTTGGACTCGGTCTCCGGCGGCCGGCAAAGCCCGACCAGGCTCTGCCTGAGTCACCCCGACAACTCTGGCAACTCACCTATGACGATGATCTGAGTTGTGAACCGAGCTGGTCACCCGACGGAAACCTCATCGCCTACAGCTCCAATCGCGGGGGTAACTTTGATATCTGGGTTCGTCCGGTTGGAGAGGGCAGCCCGGTCCGCGTCACCACCGCGGTGGCCCACGACTGGCAGCCCGACTGGGCTCCAGTGGGCAACCGGCTGGTCTTCCGCTCGTCTCGTGATGGAGGCGGCCTCTACATTGTGCCGGTCCTTGGCGGGACTGAACGCAAGATTACCTCGTTTGGTTACCATCCACGCTGGGCGCCGGATGGGCAGCGGATTCTCTTTTACAGCAACCTCTTTCAGCACAACTCGGTCGAGATTCCCAAACTTTTCGTCGTCGGTCTGAATGATCCCACCCCCCGGGAGATCTTGACCGACTTTCTCAGTAATTTCTCTTCATACTATGCCGACTGGCACCCTGATGGGCAGCGGATCTCCGTCTGGGGGCGCCACCACCAGAGTGGATGGAGTTTTTGGACCGTGCCGCTGGCCACAGGGGCGCCAGTCAGATCAGAGACCGATCCGTTGCTGTGGGAGAGGTTGGGGCGCTCCGGGGTCGAGTTGCAGAAATTTCAATGGTCGGCCACTGCCGGTGCGCTCTACTTTGAAGGTGTGACGCATGGGATTCGCAATATCTGGCGGATCGGCATCGACCCCCAGACGCTCCGCTGGGTGGCTGGACCGGAGCGCCTCACCACCAACTCTGGTTCCGATTCCGATGTGCGGATCTCGCGCGATGGCCGAAAGCTGGCCTTCACGGCCACCAGCGAGAGCGTTCGTCTCTGGATGTTGCCGTTTGAGGCCAATAAAGGTCGAATTGCCGCCAGTCGTGTCAGTGCCGGCACCCTTAGTAATAGCGGGATTGCGCTCACTGAAGCGGGGATCAAGGCCCTTCATCCGGAGTTCTCACCCGACGGACGACGCCTCGCCTATGTCGCGCAACAGGCCGGAAAACAGGAGATCCGTGAACGGACGATGGTCAGCGGGGAAGAGCGTACCCTGGCGTCATCGGATGAGCTGGTGCCGGCATACCCCCGCTGGTCACCTGATGCGAAGATGATCATGTTTCGCCGCGTCCACCGTAATCAGGACAAGTCGATCGAAGAGCGGATCAATGTTATCAAGCCGGTTGATGGCGGCGATGAGCTGCCGCTCACCTCCCCCTCGACCACCTGGGAAGCGATGTGGGAATGGTCTGCCGATGGTGAATGGATTCTTGCCGGAACACAACGGGTGATCAAAGGCCGCAGTGTGATCTGCCTCCTTCCGCTCGCGGCGGCGCCGCGCGCCGAGACCTCCCTGCGGGTCATTGCCAGCAGTCCGGACCACAATCTCTACCAGGGAAGATTCTCGCCTGACCAGCGCTGGGTCAGCTTTATCGCCGCCAACGCGCTCAATGCCGGCATCTCGGTCGTCAACATCGTCCCAGCCGGAGGTGGGGACTGGATTCGCATCTCGGATGGCAAGTACTTTGACGACAAGCCCCGCTGGGCGCCTGATGGGAGAACCATCTATTTTCTCTCCAATCGCACCGGTTTTTTCAATCTGTGGGGAGTGCGCATCGATCCGCGAAGTGGCGCACCGGTCGGCAATCCGTTTCAGGTGACCACCTTTGATAATCCGAGTCGCATGATCCTGCCGGATGTCCGAAACATGGATCTGGCTCTCAATGATCGACATTTGATTCTTCCAATGATGGAACGGGCCGGGAAGATCTGGATTCTTGAGAATCCGGAATAGCCGCGCGGGGCGCTGTCAGGGCACGGGACGCCAGTTTTTAATCGATTCCCGGTCTCGCTGTTCTGTGTATAATGAGAATTATAGTCAGAGAGGCTGTTATTCAGGGCCGTAATGAATGTTATTCAGGGCCGTAATGAAATAGAAGCGTGGGAAGATGGAGAAGGCGATGCCGAGAAGAAAGCGACGATTTATGACGGGGGAAGGACTCCTCTGGACGATCCTGTTGGTGGGCGGGCTGACGTTCGTGGTTGCCCAGGATCCGCCACAGCCACCGAAACCAAAGCCGGCGCCGACCGGCGAAAGTCCGGCGGACAAGCGCGGCGCACGCCGTCAGGGTGCCCAGGCTGACGATCAGCGGCTCGATCGTGACAACACCATCAAGCTCTCGACTGACCTGGTTATTCTCGATGTCTCGGTGATCGACCAGAACAACAACCCAATCTTCGATCTGAAAAAGGATGATTTTCAGGTCTTCGAGGACAAGATTGCCCAGCCAATCGAGGACGTCAGTCGCGCCGAAGTTCCGGTCAGTCTCGGCCTGGTCATCGATACCTCAGGAAGCATGCGCTCGAAGCTCCAGATTGTTACCGACGCGGCGCTCGGGCTGGTCAAGCAGATGCGCACCGATGATGAGGCATTTGTCGCCCAGTTCAAGGCCGAGCCGGAGCTGCTCAAGGAGTTCACATCGGATCGCCAGGAACTGGAAGAGGCGATCGATGAGATGTTCACCAGCGGTGGAACTTCACTCCTCGATGCCCTCATTGCCACCGCCGATTACTCCCACGAGAAGGGCAAGCATCGCCGCAAGGCGCTCATCGTCATCACCGATGGTCTTGAGCGCAACAGCAGCGTCAAGGAGAAAGAGGTGCTCGAGGCGATGAAGGAGGACGAGGTCCAGATCTATCTGGTCGGCTTCATCGATGAAGAGGATGAGACCAAGAGCTTCTTTGGTAAGTCACCAGCCAAAAAGGCCCGTGAGCTCCTGACCCGGCTCGCCGACGACTCGGGGGGACGAGCCTTCTTTCCCCGGGATATCGCGGAGATGCCCGGCATCGCGGCCCAGATTGCGCGTGATATTCGCACCCAATACCTGGTCAGCTACTATCCGACCAATGACCGCCGCGATGGCACCTTCCGTTCGGTCAAAGTCGCGGTTGCTCCGCGCGAAAACCGCCGGCTGATTGCCCGGTCACGCCAGGGGTACTATGCCCGCAAGGATCCGCAATAGCTAAAAAAAGGGGGGATTGACAATCAATCCCCCCTCGTACCAGCCCCCTCACTTCAGTTTGATTCGAGATCGCGCGACTACTGGCGATCTTTGAACTGATCGTAGAGACGCGTGTGCCGGTTAGTGAGACTCGCTGGCTCACCATTAATGAACATCCTCTTCACCTTGGTCTTGAATTCGAGAATATCCCCGTCAGTGATCACCAGATTGGCCATCTTGCCCACCTCGATCGACCCGAGTTGCTTCTCGACGCCAAAAATCTGAGCCGGATAGAGGGTGACTCCCTTCAGCGCCTCTTCACGCGGCAGACCGAAAGCCGCGGCGGTGCCCGCGTGGTAGGGCAGGAGGCGGACATTGTAGGCGACTCCCCCGGTCGTGAAGGCAAACTTGACCCCGGCTTGGTGGAGCTCGGCGGCGCGTGCAAATGCCTGATCGTATGGGGCGTCCTCACCACCGGGCAGTTCAAGCACTCCGCCAAGAACGACCGGAATGTTTCTTTCGCGCAGCAGCTTGGCGTGTTTGATCGCCTCATCGCCCCCATTGATGATCAGTTTCAGTTTGTACTTCTCGGCAAAATCGATGGCTCCTTTGATCTCGCTGGCCCCATTGGCTGAGACGAGGATCGGCACTTCACCCTTGATGATCGGAATCAGCGCTTCGAGACCAAGATCGATCTCACGGGGAGGGAGCGACTTGTCGCTCGCCGAAGCCTGGCGAGCTTTGTGATAAGCGATAGCGTCATCAAGTTTGGTGCGTAATGATTCGACCTGGCGATCCCGTGCCTGACGCTGTTGGTCGGAGGGCGGTGGGGCGGCAAAGCTGCCAAAACCGCCACCAAAGCGAAAACCAAGCTGCGGGTAGTTGATATGCAGCGCCAGCGGGGCGCTGACCTTCATCTGCTCGGGCGTCCAACCCTGCAGATTGATCAGTGCACACTGCCCGGAGATGATCCCGCCCTGCGGACAGGTGACGGCCGTCGTGACGCCATTCATCCGTCCGACAGGGATCAGCTCACTGTAGGGATTGACGGCGGAGAGCGCCTTCATGTTTGGGTTGAAGTCTCCCAGTTCAGTTGTGTCAACCGTCGCGTTGACCGAACTGACCTCGGTCAGGCCGAGGACAGTCCCGGCATCGATCAGCCCAGGATAGACCGAGAGTCCCGTCGCCTCGATCACTTCGGCCTTTGGCGGGATGGCGACCTTCGCGCCAACCGCGGTGATCCGACCATCCGTGATGACCACTGTTCCGCGTTCGATGGTCGCTCCGGAGACAGTGACTACGCGGGCATTGCGGATGACGACGACCTTTGACTGGGCAAGCCCCGTCAGTGAGGCAAGGGCGAGTACGAGCAGAGTGAGAAGTGGCTTTGATCTCATTGTATTCTCCATCCTGAGCCTCTTAGTGGCGGGTTCGATGCGGAAAGCCATGGAGGTGGCCGTCAAGATCTTCAGAGATGCTTGGCGCCTGAATTGGCCGTGGCTGCGTTGGCTGGGCCTGACCGGGGTTGCGGCGCTCACGTTCAATGAGAGCGCGCTTCTCCGTGGCCAGCTTCTCCCGCATCGCCAGATCATTCTTCCGGTCGAAGAAGACCTCACCTTCAATCAGGGTCATCTCCGGGCGGGAGTAGATGCTGAATGGATGGCCATTGAAGAGCACCAGATCGGCATCCTTGCCGACATCGATACTGCCGATGCGCTTCTCCAGCCGCAGTTGAATGGCCGGGTTGAGGGTCACCAGCCGCAGGGCCTCCTCTTCGCTCAGATCGCCATACTTCAGCATTTTGGCCGCCTCCTGGTAGAAGCGGCGGGCATGCTCGTTGCTGTCGGAGTGGATCGAGACGACGACCCCACGGCGGGTCATGACGGCCGCGTTGAAGGGAATCGCGTCATAGGCTTCCATCTTGTATGCCCACCAGTCGGGGAGAATTGAAGCGTGGGCGCCGTGCCGGGCAATCTCTGGTGCCACCTTGTAGCCCTCCAGCGTATGCTGGAGCGTGTTGACCTTGATTCCAAACTCCTCGCACAGTCGCATGAGCATGACAATCTCGTCGGCCCGGTAGCAGTGGGAATGAATGTCGATCTTTCCACGCAGCACATCGCCGATCGCCTCGAGACGGAGGTCTTTGCGCGGAGGAAGCGGGTTCTCTCCGCGCTGCCGGGCGGCCGTGTAGGCTTCCCAGCGCTGCAGATATTCGCGTCCCTCGGTGAAAGCCTGGCGGATCGTCTCCTCGACTCCCATACGGGTAGCCGGGAAGCGGCGTGGCCGACCGGGAATCGAAAAGTTGGCCTGTTTGGGATTCTCCCCGAGCGCAAACTTGATGGTTCGGGGCGCATCGCTGACGTACATCTCCTCGACCGGTCGTCCCCATTTCAGCTTGATGATCGAATTCTGGCCGCCAATCGCGTTGGCGCTGCCATGGAGCTGGTGGATGGTCGTCGTCCCCCCCGCGAGCTGCCGGTAGATGTTGATGTCGGTATCGTTGATCACATCACGCATTCTGACCATCGAGGTCACCGAGACGGAGCCCTCGTTGATTGCGTCAAGGGCGGTGTGGGAGTGGGAGTCGACAAACCCCGGGGTGACATACATCCCCGCCGCCTCGATTACCGTCGCCTTCGGGGAGCCTTTGATCTCGGCGGATTTCCCCACCGCGGCGATCTTGCCATTGCGGATCAGAATCGATCCATTCTCGATCGTCCCGTGGGACGCCGTCATAATGGTAGCGTTTCGAATCAGAATCTCCTGGCCCTCCTGGGCCAGGGCAGTCATGGCCAGCACGACCAGAAGCGCTACGGTGTTAAATGTCTGCCATCTCTTCATAAGCGATCCATCCTTCGTTGATCAGACCTGACGGTCGTTATGGCTACTGGTTCGGGCGACGAGTGCCACTGAAAGTGAAGCTCTGTCCCATGGCGTTCATGGTTCCCCGGATTGAGTTGCCCTCGATCTGTCCACGGGCTTCAATCGGAACCTCCTGGCCCTGAAAATTGAGCGTATAGCCGAGTGTCAGTGTGCTGCCGCTGATTCGTCCCTGATTGATGCGCGCGGTGCCGAAGGGCGTCGTTACCTCGCCCGTCACGGCCTCTCCACTCTGCTGAAGGGTCATCGTGCTCGAGACCGCATTGCCGGGCGTCTGGAGTGTCATGCTCCAGACGCCACCGGCCTGGACCGCCCCGGTCGCCGCGGCGCTTCTGGTCGGTGCGCCGTTGCCCGCCGGCCGTGGATTCTCCGGCGTCTTGATGTCAAACTTCTGCCCGTCGACAAAGACGTGCTTGATGACGGTGTTGGGAGTGAAGATGTCGCCGGTGGCGAGAACGAGATTGGCAATCTTGCCCTTCTCGATGCTCCCCAATTGCCGGTCAACCCCAAAGATGGTCGCCGGGATGATCGTCAGCGCCCGCAGTGCCGTCTCTTTGGGCAAACCGGCCTGGATGGCCCGTTGTGCGTTGATGAGGTAGTCGGCTGGGCGGCTCAGCGACCCGGAACTGAAGGCAAAGGTGACCCCCGCCTTGTGAAGCGTCGCGGCCGTCCCGGGGGCGGCGGCACGTTCCCGCAGGGCCTTGAGCGACTCAGATTCCGGATCCTCGAGGCCGGTCGGACGTTGCGGGAAGCTGAGCGAGAGGAACAGGGTCGCCTTCTTCTCTTTGAGAAAACCGGCAATCTGGTAGCTCTGCAGTCCGCCGTTGAGGATATATTTGAGATTGAACTCCTCGGCGAGGGCAATGGCCCGCTTCATCTCCCGGACAGAATTGACATTGAAGACGACCGGCAACTCGCCGTTGATGACCGGTTGCAGCGCCTCCATCGACCGGTTGATCTCCGGGCGGCTCGCGCCGACGGGAGAGTTTCGGTAACGGTTCCATTCTTCACGGTAGTGCTGCGCGTCGAGCAGTGACTGGCGCAAAAAGGCGAAGACTCCCATCGCCGAATTTGGATATCCGGCCCGCGCCGTGCTGAAGGCGATATTGAGCGAGAAGGGGGTGCGGATGATCAGGCGCTCCGCCGACTCCGCGCCAAGGTTGATCAGCGCGCTCCGGCCCTGAAAAATCCCATTGGTTGGCCCGGTCAGCGCGGTGGTGATGCCGGCGGCCCGCTGATTGTCGAAGGTCGTCGGTCCCGTCTGCAGCATCGTCGTCACATCGACCTCCGGAAGCAGTCCGCTCTCGGCGGGGGCGGCAGGAGTCTGCGCGAACGATCTTCCGCCACCAGCCGGGGCCATGGCCGGAGCCGCCGATGGCGATAGCCCGAGATTGGTATACGAATCGAACAGCCCCGGGTAGATCGTCAGTCCGCTCGCATCGATGACGCGCGCATCGCCGGGAATAGGAATGCCTGCCCCGACGGCTTCAATCAGCCCCTTTCTGATGACGATTGTCCCTTTCTGGATCACTCCACCGGTGACCGTGACGATGGTTCCGCCCTGCAACGCATAGGCCTCGCCGCCGTCCGCCTGCGCTGGCAGGGGCCAGGTAGACAAGGCGCTCGCGGTAAAGAGGAGCACGGCCAGACTCAGGCTGGGCGCCCACTTTGACTTGTTCTGCCTCATGAATCAAACTCCCTCAATTGTGAAATGCGGGCCGGGGCGGTTATCTCCCCGGATGAGTTTACATTACAACTTTTTACAATGGATAATTTCCGTATTCTATCTGCTGGCGGTGATTTTGCCAAACCGGCGCAAGATCCCTGCCACCACAATCCGAAGAGATCAGGCAAGAGAGAAAGAAAACGAGAAAGTGAACAAGGAAGAAGATGGAGACAGGCGCCGGAATTCGCGGGATATTCTTTGACGCAGGCGGAACACTGATCGAACCACGCTATCCGGTCGGCGAGATCTATGCCGCCCTCGCCGCCGAGTTTGGCCAGCAGGTCGATCCGCTCCGGTTGCAGGCGAATTTTTACCGACTCTTTCCGCTCCAGCCCGCCCTGGCCTTTCGGGCGGATCTGCCACCAGAGACACGGCAGCGCAAAGAGATGGAGTGGTGGCGTCAGCTCGTCAGCGAAGTCTTTGCCGACCTTGGTCCATTTCCTGCATTCGAGCCATACTTTACGCAGCTCTACCACTCTTTTGAGAAGGCTGAGTTGTGGCAGCTGGTCGAGGGGGTTCTCCCCACCCTCGAGATTCTCAGGGACCGTGGCTTCATCCTCGGCATCGCCTCAAACTTTGACTCGCGCCTCTTCTCGATTCTGCGCGAGATGGGGCTGAGTGGCTATTTCAGCGCGGTCAAAATATCGTCGATGTGCGAGAGCGCGAAACCGGCCCCGCATCTCTTTCGGCTCCTGCTCGACGAGATGGGGCTGAGTGGCTATTTCAGCGCGGTCAAAATATCGTCGATGTGCGAGAGCGCGAAACCGGCCCCGCATCTCTTTCGGCTCCTGCTCGACGAGCTGGGGCTGGAGCCGGGGGAGACCGTTCATATCGGCGATAGCTGGCGAGAAGACATCGAGGGCGCCCTCGGAACAGGAATGATGGCCATCCTGCTTGACCGACAACAGCGCTTCATCGACAATCCCTCTCTGTCCAATCTGCAGACGACGCGCATCGACCGGTTCGATCAACTGGCGGAGATCGATCTTCTCCAGGCGGCGTCGACCAGGATGAAATGACCGCGAAGCTGTTACAAGAAGCTGTTACAAGAAGCTGTTACAAGAAGCTGTTACAAGAGGCTGTTAAATGAAGACCATACTCCTTTCTTTACTGCTCCTGCTCCCCACGACCACCTTGATTGCCCAGACGGAGAGCCGCTCGATCTCCAGTCTGACCTCCGGGACAAAGAGGATCGATGGGTACATTCCCCTCTACTGGGATCAGAAGGCGGGTCGAATGTGGATGGAGGTGAGCCGTTTCAATGAGGAGTTTCTCTACCAGATCTCACTGCCGGCGGGGGTTGGATCGAATCCGATCGGGCTCGACCGCGGGCAGTTGGGGACGAGTGCGGTCGTGATGTTTGAACGAGTTGGCCCGCGGCTGCTGCTTGTTCAGCCCAACTATCGATACCGGGCGCTGAGCAGTGACACGGCCGAACGGCGGGCCGTTGCCGATTCATTTGCCCGCTCGGTCATCTGGGGATTTCGGATTGAGGCGGCTGATGGAGACCGCGTCCTGGTCGACGCGACGCCATTTCTCCTCCGTGACGCACACGGAGTGGCCGAGCGGCTGCGGAGTGCGCGCCAGGGCAGTTTTCGCTTCGATGAGTCACGAAGCGTCTTTCACCTCCCGCGGACCAAAGGGTTTCCCCGGAACACAGAGATCGAGACGGTCATCACCCTGACCGGTGACGACGCCGGCCCTCTGCTGCGCAACGTCACGCCCTCCCCACAGTCGGTGACGGTGCGCCAGCACCATTCGCTGGTCGAACTGCCGGCGCTCGACCCTTCGGGCACACCCGGACCAGGACAGTATCGCCCGCGGAACTACGATCCGCGCGTCAGCGCCATGCCGCTCACTTTTCACGACTACGCTTCACCGTTCACCGAGCCGATCGAGAAGCGCTGGATTAGGCGCCATCGACTGCAGAAGAAGAACCCCGGCGCCGCGATCTCCGAGGCTGTCGAGCCCATCGTCTACTATGTCGACAATGGAGTTCCCGAACCGATCCGCTCGGCCCTTCTCGAGGGCGCCTCGTGGTGGGCGGCGGCCTTTGAAGCGGCGGGATTTCGGAATGGGTTCCAGGTCAGAGTCCTGCCTGCTGACGCCGATCCGATGGATATTCGCTACAACATGATCAACTGGGTTCATCGATCGACGCGGGGTTGGTCATACGGCGCCTCGGTGGTCGATCCACGCACAGGTCAGATCATCAAGGGCAATGTTTCGCTGGGGAGCCTGCGCATTCGACAGGATATGCTCCTTGGGACGGGAATGATTGCCGGCGCGGCGGCTTCAGCCGCCAGTGGTGAAAACGAGGCGGCCTGTCTGGCCTCGAGCGCTCCGGAGGTCGACTACCTGGCGGCGGCCGGGCTGGGCGACCCCGCTACGGATTCAGCGGCAATGTCCCTCGCCAGGATTCGCCAGCTCTCGGCCCACGAAGTTGGCCACACGCTCGGTTTTTCACATAACTTTGCCGCGAGCAGCTATGGCCGAGGCTCGGTCATGGACTATCCGGCGCCCCTCGTCGAGATTCGCGAAGGGCGGCTCGACCTGTCCAATGCTTATGCCACCGGCATGGGCGCCTACGATATCTTCTCGGTCAGGTATGCCTATGCGGAGTTCCCGGCCGGGGCCAATGAAGAGCAGGAGCTTCAGAAGATCGTCGAGGCCGGAGTGGCGGCCGGCATGCTCTTTATCGATGATCGAGACGCCCGTGATGTGGGCACGGCCCATCCCCAGGCGAGTGTCTGGGACAACGGCTCCGATCCGATCGCCATGCTCCGCCACGAGATGGAGGTGCGGCGGATTGGCCTTGCCAATTATGGTCTCAGGAATATCGCTCCCGGGCAGCCACTCTCGGCGCTCGAGGCCAAGCTCTTGCCGCTCTATCTCCACCATCGCTTTCAGTTGGTCGCGGCGGCCAAGTCGATCGGCGGACTGGAGTTCACCTATGCGGTCAAGACTGCGCCAGGGCCGAGCCCGGCCGTCTACCGGCGGATCGTTCCGGCGGCTCGTCAGCGCGAAGCTCTCCGCGAACTGCTGGCGACGATCAGCCCGTCCGCGCTCGCGCTTCCCAAAGCCATTCTTGAACTGATTCCACCCATCGCGACCGGCTTTGCCACCGGCGTGGATGGTGGGCCAACCGAGTATTTTGGCCGGCGGACAGACCCGGCCTTCGACCTGCTGGGGGCGGCCTCGATCGCCGCTAACCTCACCTTCGACGCCCTGCTGGCTCCACCGCGAATCGAGCGTCTGGTCGCCTTCAACGCCGAGAATCCCGAGAATCCCTCGCTGCGCGAGGTTCTCAATGCCACGGTTGCCGCCACGTGGGGGGCTCCGCTGCCCGCTGACAGTCAGCAGCGGGCCATTCTGCTCACGACGCGCAGTCAGCTGGTGACGCGTCTGGTCGAGACCGCCGGGCTCGAAACGCTCTCGCCGCTCGCCCGCGCGGAGATGGCGGCCACCTTGCGCCAGATCCTGACCATCACCAGACAACCCGGACCCGATGCCGCGGTCAGACAGCTGGCCCGCGAGGAGATCGAGCGATTCTTTGCCCGTCCGGACTCGACCCGCCAGCCGCTTCGCCGCCTGCCGACGCCAGCGGGAGATCCCATCGGCGGCAAATGAGCGGCGACTTTGCCTGTATTTGATCAATTGTTTGTGAAAGGACCATCATGTCACTCAGAATTATTGCATTTGGAGCCCATCCTGATGACTGCGAACTCAAGGCGGGCGGTGTTGCCGCCAAGTGGGCCGCGGCGGGCCACCACGTCAAGTTCGTGGCGACGACCAATGGCGATGTCGGCCATTTTGCCATGGGCGGAGGACAGCTCGCGCTGCGTCGTGCGGCGGAAGTCAAGCGTTGCGCCGAGATCCTTGGCATCACCACCCAGGTCCTCGATATTCACGATGGTGAGCTTCTCCCGACGATCGAGAACCGCCGCACTTTTGCGCGGCTGATCCGCGAATGGCAGGCCGACATCGTTCTCTGCCATCGCCCGAATGACTATCATCCCGATCATCGTTACACCGGGATCCTGGTCCAGGATGCCGCCGTGCTGGTCGCCGCCCCATTCTTTGCTCTCGACACGCCGCCGTGTCCAAAGAATCCGGTCATCCTCTTCTACTCTGATGACTTCAGGAAACCCTATCCTTTCGACCCGGCGATCATTGTCGATGTGGATGATCAGATCGACCGCAAGCGGTCCTGCTATGACGCCATGCCCTCCCAATTTGCCGATCGTGATTCCTGGATGGGGCGCTACCTTCCGGGGGTTCCGGCGGACGACGAGGGGCGTCGCGTCTTCATTCGGGAATGGCTGGTCAATCTCGATGCCGAGGTTGCCAACAACTACCGTGATCTGCTGATCAAACGCTACGGGGAACAGGGAAGCCGGACCCGCTACGCCGAGGCTTTCGAGGTCTGTGAATATGGCGCTCCGGCCGATTGGGAGACGCTCAACCAGCTCTTCCCGCGCTGAGACTGGCCGGGAATGGGGAGGAAAAACCTCCCCATTCCCCATCAACCAAGTCGCTGGTCGAGTGACCCGTTGCCGCCTCCGAGGATGACCAGAGAGATCGCCATGCCCAGCAGCGTGCCGGCAAACTCAAATCCATTGTGTTTGATCAGGAAGCCATGCTCCCAGTGAACGCCGGCAACGGCAGTCAGCATAGTGCAGGCAACCAGGAAGGCGGCGGGACGGGTGAGCAGCCCCAGCAGGATCAGTATTCCCCCGCAGAACTCGGAGAAGGCGGCCACCGCCAGCCAGAGCGGAGCGGGACGCATGAAGGAGAATGGCGCTGAACCGGAGATCCAGGCGTTGAAGCCAATCCCGCCCCAGATTCCCATGACTTTTTGGGCGCCATGAACGAACATGACTGAGCCGAGGGCGATCCGCAACGGAAGCGTCGCCCAGGTCGGACTTGTGCGAAGATACTTTCTGATCATTGTTGCCCCTTGTCACCAACCTTGGTGGCCTGAGCAGCGCCGGAGGCCACTGTTCTCTGGTGACCGAAGTAGTGTTTGGCCAATGCGATGTTCTGTCAGCTGAATGATTCTGAGTCTCGCAGAAAATGAAATTTAACGGAAGGGAAGAGAAGCATGGACGCGGAAAAAGTTACCGTAATCGCCTATATCGAGGTTAACCCCGGCGGGGAAGAGGAGTTTCTGAAAGCGGCCCACGATGTCGTCGCGGCAACCCGTGACGAGGAGGCCTGTCTCAATTATGACCTCCATCAGTCATCGGCCAACCCGTCGCAATTTGTCTTCTACGAGAACTGGACCAGTCTGGCCGGACTTGATCAGCACTCAAAGTCGGACCACATCCAGACCTTTCGTGCCCGAATCAGCCATCTGCTGGCCCGCCCGACTGAGATTACTCTTCTCAAGATGGTCACTGAGCTGGAGCAGTAGCCTGGCCTGACTCCGGTTCGATATCGATATTTCCTGCAATTCCTGTCTGGCCGGCCCGGGGAGAGGTGATCAGCTTTTCAACTCTCCCCGGGTGGCCTCAATCCTACCTTATCTCAATCTTCACTCCGGCCTGCAGCATGCGCGGGATGCCCGGAATCAGGCCTCTGGTGCGATCGACCACGAAGACCCGGTCGAAGAGATTCTTCACGCTGACGAAGAAGGTCGATCGCAGCGATTCGACTTCATAGTTGACCGTCGTGTTCCAGACGGTATTGCCGGGGATTCGACCCAGCAGCCCATTGGCCGATCCCTCTCGCAGGTTGAGGTCGTCACCAAACTGAGCCCCCGTCTGGACACCCTCGATCATGGCCGTCAATCCGCGCGGATGGCGGTAGCCAATGCTCGCGTTGAGCAGGCTCTCCGGTGCGTAGGGCAGGCGGTTTCCCGTCACTCTTACATTGCCGAAGCCGCCGATACTGCTGAATCGCGCTCCGCGAAACTCGGCGACCGGGAGCCAGGTCAGGGCCACATTCGCAAATATATCCCCAAATCTTCCCAGGCGGCCACCAGTGTCGAAACGTGAACTGACCTCGAAGCCCTCCTGCCGCGTCGCCCCGCCATTGGTCAGCGTCGCCCCAAGGCCGCCGGCCAGTGAGGCCGGGATGACCTGGTTCGCATAGTCCATCCGGAAGACCGAGGCCTCAAACCGCCACAGCTGTCCGAGCTGATGGCGCACCCCGGCCTCATAATTCCAGCTCAACTCCGGATCGAGATCGATCGCCCCCCCCGTCGCGTTATTGATGATATCCTCGGTCCGCGGCGGCGCGAATCCGCGGTGCGCTCCACCGTAGAGAACGGTGCCCCGGCCAACCTCAAAGGCCAATCCCAGTCCCGGGATCACCTGCGTTCGCTCGATTCGGCCCGCCACGCCAAGCCCGTTTCGCGCCAGTCGGTTGATTCGTTCAAAGCTGATCCGCTCGACCCGCAACCCGGGAGTGATCAGCAGTCGTCCAATCCGGACCCGGTTCTGGACGAACGAGGAGAGAGCCTGGTTATGGCGGAGATTGTTCTCGACCAGCAGACCGGTTCGGGCCTGTGGACTTTCCCCGTTCAACTGGAGTCGCTTCTGGTCCTCATTGTGAAAACGTCCACCGAAGTCCAGCTCGTGCGAAAAGCCGAGCAGCCGGAAGTTGGCCCGTAACCGCGACTCGAGCCCCCAGTTGTCATAACTGCGCACCCGCCCTTCGTTACCACAGGTTGTCAGAAGGTTGGCCATCCCACCGCACTTAGGATCCGCGGCGTCGTTCGGCCGCTGGAGCGAATTCGACGACTGGCGCCACCAGTCACGATCGAAGCGCATCGCGTACAGATTTGTCGTCACCACCAGGTTGCTGTTCCTGACATAAGCGTGCGAAACTGACGATCCCCAGCGGTCAACATAGAAAAAGTCGTTGCGAAATGGATTCCAGCGCGGATCCCGCCGATACTCCTCGGCGGTCAATCCGGCATAGGTGAGATTCGATGTCTCACCGTAGTAGCTCGTCTTGACCGTCAGGGCCTGTCGGTCAGTGAGCGTCTGGTGCAGCTTGGTCTGGATGTCGTGAAGATCGGCGTGTGTGTTCTCCCGCGCCCCGTCACTCTGCTTGCGCAGGTAATGGGCGATCAGCCCGGTCTGCTTCCAGCTCCCGCCAAAACTCGCCCCACCATTGAAGAAACGGCGATTACCCCCGATCAGGGTGACCGTGCCAGTAGTTCGCGCTGGCGCGTTGGGCGTCAAATAGTTGATAACCCCGCCGATCGTCGAGGGGCCATAGGCGATCTGCCCCGAACCCTTCAAGACCTCGATGCTCTCGAAACGCTCGATCGGCGGGTGATAGTAGGAGGCGTTGTCGCCATACGGCGCATAGGCCAGAGGAATCCCGTCCTCGAGCAGCAGCACCTTGGTCGAACGGGTCGGATTGACCCCGCGCATCCCAATATTCGGTCGTAACCCCAGCCCCTCCTCGTCCCGCGTGTGCACTCCCGGAACTTTCCGCAAGGCCTCGTTGACCGTCAGGACCCGGCTCTGCTCGAGCATCGGCAGGTCGATCACCTGAACCGACCCCGGGATCCGCGGCACTCCTTCGGCAAACCCACTGATCGTCGTCGCCGCAATGATCACCTCCTCAGTGATCTTCTCGAGACTCATCGTCAGATCGAGTCCCAAATCCTCGCCAACCTTCAATTCGATCTCCCGCGAGAGGCGCGCAAAGCCATCTCCCCGTGCCCGAATCAGGTACCGGCCCGCCAGCACCCCGCTCAGCTCCCAATGGCCACTCTCGTTCGTCACCACCTCGCCAATCGCCCGGCCACTTCCATACTCCTCGAGAATGATCGAAACCCCGCGCAGACCATGACCTGTCTCGTCAACCACCCGTCCAACCACCCTCCCTCGCAAGTCGGGGCCTCCCCCCACCGCTCCCAGGGCAAGCTGTCCCATCACCATCACTACTGGCAGTACACTGGCCCACCACCGTCTGTCCATCGAGACTCCTTTGCTGAGATCTTCACCACTGCGGCCTTGATCTCCTCGCCAATCACGCTTAATTCGAGCTTCTTACTGGCTTCACTGATCGGCTGCGCTCACCATCAATTTGAATTCGATCAAGTTGAATCTGATCAAGTTGAAGTCAATAATGAATCTTAATTTCAGGGATAGGATAGACTGCCTGACCGGGCGAGTCAACCAGGGGCGGCAAAAAAGAGGAAGGATCAGGGCGGATGGCAGATGGATCAGGCTGGTCAGAATCGCTGGAAGAAGCACGAAGTTTGATCAAAATGGTTTTCAGCGGTGATGAGAGAAGGCTGGTCCTGGGTTAAGATAATGGCTATGAAGGGCAGTTCGGGCAGAATGAGGAGACAGGCTTGGCGGTCGGGAGCGGCCCTGCTGCTGGTCTGTCTCATGGAGAGTCTGTTGGTGGTCGCAGGCGGAGCGATGCGTGGCGATCGGTACCGGATCGACCTCGACCTCGACTATCCACGCGGGACTTATACCGGACGCCAGACCTTTGAGTGGACCAATCGGGGCGGGGGCAGCGTCGATTACCTCGAATTTAGTCTCTATCCGAATGTCGGGGCGACAGTTGGTTCCGGCATTGGTTCCAACTCGGTGGCGGGCGGATCGAGTCCGGTGGGGGAGAATGGTTTCACCGTCCTCGAAGTTTTGGAGGTGACCGCCCCAGGACGGCAGATCAAGACCTCGACGAGGTTGAAGAGAACCGTGCTGCGTGTCGATTTTGACGAGCGGATCGAGAATGGGCAGCGAGTGGTGCTCCATTTTCGCTTCAAGGGGGCGATTCCGCGAGTCCAGCGTGAGGAGACCAGTCTGCTCGCCCACTTCATGCAGGAGGTCAATGATGCGCTGGAGGAGGAGCGAGTTCCGGTCGATGCGCGTGATGTCTTCTTCGCCGGGGAGGAGGCGATCCTGCTCGGATATTTCCATCCGCTGCTGATCGTTCGTCCGCAGAATCTCGGAGAGGTGAGATTTCCGGTCGGCTTGAGCCGGCTGGTTCTGACCGGAGTGGCCGATTATGAGGTCGCGGTGGAGATCAGGGGCGGACCCGCCGATCTCGATCTCTTTTCGTCCGGGAGAGCGGTCAGATCCGGGATGAGCGAGGGCCGGTCACGGATCTACCACTTCGCCGGAGAGGCGCGTCGCGGGTTTGCGATTGCGATTGCCGAGAAGTTGAGGAGACTGGAGGGCCAGTATGGGCGCACGAAGGTGGTCTCCTGGCATCGTGATCCGGATGGCCGGCAGGGGCAGCGAGTCCTCGAGATGGTTGGTGAGGCGTTGCTGGTCTATCGTGATCTCTTCGGCGAGTATCCTTACGAGACGCTCCACGTGGTTGAGTTTCCCGTCACGGCGGGATACAGTGCGATCGACCTGCCGGGAATGATCGTGCTGCCGCAGGCCTACTATGTCGACCTCAACGCGGCCCGTTTACCGGGAGTCATTCGTGAGCAGGCCGATGTGATCAGGGCCTCGTTTGAGTTGAATGTCTCCCAGGCCGTCGCCCGGCAGTGGTGGGGGCGGGTTGTCGGGATCGATGGCGAGCGCGCGCCTCTGGTCGCCGAGTCACTATCGCTCTTCGCGGCGCTCCACTATCATGAGCGGCGGTATGGCGCGGCGCTTGCTGAATCGATCATCAGGCAGTATGTGCGTGGAGCCTACCAGGCCCATCGGATTCTCGGTGGGCTGGATATGGAGGCCGATAAGCCGCTGCGTGACTTCTCCAATGGCCTCGAGTATGCGGCGATTGTGCAGGCCAAGGGGGCGCTGATGCTCTTTGCACTGCGCGAACAGCTCGGTGCGGAGCAGTTCCACTCGATCCTCCGCGATGTTTATCGGCAGCATGCGGCTGGAATGCTGACGGGGGAAGGTTTTCGTCAGTCGTTGCTGGCGCGGAGCGGTGATTCGCGGCCAGTCAGAATGTTGCTGCAGCGCTGGTTGAAGGAGCGCCGTGGTGATGAAGATATCGGAACCCCCGAACTCGCCCAGGACCCGGGCCCGGTCTCGAAGTTCAGGTCACTCGGGCGGATCTTTCTCAAGATCGGGGTCAAGATAGGAAAGAGAGCGGCCCGACCATTCTGAGGGCGCCGCTCTCCTGGCGGGACGTGGCGATTGGTCAAACGTGGACTAACCGGGAGGCCAGTTGAGTGATCGACCGCCGAGCACATGCACGTGCAGGTGATCGACCGACTGTCCACCGTCGCTTCCGGTATTGAGCACAGTGCGAAATCCTGACTCCGC
>Ga0209972_10001156_pt1 | contig 23780 bp, 23 predicted proteins | sample NOAtaG_7_FD_187302 | JGI IMG/M metagenome (GOLD analysis project Ga0209972, IMG submission 187302) | Freshwater lake microbial communities from Lake Erie, under a cyanobacterial bloom - NOAA_Erie_Diel1S_2200h metaG (SPAdes) (version 2) | ecosystem: Environmental > Aquatic > Freshwater > Lake ... | reverse complement strand
CAGGACATCGTGTCATTCCTCCGGAACAAACGGCTGGATTCGTTTCCGAATGCAGTCTGGATGAAGACCGAACTGCCACTGCTGTACGCGCCCGACCATATGGATCAGCTGCGACAGTTCACCAGCGTGCTGACGCTGACCTACCGCGTGATTCAATGATCGGCATGAAACTGAAGGCGGCAAAAGGCCTGTTCTTTGACAGGGCTCGAGTGATCAATGCCATCGATCGAACCACTCGCAGAAACCTGTCTCGATTTGGAGCGTTTGTTCGAAAACGAGCCCGATCCAGTATCCGAACCCGCAAACGAGTCTCTGAACCCGGCCAGCCACCCACAAACCGTACCGGTCTGCTCAAACGCAACATTTTCTTCGTTTACGAACCAACACGACGCAGTGTGGTGATTGGTCCCGTGCTCCTGAACACAAGCTCCGGGGCTCCGGAACTGCTGGAACATGGCGGCACTGTGATCCGGCAAGTACGAGGCCGGAGCGTCCGCATGACGTATCGGCCGCGACCCTACATGGGTCCGGCATTTGAAGAAGAACAGAACCAGCTGGAAAAACTCTGGCGGAACTCAGTGAGGTGAACGGTGGCTTCGATGGCGTCAACAGAAACCCACGGCAATGGAAATGGCTATGTCGTCATTCCGCGATGGTTCGTGTCGTTCCTGAGCTTCCTGGTTTCGGTCGTCTTTGTCGGTGCCGTGCTCTGGGCGTGGTCCATCTCGAATGATGTGAGTGCGATCAAAGCAGAAGTGAAAGCCACCAATGATATTCGGGCCAGCGAACTGGAAGACGTGCGACGGCGACTGGATCGGCATGACGTGCTCTTTGATCGACTGTTCGAAAGGATCCAGCCCAAATGAGTGATTTCGAACCACTCGATATTGCCGCCTGTTACGGGACGGATCCGACATCGCGGGCCATCTCGTGGCTGACGGTCTCACCGTTTGCACCACGACGGCTGCGTCGGGGTCCTTCCCACGTGGCGGTGATCACCAACTTCCATGAAGTCCCCGTCTGGATTGAGTCCACAACCTTGTGTCGGCACACATGTCTCGTGCATGGAGAACGCATCGCCGGCTGCCAGGTTCACGAGCCGGAACTACGAATCAACGACTATCTCGCAAGCGGAGGTCACGTCGATCTGTATCGTCTGTCGCCCGTCGACCGCCTTTCCAGCATTGAATCGCTGTTGCTGTCACGGATTCTGATCCGGCATTTTGTCGGTCGGAACGTGACTTATGACATCGGCGGTGCGCTGCTCTCGGGAACCCGGCTGTTCAAACACACGCGGCTGCTGCCGAGTGCAGATCTCAATCAACTGTTTTGTTCCGAGCTGGCGGCCAAGGTGCTGATGCGGCTCGGCCGCCTGAACCGCGACAACCCGACCAAATACAACCCGGGAACTCTGCTCCGGCAGCTTGTACGCGAAGGCACGATGCAGTTTGAACGTTCGTTTTCGAGTGAGGAACAGCGATGAGACAGATACTTTGGTGGTGCGCCGCACTGTTGCTGTTCCGAAGTACTGCAATTGCGGATGTCAGTGATGGCATCGTCATAGTCGATGGCTGCAGCGGTGTCTGTGTGGATCCTTCCGGGATCGTGCTGACAGCCAAACACTGCGACTTGCCAACCGAGGTCACCATTCGGTTCAAGCAGCGAGCCGTACACGCAGTCCGTGTCTATGAGAGCAACGATACCGAAGGCCCGGTGGCCTATGACTGTGACGGTGAGGGCTATCCAGCGTTGCCCGTTGCAGCCACGGCACCGGTGATCGGTGAGAAGCTCTGGTCGTTCGGGTATCCGTCGCTCAACGGCCATCGCGAACTGCAACGTAACTGTGGGCCGCTACTGCGGTGGGGCACGTTCAAGTATGCCGGCGGTGAATTCAATGGCAATGTGCTCGGGTTTGCCTGTGGCGGTGGCTGGAGTGGCGGACCGCTGCTGAATGCAAAGGGCGAAGTCTGTGGTCTGCTCAACAGCAGTGATGATCGCACCAGCGTGTTCATTTCCTCGGCCGCTGTGCGACAGGCGTGTGCGGCGGCACGGCAGAAGTTGGAAAAGCCTGCTGCGCAATCACAGCCGCAATTACCCGAACTGCTGGTCTTTGGAACGCCAACCTGCAGCCCGTGTCTGCAATTCAAAGCCGATCTGAATTCCAACCGCAGCTTTGCCTCGCTGCTGCGTTCGACATACGAACTCGTCTGGGTCGATATCAATCAACGCCCGGAAATGGCGACGAAATATGGGATTGAACAGGTTCCGGTGTTCATCAGCGAACGGGGAATTCGGATCGTCGGCTACACCGACCCTGAACAACTGCTGATCAATCTGGGTCTGAAACCCAAGCCGGATCCGGCACCGCCGCCCGTCACGGAACCAGTCCCCGAGACTGGTGAACCGTCATCGCCGCCACTCACCGAACCAATCTCACCTTTCACACCTCCATCGGATCCCATCGATCGACTCACCTCGCTGACGCAGCATGCGATCTCTATCGCAGCTTGGCTGGGTGTCACAGGAATCTCCGGCGGAACTGCCGGTGCTGTACTCGGAGGTCTCGCACTCTGGCGCACACTTCGACGACGCCGACAGCCAACTGCACCCATCACACCCCATCCAACCAGCTCGCCTCCAACTGTCACGCTCGACTCAGCACCGCTGCCACAAGCCATCGTCCCGGAAACACGCTTTGCCGCTTATGAGCGGGATTCCCATGCCGAAGCCTTCGCATGGGCTGCCGCCGAGATGGCTCGCAAATATCCGGGAGCGGTTGGCACGCTCGAATCACTTCAGGGACTGATGAATCAATACCTCGCCGCGCGTGGCATCAAACGAACGAACAAAACTTAGGTCTGTGATTCCCCTTCTTCCGTCCTGAACAGGATTCATTCTCATGGCAGGTACTGATGCATTTCTCTGGTACAACGTCGGTGACTGGGGCCGTTATGGTCTCGCAATCCCGAACTTCTCCAACGACACGCGTTCTCAGAACGACACGATCCGCTATCTCAACGATGTGATGGGCCGCAATCTGCAGGCCATCCTCTGGCATCCGGACGCTCGACTGCGAACCCCGCCATCGATCAACACGCTCACCCGCATTCACAAGCTCTGCACCCGAGCCCGATCGATCCTCGCCAGCCGAGCGGTTCCAGCAGCGACTCCGAACATGGAGACCGCTCACGCACTGCCGTCTCCGGAAGAGTTTCTGGTCTATCCGACCCCGTACTTCCGAGTCCGCAATCAGTGGCTGAAACAGTACGCCGGTCTGATCCTGCTGTCGCTGACCGAAGCGATGCAGCATCAGGAAAACGCAAGACCGATCGAAATCAGTCAGTCCTTCTCGGGCCTGATTGGTCAGTACATCCACCGGGTCTACCGACTGATGGCGACCGAACTGTTCCGAGTACCCACCGAGGATGCCGCCAAACCTGACTTCACTCTGACGGACGAACAACTGGCCAGTTACAACCCTTCGGCCTGGTTCACCAGCACGGAAATGCTGGACACGGTGCCGTCGATTGAAGACTGGCTGACCGAAGATGACCTGCAGGTGCTGACGGACGGGATTCCCATCAGTCAGTTGCCGTTACTCGGACGCTGGCCGAACGGACCTATGACCGGAAGCACGAGTGCCACCGGATCTCCGGCGGCCCGTGAGTCCTTTGCCCCAGCCCCAGGTGTGTGACGGAGGGAGAGTCGCATGTACGAATATCGCGCAAGGATTGTTCGCGTGATCGACGGCGACACTGTGGAAGCCGAGATCGACCTCGGCTTCCACATCTCCTCCCGCATGATGCTCCGGCTGTTTGGGATCAACACTCCGGAAATCAAGGGAGCCACTCGCCCTGCTGGGCTTTCCGCTCGGGACTTCCTGCAACACCTGATCGAGACACACACCGACACCACCAGCCAACTCACGATCCGTACGCAAAAGGATGCGACCGAAAAGTACGGCCGCTGCCTCGCCACGCTGGTGGCGGGCGACGTGAATTTGAATGAAGCCATGATCGCGGCCGGTCATGCCGTCGTGGCGATGTATCAATAAGAGGAGTGGACTCACATGGGTGTCAAACTGGGACTGCACGCCAAGCTGTATCGCAACACCGGCAGTGGTGGCACACCGGCATGGAACGAAATCACGAACGTCCGCGATGTCACGCTGAACCTGGAAACGGGCGAAGCGGATGTCTCCACTCGTGGCAACGGCGGATGGCGAGCCAATATCGGCACGCTGAAAGGAGCCACCCTGGAATTCGAAATGATGTGGGACACCGCGGATGACGACTTCACAGCCATCCGCGAGGCGTTCCTGAACAACACTCCGATTGAATTCGCGGTACTCGACGGCGGCAGTTCAACGCCGGGCTCTCAGGGACTGCGAGCCACCATGGCCATCATCAACTTCACGCGGTCGGAACCACTCGAAGAGGCCATCAAGGTCAGCGTCACTGCCAAGCCGACCTATTCCACGACCGCGCCCAGCTGGATGACGGTCGCTTGATTTCCATTCTCTTGGGATTCTGAGGATTTTTTCCATGCACACGTTCTCTGATACGCAGGGCCGCCCATGGACGATCACGCTCAACGTGGATGCCATTCGTCGCGTGCGTTCTGTTCTCAATATCAATCTCCTCGAAGCCATCGAGGGCAAACTGCTGGAGCGATTGATCACCGACCCGGTCCTGCTTTGCGACATTCTGTTCGTCGTGATCCAGCCGGAGGCCATTTCCAAAGGGATCAGCGACGAAGACTTCGGGCGATCACTGGGCGGCGATGTGCTCGACGTCGCCACCACCGCACTACTGGAGGAACTCGTCGATTTTTTCCCAAGCGCGAAGCGAACCGTCTTCCGCAAAGCGCTGACGAAACTGAAGCAACTGGAAACTCTGGCGATCGAGACGGCGACGCAGCGACTGGAGAGCCCCGAACTCGAGCAGCGGATGAAATCCGCCCTCGCGTCGACGTCTGGCAGCTGATCTGGCAACTGGCCGGAATCGCTGGCGTCTATCCCGGGCCGCTGACACTGCGAGAACTGGTCTGGCTGGCCGAGGCCCGGCAACGAGACCAGTGGAACCATACGGCCTCCGTCATGGCCCTGATTGCCAATGTGAACCGGGATCCGAAAAAGGGTCGACCCGCCAAACCTGATGATTTTCATCCACTTCGCAAACACACAACGCGAACCGACCCCGCCGAACGCCAACCACCCATCGCCGACATTTCGATTCTCAAGGCGGTCTTCGTGGACCGCAGTCTTCCAGTGGGATAATGATGCATGGCGGGCAACGCACAGGCAATTCGCGCAGGACGAGCGTTCGTCGAACTGTTCGCTGACGACACGAAGCTCGTGCGCGGACTGCGTGCGGCCGAACGAAAACTGCAGGCGTTTGGTGCCAGCGTGCAGACGATTGGCAAGTCGATGTTCGGGCTGGGTTCCGCCGTCGTCGCGCCGATCCTTGGTGCCGTTGCCGCCTTCAACGATGCCGGCAGCCAGTTGGATGACATGAGTCAGCGCACGGGTGTTTCCGTCGAAGCGTTATCGGAACTGGGATACGCCGCGCAGTTATCCGGATCGAATCTGGAGACGCTCGAAGGCGGCGTCCGCAAGATGCAGAAGTTTCTGGCATCAGCGGCCGAAGGTTCTGAGGGAGCGACGGATTCCCTGGCGGCACTGGGACTGACCATTGCGGATCTACAGGGACTCAGTCCGGATCAGCAGTTTGAACGACTGGCTGATCGGATTTCGAAGATCACAGATCCAGCCCTGAGAACTGCCGCCGCCATGGAGGTCTTCGGCAAGACCGGTACCGAACTGCTGCCCATGATGCAGAACGGCGCTGCCGGGATTCAGGCGTTCCGCAAAGAAGCTCAGGACTTGGGCATCGTGATGAGTACTGAAGACGCCCAGTCTGCTGCCGCCTTTGGTGATGCCCTCGATCAGCTGTGGGCCGTGCTGAAGTCCGGCGTCTACGCCATCGGAGGCGCACTCGCTCCCCTACTCACAGAACTGGTGCAATCGACGACGCACATCATTACGACCGTTGTGAAGTGGATCCGCGAGAACAAAGCCCTGATCGTCACGGTCTTCAAGATTGCAGCAGGCGTTGCTGCTGCGGGAGCGGCGTTGTTTGCTCTGGGGGCCCTGATCTCGGGCGTCGGCGCTGCCTTTGGCGTTGTGGCGACCGTGATCACAGGCATCGGAGCGGTTCTGGCCACGTTGGGAACGATTGCCGCAGCGCTCTTGTCGCCGATCGGCCTGGTCACCGCAGCTGTGGTCGGACTGGGGGCCTATCTGCTCTATGTCTCTGACGCGGGATCCGCAGCACTCACATGGCTCGCCGAAACATTTCAGTCGCTGAAGGACGAAGCGCTGGCGGCCTGGAAAGGCATCGGCGATGCACTGGCTGCCGGAGATCTGGCACTGGCCGCGAAAATTCTCTGGTTGACGCTGAAAATGGAATGGCAGAAAGGCGTTGCTTTTCTGGAAGAACACTGGATCCGCTTCAAAGAGTTCTTTGTCAGTCTGGCGGCAGACGCGTTCTATGGCACGGTTTCTCTGGTGGTGGATGCGTGGGCCGGGATGCAGGTGGCGTGGGTCGAAACCACGGCGTTCATGTCCGATGCCTGGACGATCTTCACAGGCAGTCTGACCAAAGGCTGGAGCACGGCTCAGAACTTCATCAGCAAGGGCGTGCTCAAGCTGATGCAGTTGTTCGACAGCGAACTCGATGTCGAAGGTGCGTCGCAAATCCTCGACGAAGAACTGCAGAAGCGAAACGCCGCAGTTGATCAGCAGATGAATGACCAGATGGGAGCCAGCGACCAGCAGCGACAGAAACGTCGATCTCAGATCGAAACGGAACGTCAGGGTGCTCAGGCTGAGGTGAGCAAGGCAGCCGACGCCGAGCGGCAAGCTCGCAATCAACAGAACGCCGACGATCTGCAGGCTTCGACTGACGCCTTGTCAGAAGCCCGCCGCGAATGGGAAGTCGCGATCGCGGAAGCCGCCGCGAAACAGTCCGACACCGCTGCTCCCGAGGTCCCCGATCGACTTCGCAAAGCGCAGGACAATCTGGCCGGCATGGAAGACAGCCTCGTCCAGGTCCGGGAGCAGCGACTGAGCACGACCGGTACCTTCAACGCGGCCGCCGTTCGAGGTCTCGGTGGCGGATCTGCCGAAGAACGCACCGCCCGAGCCACTGAATCCACCGCCCAGTCCATCAAGAAAATCGAGGAACGCTCCCGCCTCGGCCAACCCACGTTTGGCTAAATCTCCCTTGTTCTGTCTGTGCTTTCTGAAAACTGAAAACTGCCAACGGAAAACTCCTCCCAATGCCCGTCACTGTTCTGGAAAAATGGGACTCACGCGATACCACACTGGCGGAATCCAGTGCGGTCGAGCTCCGTTTTCTGGTGGCTGGCACGGACAATGATGCGGAAGTCGCGTCGCAGGTCCTGCTTGACAGTCCGGCCTTCTACAACGGACTGCCACGGGAAAGCGTCACGTTTGCGAGGATCGGCGAGAAAGAATGGGAAGCCACGGTCCGGTACGCGACTCAGCCAGCCACCGATACCGAACCGTCGTTCACGTTTGAGACCGGCGGCGGCACGGCTCATATCACGCAGGCCCTTGGTACGACGGGCGTGTACGTCGCACCCGGGCAGACGGCCCCGGACTTCAAAAACGCCATCGGTGTCTCCCGTGATTCCGTTGACGGCGTGGACATCGTGGTCCCCACCTACAAATGGACCGAGACTTTTCGGCTGCCGGCAACCATCGTCACGGGTGCCTACAAGGCGTCACTGTTTGGTCTGACCGGTCGAACCAACAACCTTGTGTTCCGGGGATTTCAGGCAGAGGAGGTGCTGTTCGAGGGCGCTCGCGGCAGTCGTCGCGGTGCTGGGGACTGGGAAATCAGCTTTGCGTTTGCCGCTTCGCCCAACGTCACCGGCATGACAGTCGGCAGCATCACGGGGATCAACAAGAAGGGCTGGGATTATCTTTGGTGCCGTTACGCTGACTTTGAAGACGAAGCCGCTCAGATGCTGGTGAAGCGACCTGTCGCGGTCATCGTGAATCGTGTCTATCCGTCCGGCAACTTTTCACTGCTGGGGATCGGATCATGACAGGCGGCGATCCCTTCCGACGCGTGCAGCCTGGCCAGCCGCTGCAGATTCCAGCCGCTGCCTACAACGCCTTCCTCGACGCGTCTGCCGCGTATCAGAGGAACCAGCAGACTGGTGTGCGCTCAGGATCCGCTGAGTTGCGTTCCTCGACGCTGATTCGAGTTCGAAACACCAGTGGCCGCGACCTGAAGCAGTTTGAAGTGCTCGGTATCGAAGCCCCCATCTTCGATCCGCAGGAATCTCTGGATGCGTTCCGCCGGGAAGTCACTTTCCGTGGAGTCGTTCCGGATGAACAGGAACACTCCGGCCGCTTTGTCGTGCTGCAGGAACCGATCCGCAACGAAGGAGTTGGCCTTGCCGTCGCCGTGGGACTCACGATCGCTCGGTTGCATGATCCCGCCGAGGGACCAGAAGGTTTCTATGCGGATGTTCGACAGGACATCGTGACGAGTGTTCGTCGCCGTACGAAAACCATCGCTCCGATTGTCTGGGCCGACGATGTGCTGGGCGAGAACGACCTGCGGTGGGTCGTCATTCATCTGAATCCGCAGCCCGTGCGGCCGACCACAACCACTACCACCTGCAGTCCGTCGACAGGCCATTGCCTCTACGAAGCGACGTTTGATGTCGCTGATCCCGAAGTGACTCACTGGGTTCTGGCACTCGACGAGAACCGAGAACCCGCCGATCGCTGCGCCCAGAACTATTCCTGCCAGCCACCAACACCAGATCCAACTCCTGAGCAGGCGGAAGCCAGCGAACAACGACGAACTTGCTGTGCCGGATCGACCACCTCCACCACAACCACGCCGGCCCCGTGCTCGGGATCCTGTGTCTGGACATGGAACATGTCCTCGAAAACGTGGACGGTGCAATCGACCGACTGCCATTCCCAATGTGCCTGTGATGTTCCCAGCTTCTGCGGACAATCGGCCGGGGAAACGACGCGAACAGACTGCATTTCCGGAGGAGCGCCACGGCCACCGTATTGTGGTGGCTCCACCACGCCTTGCCCGCCGGCGACCACCTCTCCGAACGGTGGCTGTGGGACCGGATGCACCTGGTTCTATCGTTTGGGCGGCTGGCATCTGATTGAAAATCACTGCACTGGCCCTCAATGCTCGTGTTGTCCGCCGGTCGGAATTCCCGCCGGGGATCCCGAATGTCAGACCATGAACACGGGCTGCTGTTTTCCGCCGCCGCCTCCCCCTCCGCCACCACCGCCAGCGTGTACAGGATCATGCGACTGGATCTGGGAACCAACACGCAGTATCTGGGTCCGGATCGCTGGCAGCTGCAGTGGTGGCGGCCCGAACGGCTGCGCGTGCGCCCCACCGAGTTATCCGGGTGTGGACTGCAACACGCGGGGCAGTACAAGCTGTGCTGTACCTCCCGGCGGAACCACGACCACGTATGATCCCTGCGAACCGCCGCCATCGACAACGACCGGCAACCCGAACAACTGTGAGGGATTCTGTCGCTGGAAATGGAATGGAACGGCGTGGGTGCTGGAGTCATCGACCTGCGCAGAATTCTGTCCGTGCGACACAGCACCGCCGTTTCCGGGAACACAGAACGGACAGGTTCAGCAGGTTCGCTGCACATTTGCCGTGGGCTGCTGCGAGAAGTTTGGCGATGAATGGGATCTGCCGGTCATCGGTCTCGGGCTGTGTCGGTCCGAAATTCATGAGACCCTGCACATGGTCAAGATCGGTCCCGGCTGCTGGCAGTGGTCCAATATCTTCGACTGCGGCGACTTCGCTCAATTGACCGTCTGCTGTAAAGGCAACGGCACGATTCAGGCGTCGTTCAATGTGCCGTGCGCGGTTCCATCGGCCGGACCTTGTACCGTAACCAGTGTCGATTGTTCAAAGACACCCCCGACGTTTCTGTTTCAGTGCTATTCGGCTGATGTCTCGAACTGCAAGTGCTGTGATGATGATCCGCCTCCGACGACAACGCAGGCACCGACCACCACAACGCCCGCTCCAACGACGCCGCCACCGACAACAACGTCGACGACATCAACGACCACGTCGACCAGCACGACGACAACGGGGGCTCCGACAACTTCGGCACCGACGACGACCACTTATTTGCCGCCAACCACGACAACCTATGTTCCGCCGCTATCCACGACCACTACAACCGGTGGGCCTACGACAACTGAAAGCCCGATGCCGACCACCACGTCGACATCGACCAGCAGTACAACCACTTCCACCACAACCAGCAGCAGCACGACAACTTCGTCCACGACGACAACCACACCCGCACCGACGACCACCACTTACAATCCGCCGCCGCCAGTGACGACGACAACGTCGGCTCCAACCACGTCTTCGTCCAGTACGACGGACGGCCCGGGAAGTACGACATCCACATCGACGAGTACTTCGACCTCGAGCACGTCCAGTACGTCGACGTCGACAACAAGTTCCACAACAACGTCGACGACCACCAGTTCGACCACAACCACCACGCCCGCTCCGACGACGACATTGGCTCCGACCACGACAGTCGCGCCCACAACAACCGTCGCGCCATCGACGACGACTATTAATCCTCCGCCGGTGACAACGACGACGTCGGCACCGACGACGTCATCCACCACCGCCGGCCCGGGGAGCACGTCCAGTTCGAGCTCCACATCGACGTCCAGCACAAGCACGTCGTCTACAACATCCAGTACGAGCACTTCATCGACGACCAGCAGCACAACCACCAGTTCGACGACAACAACGCCGGCACCAACCACGACGGTCGCTCCTGCCACAACAACGCTGTCGGCCAGTACGACAACTCAAACTCCGGCAACGACGACCGACAGTCCGCCCCCGCCTCCACCGGTCACGACGACGCAGTTACCTCCCGCGACGACAACCGTCGCTGCAACAACGCAGTCGCCTCTGACAAGCACCTCCAGCAGTTCATCCACGTCGTCCAGTTCTACGACCAGCACATCGACTTCGTCCACATCGACTTCAACCACCAGCACCTCCTCAACCACTTCCACCAGCACAACCACCACAGCACAACCGAGCAGCACGACCCCTGACGGTTTTACTCCTCCCGAATTCTGATGTGTAGATTGAGGCGGCTATGCGACTGACAATTGGAATGGCGACGTATCGCGACTTTGATGGTGTGTACTTTTCACTGAATGCTCTCCGACTCTACAACGCGGACGTCATGCCGCAGGTGGAACTGGTGGTTGTCGACAATGATCCGGAGGGACCGCAGGCCGAACGGCTGCGAGGATTCCTCAGTCAGGTTGCCGAAGGAGCCGGCGTTCCGTATCCAGCCGACCGGAAGCCGGTCCGTGATTTTCCGCAGCCGTACAACGTCCAGTACGTGCCAATGCCCGGAAACACGGGAACCTCAGCACCGAGAGACCACATCTTCAAAGTCGCCACGGGGGACGCCGTCCTGGTCATTGATTCGCACGTGCTGCTCTGGCCGGACTCCGTGCGACGACTCATGGACTTTTACAAGCGCAATCCCGAGTGTCGCGATCTGCTCTCCGGCCCACTGGTACTCGACAGTCTGGCCGGCGTACACACGCATTTCGCCGACAAATGGCGTGACGGAATGTGGGGCACGTGGGATACGGACGCCCGCGGCACATCGATTCACAGTCCGCCGTTTGAAATCCCGGCTCAGGGATTGGGCCTGTTTTCCTGCCGCCGCGATGCCTGGCTGGGATTCAATCCGCACTTCCGCGAGTTCGGGGGCGAAGAATGGTACATCCACGAAAAGTACCGGCAGGCCCGAGCCAAATGCCTGTGTCTGCCATTCCTCCGATGGCAACACCGTTTTGCGGATCCGGCTGCCGGCCGAACCTATCGCCGCAGCGTGGAAGGCAAGATCCGCAACTACATCCTCGGCCATCAGGAACTGGGGCTGCCGCTGGACCGTTTGCGTCGGCACTACGTTGATGGCCTCAACGAAGATCTGCAGTCACCCATCAACGCCGACGGACGTCTGACCGCCGAACAGTTCGATGCATTGGCCGCGGATCCTGTCACGTATCCGCCTCAGGTTTCCTCGTGCGGAGTCTGCAAATCGCAGTCGCAGGCCTACGAAGGGCTGACGCTGGAAGACATGTTCCAGAGAGCCCGCAATACGCCGTCCGACATCAATGAGCACTGCGACAAGCTCCGCGAACTCTCCAGCCAGTCTGAAGTCGTCATCGAATTCGGCATGCGGCACGGTGTGTCCACAGTGGCGCTGCTGGCAGGTCAGCCGAAGCGGATGATTTCATATGATCTCAACCACGATCCGATCGCTGAGGTCCTGAAGTCACGTCAGGGAGCGACGGAGTTCTCATTCGTGCAGGGCGATTCGCTGTCTGTCCACATTGATCCGTGCGATCTGCTGTTCATCGACACGCGCCACACCGCCGACCAGCTGTCGAACGAATTCCAGCGCCATGCGGGCAAGGTCCGTCGCTGGATTGTGCTGCACGACACCCAGATCTTTGGCGAACGCGGCGAAGACGGCGGCCCGGGACTCCTGCCGGCCGTACGGCGATTCCTGAATGAGAATCCAGATTGGTCTGTCATCTCACACACGCAGGCGAATCACGGTCTGACCGTCCTCAGCCGGAATCCTCGCGACAAGCCCGCACTGCCCGGCACAATCAAAATGGCTGCGAACTTCACGAAATCCCTCGCGGCTCACGTGGCGGATGGACTGCAGAAGGTCGAGGCTCCAGAACTGCAGCGCCGACTGGAAGTCTGCACGCTGTGTGATCAGCGAAACGACGATCGCTGCAGTGTGTGTGGTTGCTACCTGGCGGAAAAGGCGTCCTGGCGATCCAGCGAATGTCCGCTTGGAAAATGGAATCAGAAACAAGAGGTGGCCCATGCCGAATGAACTGCCATTTGTCTCCTGTCTGTGCCCGACTTATCGCCGGCCCAAACTGCTGGAAAACTCCATCGCCTGTTTTCTTGCCCAGGATTATCCTGCCGATCGACGCGAACTGATCGTGCTGGACGACGCTGGCGAACTTGAAAATCAAACTGGTGATGGATGGCAGATCATCAGTATCCCCCGGCGGTTCAGGTCGCTGCCAGAGAAGTTCAACGCACTGGCAGGACTGGCACGAGGCGAAGTCCTCGTCGTCTGGGAAGACGACGACATCTACCTGCCGCATCACATCAGCAGCCATGTCGCGGCCATGGAAGGTCACCTCTGGTCCAAACCTTCCAAAGTCCTGAGCGACTACACGGGACAAATCGCTGAAGAGGACGCGCCCGGCCGCTTTCACGCGAGCCTCGCGTTCACGCGGTCAGTGTTTGAAAAGGTCGGTGGTTGGCCGCTGACGATGCGTGGAGATTTTGATCAGCAGTTGATCGCACGGCTCAACAGCATCGGTCCTGCCGGGGATCCATGTCTGTCGACCGCACCGTCCTATGTCTTTCGTTGGAGTTCCACTGGGGCCTACCACGGGCAGGCATTGATGAGGGGGCCGGAGGATGAGACGTGGTACGAACGTGTTGCATCCAGAGCTTCGACAGCGCTTCATGCTCCCGTTCCCGACGTGGATGATCAATCAATATCGATGGCAATCTTCCGCGGAAATCGTGATCCCACCGTCAGTTGAAGAACGAAAGTAACTTAGAACGGTTTACCCTGAGTGAGTAACGACTTTGGGATAACTGTCGCTAGTTTTGGCACACGGCCGGATTCGGGCGATCGCGGGTATGGCCGGAAAACGCATCTTGCTTGCCATCAATTTGATCGCTCCCCGGGGGGATTGTCGCCACCTCACTGGCCGCCTCGGCCGATGTGACCGCAGCGAACGGTTGGTGCGAAATCGCGGCGGCGGGCCTTATCTGAGTGGACATGACATTACATACCGAACACGGGAGAGTCGGACACACGCGGGATACACATTTTCACTGGCGTTACTCTGCGTGGAGATCGAGTCGTACAATGTTCTCGATCGGAACACCCGTCGCTCCAACGAGTGTCGCGGCGGCCTGACTGAGTTCGTTGAGCAGGTCGAGTCGAGCGCGACGGTTGAGGATGAGGCTGGTGCGGGCCTGAACGACTCGGACGACATCGACTTCGCCTGCGGCGAATTCTCTTTCCAATCCTTTGAGTTCTGTTGGGAGATCAGAGGACGCGGCCTCCTGGTCGTCGGATTTCACGACTGCAAGAGCGCTGGCGTAGCGATCCATTGCGGCTGTGGCTTCCAGTTCGGCTCGTCGCTGGGCCTGATTCCAGGCGGTGATTCGTTGGTGATGTTCCGCCAGACGTTGCCGTTCCAGAGGCTCGCCATTATTGACAACTGGCAGATCCATTTGGGCGCGGAAACCGAGAAAGGTCGTATTGTCAGCTGTGGCCTGGTAGTAGGGCCCCACTTGAAGGTCAGGTGTTTTTGCTGCGGAAGCAAGCCCTAGATTTGCGCGAGTGACATCCACGTCTGAACGCGCCGCCATGACATCCGGACGCGACATAGCCCAGCCCAAAACGTTGCTTGTGGAATTGTTGACTGCATGATTCCACTCGTCTTCGTTCAACTCGTTCACCGCCGATGATGCCTGTTGTGGCGAAACGTTGGGAAGCAGCCATTCAAACTGTTGGAGATCCCCGGCAATGTCCGGAAGAGTACCGGGCTGTACTCCAACGTGCCGTGCGAGATCTCGCAGTGCGTTTCGGAAGTTCGCCGAAGCAAGCTGTTGCTGCTGGCGAGTTGAAGCTGTATCGACGCGAACAATCGCGACATCGGCCGCCGTCGCTGCTCCGGCATCCAGTTGATTTTCGAGGATGCTCAGCAGTTGCAGATTATTCTCGTGGCTGGTCTCCGCCAGTGTGCGGATCCCTCGAAGATATAAGGCGGTGAAGTAAAGACGCTGGGCCTGAGCGAGTGTCTGTAGCTCCGCATGATGAATGTTCCATCGCGTGCTGTTGAGAGCAAACTTTGCTCCTTGTTCGCGAAAGTCCTGCTGATGAGCCAGCTGGATGGTCTGCATCAGCAGAACGTAATGGTACATGTTGTTCGGGCCACCATTTCCCGCATCCTGAAATGGCGTGGCCTGCACTTGGAGGAAAGGATTGAACGGATACGTTTCCGCAACACCCTTCGCGGCCATACTCACTCGTTCGGACTGGCGCAGCGTCACAAGATCCGGATTCTGCGCAACCGCCGTCGCGCTCAGTTCTGAAAGGGACATCCCAACGACGGCCGTTTGATCAGGGAATGCCGCGTTACTGGCGGTTGTTCGACTGGACTCAGGCAGCACCTTCGCCAGGGATGCCGCGCGAAGCGGGACTCCGGAGATTTCAGCAGTCGTTAGCTCTTCATTCGTGCCTGATTTGGGCAGGATTGCCGTTTCCTGTTGAGGTACAGCCGGTAAATAAGCTGCCGGACTCCTGGCAGTGTTTCGCCATCCCGGATCGGCAGAACGACATCCTGCGGTGAGCACGAGACCCAGAATTAACACCTGAGTCAGTCGATGGTGACAAATTTCCATAAGACACGCGTTTGACCGATGTACGAGATATTACCCCCGTTTCAATTCGTCTATCCACATGTCAAGAAGGCAGCGTCCTTGAGGCGGATAAGCCAAAGTTAAGCTTGCGTCCGCGGTTCATTGAGGCTCGATCGACAGGAATTGCCGCTCAGCTTCCGGTGGCCAGAGTTGTGTCGGTTGGTCTGGATGTGCGGTCAGGTCGTTACAGACGGAACATCTTCACTATCTTCCAAAGGCGGAACTGCGTTACGTCCCCAGAGCAGGTATAAAGGCGGCAGCACAAACAGGTTCAGAATCGTGGAAGTGACGATTCCGCCGAGAATCACAATCGCCAGAGGATACTCAATTTCATGTCCCGGCTTGTTTCCGGCCATAACCAATGGCAGCAATGCCAAGGCTGTGGTCAGCACCGTCATCAGAATTGGGATCAGTCGTTCTTCAGCACCGCGAACAACGAGTCCCAAACCGAACGATTCTCCCTCCACCTGTTGCAAGTGCCGGTAGTGACTGACCAGCATGATCCCGTTTCGCGCGGCAATGCCCAACACCGTAACGAAGCCGATGAGCGATCCCAGCGATAGCGTTCCGCCAGCAATCCACGCTGCAATGACTCCTCCGATCAGAGCAAACGGAATCGTCAACGCGACCATGGCCGTTAACCTAATCGACTGAAAATCCATGTAGAGGATTAGCAATATGCCGAGCAATGAGACGCCTCCCAGAGCAATCAGGCGACGCTGGGATTCCTGGCGAGCCGTGTATTCTCCCAGAAATTCCGGATGGTATCCGCGGTCAAACGAAAGACCTCGCACTGCAGCTTCCACATCCCGTGCGACGGAACCAAGATCGCGTCCTTTGGCGTCGCATGTGACGTCGATCCGTCGTGATCCGCCTTCACGTTTGACTTCGTTCGGAGCCGGGACGATTGTGACATTGGCAACATCTCGAAGAGGAACCTGGCCTCCCGTTGGAGTATCGATGCGAATTTCTCTCAGCGAATTCAGATCCGTCCGAGCTGCCTCAGTGCCCCAGACGACGACATCCTGCTTCTTTTGGCCCTCGTAGACTTCGCCGACTTTTGTCCCGCGAAGAACCGTCGTGATCGCGCGACGCACCTGGCCCGGTGTCAGCCCAAATTGCTCAATCGCATCGTGCCTCAGTTTCACTTCGAGTTGAGGCACCAGCACATTGGCTTCCACTTTCAGATTGTTGATGCCCTCAATCTTCGCCATCACGGCTTCGGCCTCTTTGGCTTTGGATCGGAGGACGTTCAGATCCGAACCATAGATTCGCACCACCACGCTGGAACTGGCTCCAGTCAGAACTTCTTTGACTCGCTCTCGCAGATATGTCAGCACGTCGCGGTACAGGCCCGGATAGCCATCAACCGCCGTCTGAATTTTTCCAAGTGTCTCGTTGTAATCCACATCGGTATCGATGCTGATCCAGAGTTCCGTGAAGTTTGGGCCGACAACTTCGTCCGCAACTTCAGCTCGACCAATATGACTGCCAAAATTTCGTACACCGGGAATGGACCGAAGCTCGCGACTGGCCTGAATCGTGACTCGATTCATCGCCTCGATCGACGTACCGGGCTTCTCAACAAAGTGCATTAAGAAATCGGTCTCCTGAAAGTTCGGGAGAAATTCCTGCCCCAGCCCGTTCAGAATAAGCATCGTTCCCGCCAGCGACGCAGCGAGGAACATGAACGCCGACTTCGGACGACTTGCAAACCAGGGCAACATCGCTCGATAGGGCGTACGCAGCCAGCGACTCAGAGGCGGCTCTTTCTCTGATACCTGATGCCCCGGAAGAATCAGCAGACACATCGCCGGAGTCACGATTAACGCCACAAACAGTGACGTCAGAATAGCAACGACATATCCAATGGCCAAAGGACGAAAGAACGCTCCGGGAAGTCCTTCCAGAAAGAAGACCGGAAGAAAGACAAGCATGATGATCACTGTGGCATAAACCACTGCACTGCGGACTTCGAGCGAAGCCTCAAGGACAACTCGGAAAGATGACCGCGGCTTTGCCAGTGTACGATTGATTCGCAACCGACGGACGATGTTCTCCACATCAATGATGGCATCGTCCACGACTTCTCCCAGTGCAATCACCAGACCGGCGATGATCATGGTGTTGATCGTCAATCCCATCCAATAGAGCAGAATAATGGTAGCCATCAGAGAGAGAGGAATCGCGGTCAGACTGATGATCGCCGTTCGCCAGTCGAAGAGAAACAGTCCGATGACCACGACCACCAGAATGCATCCCGTCAGCAGTGATGACGTCAGGTTGTCGATCGAGCGTTCAATAAACGTCGCCGGTCGAAAGATGGTCGGATCGATTTCAACATCCTTCAAGCCGGGTCGCATCGCCTCCAGGGCGGCTTCCACTTTGCGAGTCACTTCGAGCATATTCGCTGCAGGTTGTTTTTCGACAATGAGCAGCAGCCCAAGCTGATCGTTGATGATGGCATCACCAATTGCCGGCGGAGTTCCGATCTTTACATCGGCGACATCGCCCAGATGCAGTGCAGCCCCATCTCGAAATGACACGACCGTGCGGGCCATGTCTTCCGGTGTTTTCACCGACGAAAGCTGCCGCACGGCGAGTCGCTGATTTGGCGTGTCGACAAAACCACCAGCATCCAGAGCCACCGCATCACGAGCACTCTGCAGTACACGGTCAAGTGAGACATCATGGGCGAGCAAGCGTTCTGAATCAACGATGACCTGAAGCTGCTTATCTTTCTGTCCCCAGATGGCCACATTCGCGACCCCTGGAATGGCCATCAGTCGAGGCCGAATGGTCCACACGGCCAGTTCCGTGAGATCACTCTGGTCAAGCTTGTCCGACCAGATGCCAATCTTCAGCATCCGGCTCAAGGACGACAACGGCTGAAGAATGACGGGCGGCCGCGCGACGTTAGGAAGTCGTGGTCCTTCTGTTGCCAGCCGTTCCTGAACCAACTGACGAGCTCGATAAACGTCCGCATTCTGATGCAGAAGTAAGCGGATCGAAGACAACCCCATTACGGATTTTGACCGCAGTGTCTCAAGTCCTGGTGTCCCGATCAGAGCATTCTCCAGAGGAAAGGTGACGAGGTTTTCGACTTCTTCGGCCGACAAGCCAGGAGCTTCAGTCTGAATCTCAATGTAAGGAGGAGCGAATTCCGGAAACACGTCCAGCGGCATGGAAGGCACAAGCCGAAGTCCCACAACAATGAGCACGAGCGACAACGCCAAAACGGCGATTCGCATTCGTAGTGCTAACTCAATCAGCCAACTCATCGTGAAATCGCCCTGCGAAAATCTGCCACACTACCAACGGACCGGTCGTTACTTCGCGAATCCGAATTCAGTACCTGCCAGCTCGGCCACTGCGGCGGTGACTATCGATGCACCGACACCGGGTCCATGATTCAGCGCGGCCCAGCCGTCCGAGACATAGGCAACCTCAACGCGCTGCCGAACAAACGTTCGATCGCCCGTCTTTTCATAAACCCACTGGTTGCCATAGATATCGAGATAAACGGCTGACCAGGGAATGGATCGTGTTGTCGCTTCGCCCTTCATTCGAATTTGAGCGCTGAGCCTCTGTCCCGGTTGATACCTTGTGTTCTCGTTGGGCAATTCGTAGTACACATCGACAGTTGAGGCCATTGCCTGTGCTGTCGGCGGAACGACAATCGGCTTTACGCTCACAGGTTCTGATGTCTGGCGTTCTCCGGGAGCCGCTAACTGAGCATCTCCGGTAAGTTCCAGGCTGTCGAGGTCGCCAACATAAACGGGCACCCGAACCCAAAGCGTTGTGGTGTTCATGATCTCAAACATTGCCGAGCCCGCCGCCATAATTTGACCAGGCTGAACCTGCACACTGCGCAGGATTCCGGACATGGGAGCGACGATCGGAATGGGCTGGAGGGTTCCCGCTTCCGCATCCAGTTTGATTCCATCCACAATCAATTTGCGAGCCTTCGCGGCTTCCAGAGCAGCTTCGGCCAGTTTGAGTTGTGCGGTGGCTTCATCAACCGTTCGTATCGTCCCCGATTTATCTTTCAGCAATCGTTCTGCACGATCGAGAGCAATCTGAGCGGCTTCAACCTGTACCTCGGACTGCTGCACCTGAGCAGCCGCATCGTTCTGTGATTGAGCGATCGTATTCTTTGCCTCGGCAAAGCGAATTCGCTCAGCCGGTGTCAACACATCGCGTTCAGGCGACAGCATCGGCAGCAATTGAAGGACCTGCGAATCTTTCTCGATCCGCTGGCCAGGAATGAGCATGGGCTGTTCATTCTGAAGCTTCAACGTCCCCGAGAGCGGAGCTGACACGACGACTGAGGCTCCTGCCGGCAACACAACCTCCGCTCCATAGGTGCGAAAAAGCGGCATGCTGCGCTCTGCTATCGACTGAGTTTCAATGCCCAATCTTCGCACAGCATCTTCAGTCAATTCGATCGTGTTGAGGCTGGTCTCAGAGACGGAGTGTGTCGTCTTTGCGGGTGGAACAGGCGATGTTTTGGCTTTCTCGCCAGACGACCTATCACATCCAACGCAACAGCATGCGACTATGCAACAGACAACTACGGCCAACCAACGACTTAGAGAACGATACTCTATCGAGATTTGTGGCATTACGCGGTCATCTCCGAAAACTGAACATCGGTTGAAACGGCAACGGTGTTGGCCGTTATTTCCATTGAGGACGGAAGCATACTGCCAGGCAATGTGACAACAATCGTCGTACCGGAACCAACTTCACTGCAGACGTCAATGGTTCCTCCATGAGCTTTCACAATTCGCTGCGCGATCGACAAGCCGAGTCCGACACCGCCGGACTCACAGCTTCGGCCGAGGTCTACTCGGTAGAATCGTCCAAAGATGAACGGCAGGTGCTCTTCTGCGATTCCGCTTCCAGTATCCTTCACGCTGCAAATGACGGCATCCTCGTGGCACTCGCATCGGACTCGAACTGAGCCATTGGCCTGTGTGAACTTCAGAGCATTCTCCAGCAGGTTGAGGAATACTTGTCGCAACCGGATATCGTTTCCAACCACTTCACATGGCTGCAATCTGTCGGCGGTCAGCGTAATCGCTCTTTCAAAAGCCCTTGGCTGCAACTGCTGAACAAGATCGGACAACACTGCATGAAGAGGAACCCGGTCTTCCATCGGCTGAGCAATTCCCGCATCCTCGCGACTTAGGTTCAGCAACTGATCGGCAAGTCGACAGAGCCGATTCGTCTCTTCAGCAATCACGCTCAGTGCCGCTCGATATTGTTGCGGCGTGCGATCACTACGAAGGGCCAGCTCTGCTTCCAGTTTCAACGCCGCAAGAGGCGTTCGCAGCTCATGCGAAGCGTCGGCTGTGAATCGTTTAATTTCACCTACGGCCCGATCCAGACGGGCAATGAGCGAGTTGAGAGTTTCTGCGAGTGTACCCAGCTCATCGTGCGGATTTGGTACTTCAATTCGACTATGGAGGCTATCAATCGTGATCGAGTTGGCGGTTTCGCAAATCGCGGTGACGGGGGCCAATGCTCGTCCAGCGAGCAGATATCCCACGGCCACGGCAATCAGTAGAGCAATGGGCACGAGGCCGAAAGCCACCATTTCGAGCGTTTGCAACTCATCCAGCAATGGTTGCAGCGAAGTGATAGAGAACACACGAAGACTTCCAAATCGGCTCTTCAGGGTCGATTGAGCCGAGCGTATCGTTGATGTTCCGGAGAGCTGATTGGTTGCAAAAACAACAGACTCAGTCTCATCGTTCGGCGTAAGTTGAACTCCCTGTTCGGGCGTCAGTCCGGCACTGACAAAAATAATCGAATCCCTTTCATCTACGACAACAAAATCATAAATATCGTGATGATAGAAACGCGTCTGTGCAGCCTTTTGAAAATCGACGACTGACACGTGCAGTTCCGCTTCCAACAGGATTTCACGCAACTCTTCCCGCAACGCGGCATCAGTTCGTGCCAACAACTGTTGCCGCGTGATGAGGATCAGAACGACCCCAAATCCAAGGACAATTCCGGCGACAGCAAGGGCAAAGAACAGGGACAACCTGCAACGAATGGACAGCCTTCTCACAGTGCGTCTCCTAATCGGTATCCCTTGCCACGAACTGTTTGCAAAATCGGAGCGCAGCCGGGCAATTCCAGCTTCTTTCGAAGATGATTAATATGCACTTCAATCACATTGGTCCATGTGGCATCAGGCTGTTTCCACACATTTGCAGCGATCATTTCGCGGGTGACAATCTGATTTTGATTCTGCATTAGAAAGACAAGCAGTTCAAATTGCCGTGGCTGAAGCTCTATCGATCGACCGCCGCGTAGTACAGTTCTCGACATCAGGTCGACCTGAATGTCTTGTATCTGCAACACGTGTATGTCACTGCGGGGTTCCGGCAATCGTCGACGGAGCAGTGCTCGCACTCTGGCGAGCAACTCATCAATCGAGAACGGCTTGATTAGATAATCGTCTGCTCCGCAGTCGAGACCTTTGACGCGATCTTCAATGGAGTCACGGGCGGTTAACAGCAACACTGGAACGTCGTTGTTCTCGCTTCGGAGACCCTTCAGCCATTCGAGTCCACTGCCGTCGGGCAACATGATGTCGAGAATGATAAGATCCAGAGTCGTCTTGATATGTTCCGTGGTTTCGGCCAACGTCGAAGCTCCGACGACGACGAACCCTGCCTCGGTCGTTGCCGACACAATACTTCTCAGCAGGTTGGGCTGGTCTTCGACAACAAGAACCCGTGACATTGAATCGCCAACAAAACATTCCGCCTGACACAGTGGTACGCTTGGACAAGTCTATCGGATCATCCGACCGGATAAGGAGGTGAGCGGGGTCAGATAAACTCGAATTAATCAAGGCCATCTGGAGTAATCTTCCTCGCATCGTTAGCGTTCGGCAACTTTCATCCCGGGCCTGTAAAACTGAGCCTTCTGGCCCGATATTCCGTTGATATCCCCAAGAACGATGGTTTTCAGCATGGGTCTGCAGCGTGAGTTGACGAACAACGGTAACTGGCTGTTTCGCTGGCGGAGCTTTCTTCCAATCACAGTTGTCGTCTGTGCTGTCGTTGCGATGTTGCCGATTCCAATCCCTAAACACGATGTCTTAACGGCTGATTGTGTTGAAGTCGTGAGTCTTGGGATCAGCTTTCTGGGCATGCTTATTCGTGCAGTGACCATTGGCCACACTCCAGCGGGAACCTCTGGGCGCAACACTGCTGGTCAGGTTGCAGAGTCGCTGAACACGACCGGAATTTACTCGACGGTCAGACATCCTCTTTATCTCGCCAACTTTCTGATCGGGCTTGGTCTCGCCTGCTTTACTTTGACGTGGTGGTTTCCGTTGATGTACACCTTGACGTTCTGGTTGTACTACGAACGGATCATGCTGGCGGAAGAGGCGTTCCTGCGATCGAAGTTCGGCGAGCAGTTTAATGTCTGGGTGCAACGCACCCCTGCCTTCATCCCAAGCTGGAAACACTACACGCCACCGAGGCTGAGATTTTCGCTACGGAATGTGCTTCGTCGAGAATACAACACATTGCTGCAAATTGTCGTTGTTGGCTTCTTGCTGGAGTTCTTCGGGGACTGGTTCGATTCGGGACGTATCACAGTTTCGGGTCCATGGTGCATCTTTCTCCTGACCGGTACTTTCGTTTGGGCGTGTCTGCGAACGCTGAAGCGCAACTACACGGTCCTGGAAGTTGAAGGCCGGTGACGTCAACGAGTCTCGCAGTCACCGTTCACTTTTTTCATGCGATGATCGGCAGAAACTGCCGAACTACTATCTAAAGAAACTCGAATATCGCCGGAGCCCTCACTCGTGACATTTTGCGACAATTCCACCTCGTTGGAAAGAGCGTGCATGTTTAGAAATAGGGTCCAACCTGGGTGAGCTGGAAACTGGGCTATTCTCAGCTTTCAACGTGTCGGCACCATAGTCGGCACCCCAACATCAGCTTGTGCCCGCAACTCTCGTCTGGGTTGGTAGTTGCGTCAAATCCAAACCGGTCTTGAAAACCGGAGTGCCCTTACGGGTACCCAGGGTTCGAATCCCTGTCTCTCCGCTTTGATAGTCGCTCAAAACGCAGCGTTTATCCCAGAAACCCCGAGGTTGCCTCGGGG
>Ga0209972_10001153_pt1 | contig 23817 bp, 16 predicted proteins | sample NOAtaG_7_FD_187302 | JGI IMG/M metagenome (GOLD analysis project Ga0209972, IMG submission 187302) | Freshwater lake microbial communities from Lake Erie, under a cyanobacterial bloom - NOAA_Erie_Diel1S_2200h metaG (SPAdes) (version 2) | ecosystem: Environmental > Aquatic > Freshwater > Lake ... | reverse complement strand
CACAGCGTTTTGATATCAGTTTGCAGGATCGCTGCACGCAGAACAGCCTCAGCCACAGCTTCAATGTACAAACCCATCCTGCCCTGAGCAGCAGCTGGAGTTTGCGCAATACCGATACCCTCTGTTACGGCGAATTGAAAACCTGGACCGCGGTTGCTGGCGGCGGAAATCCGAGCCTGGCTCAACGCTACCGCTGGTTCGTGAATGGCAAGCCCGCAGGAAACAATGCCGCTCTCAGCTTGCGGACGGATACCCTGCACAGCGGCGGCAATCTGTCCGAACGTTTGCGCATCCGTTTGCAGAGCGACGACAACTGCACAACGCCCATCCGGGTGCTCGAAGACAGTGTGTGGTTGCGGCCGCCACTGCGTTTCAGTCCGGCCGGATTGCCCGATACACAGGTTTGTTTGTATCGGTCGTTGACTGTAGCCGGCAATACGAGCGGCGGAAGGGCGTACAGCCGCAGCTGGCAATGGCTGGTGAACGGCAATGCAGCGGGGAGTCAACGGAATTTTACTTTCCGGCCTGAGAATTACTACGCCAACAGCGATACCGGTCTGCGGTTTGCACTACGTGCCGTGGTGCGCGATGGATGCAGCCGCCCTGATACCCTGGATTTTCGTGTCTTCACACCCGATACCCTCGCTTTGCAGCTGCCTGCCGATTTCACGCTTTGTCAGGGGCAAACGCGCTTGATCAAAGCGCAGCCAGCCGGCGGCCTGAAAGCGGCTTACCGCTTTAACTGGACGGTCAATCAAAGAACTGCGGGAACCAGCGACAGCTTGCGCTTCAACTTCCCCAATGCCGGCAAACGGGATTCGGTGTATTGGGTTCGCGCGAGCCTTGCGGACGGTTGCTACGGCAGACCAGTAAATGATTCGCTGCGTGTTTTGGTGCGCCGCAATTTGTTGCTCACGCTGAACGCAGACACCCTGCGTTCCCTGCAGGCGGATACCCAGGAAATCTGTTTCGGGCGCAGCCTCACTACCTTCCCGACATCGGCCGGCGGCAGGAATGCGCAACACCGGCTTACCTGGTTTGTGAACGGAACCAGGGTTTCCGACTCCGCACGCTTAACGTTTGGACCAACCCTATATGGGCTGGGCGATGGCAAGCGATACCTCGTCAAAGCCAGGTTAGAGGACGCGTGCAGCATTGGAGCCGACTCTGTTCAGCGTCTGATCCGCGTTTTGGATCCGCTTTCGGTTCAATCCACCGCCGATACCACACTTTGTTTCGGGCAAAACCTCGGGGTCAGCGCGCGTGCTTCCGGCGGCCTGGCCACCGCCCGCCTGCTTACCTGGTACGCCGGCAATACTGCACTTGGTTCCGGACCGCAATTGACCACCGGAAAGCTTTACCGCGACACAGTTTTCAGCGTAGTGCTGACCGACGGCTGCACGCGGCCTGCCGACACATTCCGCGTCAATGTGCGGATTTTGGCTCCGCTGCAATTGACCGGCCGGCCCGATCGTTTTTGTTACGATACGGCCACAACTATCCGCCTGCAAGGCCAGGGCGGGAAGCCGGCTGCCTACCGATATCGTTGGTTTGAAAACGGAACGGAGCGCATGGCAAATGCAGACAGCCTGCGCGTTGCATCCACACGGATCACAACCTATCAGGCCATTTTGGAAGACGGCTGCAGTGAACCGTCTGACACCCTAACGATCCGCCTTTCGCCCAGGCCGCGCTTCAACCCTGGATCCTATGCTGACACGAGCTGTGCGCCCTACACGCTCCGATTAAACCCCACTTCGCTCAGCGGCGAACCCTACAGTTTCCGCTTCCGGTATGGCAATCAGGACTTGCCATTGACGGCGGGCCGTGTATTTGAGGCCGGATCGCATGTGGTGCTGGCGATAGGAGCGGACGGATTGGGCTGTGCGGATACACAGTTGCTGCGTTTCCTGGTTCATCCACGTCCGGGTTCTGCTTTCCGCTGGACTCCTGAATCGCCTGACCTCGACAATCCGCTGGTGCGTTTTGTGCCGCTCGATGCACGCCCGGAATGGCGGCGCAGCTGGTTTGTGCAGAATCGCCTGATTGGGACCGAAGTCAGTCCGGAATACCTTTTTGAGGACACGGGGTTCTACCGCATCCGGCTTGTCGCACGGAACGTGGAAGGCTGTTCAGATACAACAGAAGCTTCGTTGCGGGTGGAGGCGAATTTCCGTTTGTACCTGCCCGATGCATTTACGCCCAATGGCGATGGCTTGAACGATCTGTACATTCCGTATGCCAAGGGAATTGTGTCGATGGAATACCGCATTTTCAACCGATGGGGACAGTTGCTTTTTGAAGGCGACGCCAACCGCGGCTGGGATGGAACCTATCAGGGCAAGACGGTGCCGGAGGGCGTTTATGTGGTGATGGCCACGGTAAAGAATCGCTTCGGCTACCGGGTTTTCACCAGGGGGCAGGTGAGTTTGCTGCGGTAGTACCGTGAACATCGATTGCTGGCGCGCTTGCAACTTGTCGTTTCTCTATTGAGTTAGCTTTGTGTCTCAACATGCCTACCATCACCATATACCACAACGGCCGCTGCGGGAAGAGCAGGAAGGCGCTGGAACTGCTGGATCAGAGCGGTCTGGATTATGCGCTTGTGCAGTATCTCCTGGAACCTCCGACGGAAAAGGAGATAGCCGGATTTGCCGCTCAGGTCAAAGGCGGTATCCGCAGCATGGTGCGGGTGAAGGAGCCGTTGTATAAGGAGTTGTTCGATGGCCGGAGTCCGGAGGAGGGGGAGTTGATTCGTGCCCTGTACGATCATCCGTCGTTAATGGAACGGCCCTTGGTGGTGGTGGATGGCTTTCCGCTGATCGTGCGAACGGACGAGGCGGTGGCTGCGTTGCGGGAATTGTTGGGGTTGAAGGGATAAGGAAGAGGTTTAGGAGTGAGGCATTCAGAGCCTCAGATTATGCGGGAGCTTGCCACAAAAATGGCGGGAATCCGTGGCTCTAGGCGGAGAGGCGGTTCCAGGTCTGGTGCTGGCAGGGATTTCAGATTATGCGGGAGCTTGCCACAAAAATGGCGGGAATCCATGGCTCTAGGTGGAGAGGCGGTTCCAGGTCTGTTATTGGCAGGGATTTCAGATTCTGCGCAAGCGTGCCACAAAAAAAAGCGGCAAACGGCACGGTAAAACGTGTAAGGTTGGCTTCATGCCCCGGTTTAGCCATGCTGCCATTACATCCGTTCATCACGGGTTACGCATGGTCCAACATTCTTCGCGAAACGGCCACAACCCAAGACCTCGGAATGAACCGTATGGCAGTGGTCATGATGTTGTTTTTTACTCCATGTATGGCCAACGTCTTTCCTGCCATCATAGCCCGGTATCCAAATTGCGCAACATCCTCTCCCGTTGGAAGCCGCTTGTTCCTGAACAACCGACTTCCATCCATTGATCCGGCAGCTGAAAACCCGGTTTCAGTCGGGCCCGGACACAAAGCTGTGATGCTAATCCCCCTGCCTTTTACTTCGTTGCTGATTGCTTCCGTGAAACTCAGTACATAGGCCTTGGTGGCGAAATATACAGCCATGGTGGGCCCGGGTTGAAACGCTGCCGTTGAAGCAACATTCATGATTTTCCCCCCACCGCGCTGCTGCATCTGCCGGAGATACAGTTTTGTCAGATGCGTGAGTGTGGTGATGTTCAATTGGATCATCCTGTGCTCCTTATCCCAGTCCGTCTCAGCAAACAAACCAAAGTCGCCAAAACCGGCATTGTTAATAAGGTAATCCACCTCGATCTCCATTCGCCTGGTTTCCGCATAAACATCTTGTGCGGCGTTGGTTTCGGAAAGATCCTTGTCAATCGTGTAGACCTTTACCTTGTATAATTCTTCCAGTTCAACGCGCAATGCATCCAACTTGGGTTTATTGCGGGCAACCAGAACCAGGTTGCCACCTTCTGAAGCGTGAATTCTGGCCAGTTCCAATCCGATACCATTGGTGGCGCCTGTGATCAGTGCAGTCTTGTTCATGGTGATTTAAAAATGATGGTTTACAGTTTTTTCGGTTCAGGCAGATATCAAAGGCAATCCCAACAAGGCCTGCACCGCCGTCAGACCCACAGCCTGCAGCCACAGCAAAGTGAACCATTGAACCGGCTGTGCCGATTTCCCTTTGGCAAAAAGCACGGCAAAAAGCGGAATCAATTGAAGGGAGTGGATGCCGAAGAAATGTGCTATCCGCAGGTCGCCGTAATGAAGGCTCCAATTCAGAAACGGAATCCCGTCTGTGCCGTCAAACCCGCCAACCGTATGCTTTCCGTATGATCCGATGAAACCACCAAAGAGGCTGAACACAACAAATAGCAAAAGGCCGTTCTTTACAGCAGCTACATAGGCTACGGATTCTTTGAAAGCTTGCTGCTTGTGCAACTGCCACCAAAGGCGCAGCGATGACAAGGTTGCCAGCATGATCAATACCCCCATCAGTGAGAAGATGGCAATGCCCAAGGGTGATGACGTGTTGAAATGCGATTGCTCACCGCGCAAAGCCTGTCCGGTGATGGCCACCTGTTCAAATCCGAGGCAAAACACCTGCAATCGGCTGTAGCGCCTGGCTTGCCTTTGGTCTTGCAAGAGGGGCAGGAACCAGGCCATCGTCCAACTGAAAACGCCTATGCTCAAGGCAAATTTGATGGGTTTGATGACGCTGTTCAGGCCCAATACTTCCTCGGTATTGAACGGGCCATAAATTGCCAGCAACAAGGCCAGCAGGAAATGGGCCGCTCCGAAAACCGCAAGAAGGGGATTGCGTTGGTAGATTTCGCGCAGGGGTTTCATGTGCCACAAAACTCTGGTATGGAAGCTGTTGTGAACTGAAACCTAAGTTACAAAACGGCTGCAGTCATTGTTGCGACAACCGCTTGCGGATGCGGCTGAGCGAAGGCCGTTCGATCCCCAGGCTGGCACTCAGATGGGTGAGGGAAATCCGTTGCATCAACGCCGGATTCTCTTTCATAAACTGAAGATAGCGTTGCTCGGCCGTGAGAAATAAAAATCCTTCGATTCGCTTTTGTAAGGCACTCAGCACCGCCTCGGCCACCTTCCGGCCGTAGCGTTCAAATACCGGATAGCGCCGGTAAGCTTCTTCCATATGTTCCTTAGTCAGGCAAACCAGCGTGCAAGGTTCCAGGCATTCCAGCCGGTATTGCGAAGCATTTCCTGCCAGGAACGACGCATATTCCGTCGCCCATTGCCCCTCCGCCACGAAATGCGTGGTGATATCGGCCCCCTGCGGATCGGTATAAGCGCTCCGCAGCAATCCTTCGGCAACCCAGGCAATCTCTGTTTGAATCTGGCCTTCCGCGATGTACATGTTCTTTGCCGGAAGCTTGCGCAGCAACAAACCACTGCGGTACCATTCCAAAGCAGCATGGTCAATCTCCGGACAGATCGCCTTCACTGCTTCCAGATGTGCTGATATCGGATCCATAAACGGCTAATTTCAGAAAAAATACAGGTGTTTGGAATCGCTTTTCCTTGAAATACGATGACACTTCGTTTTCTTCGTATGAACAGCTACCCCCTGAAACCCGATATGAAAACCGTGAAAAGTATGCGTAAATTGCTGATATTCAGTATTTGTGCATTCGTCCTGAACCTGCTTTCCATGCAGTTGATCCAGGCGCAGACCCAGACCATCCGTGGCAGTATCGTCGACAAGGAAACGCGTCAACCGCTCTCCGGAGCTAGTGTGAAACTGGTTACCCAGGGAGCTGACACAAGCCTGAAAGCTGTGGCTGATGCAAGCGGAGAATTCAGTATCGATGGCATCCCGCTCGGCCGCCACAACCTCCTCGTTCAGCGCAATGAATACAAGGAACTGCTCTTGCAGAACATCGTCGTGATCTCCGGTAAGGAAGTGGTGCTGAACATCGAACTAGAGTCTGAAATACAGGCGCTGGGCGCGGCAACCATCACAGTGAGGCGCCGGCAAACTGCGCTGAACAATGAAAATGCCCTGGTGAGCGGCCGTCTGTTTACGGTCGATGAAACCGACCGCTTCGCCGGCAGCAGGGGAGACCCGGCGCGTATGGCCAGCAATTTCGCCGGTGTGCAGGGTGCCGACGATTCCCGCAACGATATCGTGGTGCGCGGCAACAGTCCGGCCGGTGTGCTCTGGCGCATGGAAGGCATCGATATTCCCAACCCGAACCATTTCGCTATTCCCGGAACTTCAGGCGGCCCGCTCTCCATCATCAACAACAAAATGCTCGCCAACAGCGATTTCTTTACCGGAGCCTTTACCGCCGAATACAACAATTCCACTGCGGGAGCCTTCGACCTGAAAATGCGCAACGGCAATACCCGGAAACGCGAACACAGTACCCAGTTTGGTCTCTTTGGCTGGGATGTCCTTACCGAAGGACCTTTCAGCAAAAAAAGCAAGGCATCCTACCTCGTGAGCTACCGCTATTCCACGCTGGCCATCTTCAACCTCCTCAATATCCAACTCGGAACCGATGCCGTACCCCGTTACCAGGACGCTTCCTTCAAACTCAATTTCCCTTTGAAGAAGGGGAATCTCTCGTTCTTCGGACTCGGTGGCGCGAGTACGATCGACATCCTCATCAGCAACCAGAAGGAAAGCAGCAGTGAGTTGTACGGCGACGACGACCGCGACCAGTATTTCCGTTCCAATATGGGCATCGTGGGCGGCGTCTACACCCGACCGCTGGGCAATAAAAGCTATCTGAATGTCTCTGTCGCCGGCAGCCGCCAGGCTATTCAATCCTTCCATGAACTCGTATTCCGGCGCGCTACCGATACTTTCCTGCGCGACGGACTCCCGGCTTACCGCTACGAACTCGATTCGCTGGTTCCCAATCAGTACTATCGCTTCCTCACCAGCACACAAGGCACCCATATCTTCATCAATACCAAATTCTCTTCCCGCCTGTCGATGCGCTACGGAGCGCAGATTACGCGCTACGGCTTCAATTTCCGCGACAGCGGGCGCAACTTCGATTTCGCCGATACAGGCGTGAACGGCAAATACTGGAAATGGTTCGACCGCTGGAACAGTGTCGGGTCCGGACTCATGCTGATGCCTTATGCACAATTAAAGTGGAAGCCGAATGTGCATTGGCAGGTGTCTTTCGGTCTCACTTCCCAGGTATTCCGCATCACCGAACAGCGCAGCGGGCAAGCGCATACCAGTGCCGATGCCATCCAACCGCGCCTGGGAATCCGGTACCAGATCAACCGCAGGTCGTCGGTCAACTTCGGCACCGGCCGCCACAGCCAGATTCAACCCGGATATGCCTACTATTACCTGCTTCCCGGCAATAAAACGCCGCATAACCTGGGCATGGGCCTGACCAACAGCAACCATTTTGTGATCGGTTTCGACCAGGTTATCGGTAAGGACAAGCGTTTCCGGACGGAAGTGTATTACCAGCAACTGTCGAACATACCCGTCGGCCTGCGCTCCGGTGCTTTCAGCCTGGCCAATACCGGCAGCGGATTCAGTCGTTTCTTCCCGGATACCTTGCAGAATACCGGTACCGGGCGCAATTACGGCGTTGAATTCACCTTCGACAAAGCCTTCAACCGCGGCTATTTCTACATGCTGACGCTGAGCCTGTTCGAAGCCAAATACACCGGCAGCGACGGCATCGAACGCAATTCAGACTTCAATACCAATTATGCCTTTAATGTGCTTTTTGGAAAGGAATGGAAAACCGGTCCGCGCAGCACCATCAACGTTGGGGGCAAGCTGACCATGGCCGGTGCGCGGCGTTTTTCACCCATGGATACCCTGGCCAGCATGCGGCAGCGGGAATATGTGGAGGTGGATGCGCTGAAGAATACCCAGCGTTTTGGCCGCGCTTACAGCCGTACCGATATCCGCATCGCCTACCGCATCAATGCGAAGAAGATCTCCCACGAAATCGCCTTCGACCTGGTGAATGTGGGCAACCGGCAGAACATACTGAAATACAGCTATACCAGCGATGCACCCTATTTCCGCGAAGAATACCAGCTCGGTTTCCTGCCGGTGTTCTACTACAAGGTGGATTTCTGAGGGCGCTCAGGCGTTTCCGCAGCGGTTGTTTTAGCGCTACTTTCGTTCTGCCTTTGCCATGCGATTCCAAATCCCGCTCTTCCTTGCCGCCTGTCTATCCATTTTCTCTTGTCGGGTATTCGATGAGGCATCCAGGCATGGGTTTCAAAGTGGTTACTACCGGATGGATACCGGTAAAGAAGGCCAAGCCGACCGGGTCTATGTGGATGTGCTGGATACTGCGGTCTGCGTCTATCGGAACCCGGCTGCAGGTTTGCAGCGGCCTGACCTGGTTTTTCCGCTGGGTATAACCCGTCTTGCCAGCCCCGCTCCGCTTGTATTCAGGAAGCAAAGCCTGGATATCGATATTTCCACCATACTGCTGAAGTACCGACCCAACACGGAGGGCATGCCTGCGCAATTGCATACCGACATGAATGTGGCCCTGTTTGCCGGCTGGCGCCACGACCGTTATCGCCTGGTTGTCAATACCGATCCATTGGGGAGAAGAGAAGCAGCCTGGAACAGCCTGGGGTTTGATTTCGGCGGCTTCCTCGGAACCGGCAGCACTTTTGTCGGTCCGTTCACCACCGACAACCGCACCCAAGCGGAATACAATGGCATGATCCTGCAGGCCGGACTGGCCGGATTCATAGAGTCAGACATTGCCAGTTTCGGCCTGGCTGCAGGCATCGATCAGCTCATGAACCGCGACAAAGCCATTTGGATTTACAACCGCAAACCCTGGATCGGTTTTATCGTGGGCATCGCGTTGAACTGACCATGCAACCAAGGGCAATGTAGCGTGCATGCAAGGGTCTTTGTCATGCTTCTTCGCCAACCCGCTGCGATTCTGATCGCATCATCTGCCCGTTGCGCTTGTGCCGGTTCCTTGTTCATGGATACAAACCCTTGCATGCAAGACATTTGCAGGGGCTGGAGTTACTCCTTGCAATCTCCTGCGGCGATCCCGCTATAAATCGCTAATTTCGCGGCCTCAAAACCGTAACCCATGAGTACAGTAAAAGTTGCCATCAACGGCTTCGGTCGCATCGGCCGCCTGGTATTCCGCCAGATCTACAACATGGAAGGCATCGACGTCGTTGCCATCAACGACCTGACCAGTCCTGCCGTTCTTGCCCACCTCCTCAAGTACGACAGCGCCCAGGGCCGCTTCAATGCCGAAGTGAGCGCTACCGCCGATTCGATCATTGTCAATGGCAACGAAGTGAAAATCTACGCCCAGAAAGACCCCGCACAAATTCCCTGGGGCAACCACGGCGTTGATGTAGTCATCGAAAGCACCGGTTTCTTTACCGACAAAGACAAGGCTGCAGCCCATATCACGGCAGGTGCCAAGCGCGTGGTGATTTCAGCCCCCGCCACCGGCGACCTGAAGACCGTTGTTTTCAACGTAAACCACCATATCCTCGACGGAAGCGAAACCATCATCTCCTGCGCCAGCTGCACCACCAACTGCCTCGCGCCGATGGCCAAAGCCCTGAACGATAACTTTACCCTTCTGGCCGGCAGCATGACCACCATCCATGCCTATACCAACGACCAGAACACCCTCGACGCACCCCATCCGAAAGGCGACCTCCGCCGTGCCCGCGCTGCTGCACAGAACATCGTGCCCAACAGCACCGGCGCTGCCAAAGCCATCGGACTGGTATTGCCCGAACTGAAAGGCAAACTCGATGGCGGCGCCCAGCGCGTTCCGACCATCACCGGCTCCGTTACCGAACTCACTGCCATCTGCGCGAAGAAAACCACTGCAGAAGAAGTGAACGCTGCCATGAAAGCCGCTGCCGACGAGAGCTTTGGTTACACCGAAGAAGAACTCGTGAGCACCGATATCATCGGCATCACCTACGGTTCGCTCTTCGATGCCACCCAGACCAAAGTGGTAACCGTTGGCGATACCCAGCTCATCAAAGTAGTAAGCTGGTACGACAACGAAATGAGCTACGTAAGCCAGCTCGTGCGCACTGTGAAGCACTTCGCAGGCCTCATCTCCTGAGTAGTCAATCCTTCTGAAACCCAGAAAAGCCTCCGCTAACCCGGAGGCTTTTTTTGTGGGTCCCGGTCATTGAGCGCCGCCACCCGGTCGTTGAGTAGCCGCGAGGCTTCGCTCGCGGTCACAGACCGGAACGCAGTGGAGGCGTATCGAAACGGACCGGGTGGCGGAGAAAAGAATCAGTAGGGCATGCGAAGCGAACAGGCTTGTTGCCAGAGTAAACAGGTTTCGACGGAGCTCAACCACCGCACTGCTCGGTCGTTGAGCGGTCGCAGCACAGCGGAGACGCGCCTGCCCCGACAGGTTTCGTCGGGGAAACGCACCGGGGTTCGGAGCACGGAATTAGTAGTGCATACGAGGCAAACAGGCTTATTGCCAGGTTGAACAGGTTTACCCGACTTTAAAAAGTTGGTGTAAAGAAGGCAGGTTCCAGCGCGCTGCGGTCGTTGAGTAGCCGTAACGTAGTGGAGGCGTATCGAAACGCCCCGACTGAAAAAGTCGGGGCGCTGCCCAACCGCGACAAGTTTCTTTCGGGCAAAAACAGATAATTCTTGTAGTTGAGCACAAGAAAAAACGGATAAATATTGTATTTAAGTACAAGAAAAACCGGATAATACTTGTAGTTTCGCTCTGGTGAATAGAAATTTGTGTCGGTAAACAAGGGATGAGACGAATCGCGGCGCGCATACAAGAACATCTTCCGGCGAAGGAATGGACGATCATGACGGGGGCACGTCAGGTCGGCAAGACCACCATGCTGCGCCACATACAGGCAGATCTGGAAGCAGAAGGGAGGTCAGTGTTTTACCTGACCCTGGAAAATGCACAAGTGCTGGCAGCGCTGAATGAAAATCCGGAACACCTCTTTCGTTACGCCGTACTGCCCGGTCCCGGAAAGGAGCGGGTGTATGTACTGCTCGACGAAATACAATACCTGGCCGATCCGACGCATTTTCTAAAGTATCTCTTCGATACCTATGCACCGCAGTTGAAGTTGATTTGCACCGGTAGCTCGGCTTTTTATATCGACCAGAAATTCCGCGATTCATTGGCTGGCAGGAAGAGGCTCTTCGATATCCATCCCCTTTCGTTCGAGGAGTTTCTGATCTTTCGGGATGCTCCCAAAATGTTGAAGGAATTGGAGCGGATCCGCACGCAGGAAAAGTATTGGTCTGCCGACAAAGACAGGCTGATGTTGTATTGGAATGAGTACCTGACTTATGGCGCTTATCCGGCCGTAATACTGGAAAACAAAGTGGAGGAGAAGCAGGCGAGGCTTGCGGAATTGCTTGATTCCTTTGTCAGAAAGGATATGCTGGAAAGCGGGGTAGAGGAAGAGGATAAGTTCTTCCAGCTCCTGCGCCTTTTGGCATCACAAGCCGGACAATTGCTTAACCGCACGGAATTATCCAATACACTGCGCCTCAACGAACGGACCATACAGCGTTACCTCCATGTGTTGCGGAAGTGCTATCATGTGTACCTTCTCCAGCCATGGTCTGATAATCTCAGGAAGGAAATCACCCGCATGCCCAAGCCCTATCTCAACGATACAGGACTTTACAATGCCCTGATGCGGAATTTTGAACCTCCGGCAGACCGGCACGACAAAGGAACCTTGCTCGAACATTACATCTTTCACCGTCTGCGCCAAAGGCATGATCCGGATTTTGATATCCATTTCTGGCGCACCGCGGCCGGGCACGAGGTGGATTTTCTGGTCGAAACCCAGCCCGGAAGTGGTTTTGCCCTGGAAGCCAAATGGCAGGAAAAGGAATTCAGGCCTTCGAAATACAAAATGTTCAATGCAGCCTATGCCGACCGCTTTCCCCTGCAACCCGTCTGCGTGGAATGCGATGCGATCGGACATTGGGTATTGAAGCTGTGATTGAGCCGGGAAATTAAATACTTCCGCCACCCGGTCATTGAGCAGCAGCAGCGCCGTGCCCCTATCGCAGGTAGGGGAAGCGAAGGCGTGTCGAAATGCACCGGGGCTGGTTTCGACGGGGCTGGTTTCGACGGGGCTCAACCACCGCGCTGGAGTTTATTCACTAAACCACCGAATACCTTCTGTTTCAATCCCGTTCCCATTTCCGTTTGGTCGATCCGTTCACACGAACCACCGTCCAGCCACCAGAAGCCGCCTTCTTCAAGAGGCGTTTTCTCAGCTTGCGCCGGTAGAAAATCTCTCTGAAGGTTTTGCCCCATTGTGTGAGTCGCTTCTATCATAGGAGATTCACAACCATTCATTCACAGAATGACCCAAAGTCATATGGTTGTTTTCAGTGGAACCTGGAAAAGTGAATCAATTATACGCATGCTTACTTGGGTCAATCAAAAATTGACCGGTGAGATAAAATTCTCCCTGAATAATTCCGCCCACAACCGGAACGGTCTGAAAAAATCGCATATCAGCCACCACATCGATTTCGCCGCCATAGGTATCGACCAACAGCCAGAGGAAAGTTTCGGCAGTCCATTCATTGCGCCTTACGTTCACTTCTTTGACAATGCCGGTGAAGAAGGCAAGCGAAATGATCTGGCCGTGTTCGCCGTCATTTCCCGTCATTGCAGCATGGCGCAAAGGCACAAATGATTGGGATGAAATCTTGATATCAGATGTCTGATGCGCATAAAAATCACGCTCCGTTGCAAAGAATTCAATCTCCTGCGCAAAGGCTGTAAGTTGAATTTCCGCGGTACAGGGCAAATTGAATACATCTTCAGCCCTGTAAGCCGGAGACATAAACACAAACGGATACTCCCCACTTTCCGGAACGTTTTCATCGGTAGGATTGGACCAGGCATGAAATCCGCCCTCCAGCGGATTGTCTTCCCGTTCCACAAAATGCTGCAGGCAAACCTTTCTCAGGCTTTTCCCGTTGAAGTACGGATTGATGCCGACAAATTCATTGCGCTTATCGAACTGGAGGTAGAGCTCTGCGCCTGAAGGGTCGGAATACCTGGCATACAGGCCTTCTTCCACTTTCATCATTGAACTGGCGTTGGCAATTCCCTGCACCAATTGCAGGAATTCTTCATCGCTGTTTACTTCAAATCCGATGTTTGAAAAATTGCTCATAGGTTGTTGAATTGACTGTGACTATTGGGTTAAAAAAGGTTCAATGTTGGATCGTGCTTTAAGAGTTTGTTTTATGTGGTAAAAAACAATACAGACAGCTTTCCGGAAGCACTTGAGCCAGGTATATCGGGCCTTTGTGCTTGCAGTTTGAAATGCCGCCTGCTTCGGATCAACGGGAAGTTGAGGTCGAAATTCCATTTAAAGCATGATCATTTACAGATATTTATGATGTTAAATCGTTAAAAATATGACCACAGGAAGATTGAATCAATTTTGGAGAGGTTGTGACTTGTCCGCATCATTTCTCTATTCCCGAGTACTTTTTATAGATAGCACGATACCCAAAGAGCCGCCCGATGGGCGCAACCGTATACATGAGAAACTTCTGCACGGCCACGGGGATGTCTGCCAGGTAGGATTTGCTGTCAAGGTATTTCAGTGACACCAGTTCCTGAACCAGGCCGTATTTGCCGTTTTTGCTTTTCCCGTCGGCCGCCAGTCCGACCAGGTTTTCAATCAGATAATCAAAGTCCAACGCAGGTGTGATGGTCTGTATATAGGTTACCGGAGTGTCTTCGGCGTTGAAGTGATTATGCGCTTCGTTCTTCGGCAATAACATCTTTTCTCCGGCAGCGATTTTCCGTGTTTGTCCGCCATGAAGCACGGTCAGTTGTCCTGAAACCACTTCGAAGGTTTCGTCCTGAAGCACATGGAAATGATTGGGCACCAGCTGCCCTTTGCTCTGGATGGTCGCTTTCAGGATAACCTTGGCGCCATTGGTGTCCTTGGCCGTTTCAATGAATTCGTAAGTGTCGCCGTTGGTTGGGTTGACGATGGTTTGTCCTTTGGTTGGCATGGTGTGTTGAATGGGTGTAGTTTATGTTGAAGTTGTTTTCAGTTTCTGCGCGATGGCACGCCGGATTAACTTTTGTTGAAGCACCCTATACTGCGGATCTCTCAGATCTCGTTTTCCGATAGGTCTTTAGCCAGGCTTGCGATTTTTAACTTTCTGTTTCTGATGACGTAGTTCAGATCCGAGGCATTGTCAATCATCAGTTGTCTGTTATAGTAGTTCACGTGCTCAAGAAAGCCGAATAAGTTCGCTACACATCCCCAGAAAAACCAATTATCCATTTTCAAATTCCAATGATTGAACGACAGGTGTATGGCAAACATAGCCGGTATCAAGCCAATCATGATTAGGTTGAGTTTTTTTGATTTTCTGAAAAAAGTTAAACTGCGCTCCTGGTCAATATCTTTTCGCAACAGCTTGTGAAGCTTCAGTTTCCAGTAGTGTTGCCCCTGGAACAAGATGATTATGCAGAGCATCAAGCCGTACAAAAGAAACAGGATATCTTTCAGCGGATTGGTGTAAATCACATACAGCATGAGGGCCGGAAATGTCACAAACGCGTGCAGTCGTTCCATCGGATAATACCATTTCAAGCGATTTATTAAATAATTCTTACTCATCTGCCTTTATTGCTTATTGTGTTTGCGTTTGAGGTGCTTGTGCGGGCAAGTTGGGTGCCGATTTTATTGGTTCTGCCGCGCTGTTGTATGGGGTTCATTTGGACGCTTTTTTGCAAGGTAGAGATTTTTGGATTCCAAGCAAATTTGTTCTTTGTACAGGTATCCCTGGAAGGGGTATGCCTGCAACATCCGGCGACGGGTTGGTAATGCGGTGTTACGCGCCATACAATACCACGAGTCCATTGCCCCATGGTCTTCCTTCCCGCATTCCACCTTTACTTCGCGTCATGATCCAACCTGGCATCTACCTGCACTACAAAGGCAAACAATACGAAGTCATCGGCAGGGCATTGCACAGCGAAACCCTTGAAGCGCTCGTGGTGTATAAGCCACTGTATCCAACCCCCGATGTTCCGGAAGGCACCCTGTGGGTCAGGCCCGAAGCGATGTTCAGTGAAATGGTGCTGGTTCATGGCGAGGAAGTACCCAGGTTTCGACTCCTCGGTGGTTGAGCGCCCGCCCGCAGGGCGGGCAGTCGAAACCGGTACACGGTATTCCAATGCAGCCTTGCAATTGCGAATCTCACCCGTGCACGCGGTGGTGGTTGAGCGCCCGCAGCAAAGCGCAGGGCATGCCTGCCCCGACTTTTTCAGTCGGGGAAACCGTAGCGCGCCGGAACCTGCCGCCCCGACAGTTTTCGTCGTGGAAACTCTGGCATCCGTGGGACGCAAAGGACACCAGGGACGCCGACGCGGTGACCCAACGCCTTTACCTTGAAGGACAAATCTGCGCTGCATGACTTGTTCAAACTAAAAAAGAAATTCCTTGGGTCTGGCTCAATCGATTCCAGGCTGCGAACTGAGACTGAACCTGCCTTTGCGCGTTTTTTCGATTTCACACAACTGCGGTCGAATAGTAGTTTGGGTTGAGGTGGGAAACTTATATTTTCATTAATGCCAATGGTTTCGTAATGTCGAACCTTGTAACGACATGAAAACCAAACTACTCACCCTATTGGTTCTTGCCACCGGATTGCTGCAATTGCAGGCTCAGGCTCCAAGCGGAATGAACTATCAGGCAGCCCTGCGCAACAATGCAGGTGCTGTATTGGCAAACCAGAACGTAAGCCTGCGCTTCACGATCCGCGACGGCGGTGTGGCCGGCAGTATCCTGTTTCAGGAAACACACAACAAATCGACCAACTCCCAGGGATTGGTTACCTGTATTATTGGTGCAGGAAGTCTCACGCAGGGCGCATATCCCACCGGTGTGCAATGGGGCACCGGATCCAAATTTTTGCAAGTAGAGGTAGACCCCGCTGGTGGTTCCTCTTACACAGAAATAAGCAATGCCCAGGTGATGGCGGTTCCATACAGCAACTTCTCCGGTGCCTCCGGGGCGTTGTTGCCATCGGCACGTATCACTCCCGGCCAGATTCAGGGCGGTGGTGCAACCAATGGTCAGGTATTGAAATGGGATGGAACGGCTTGGGTACCCGGAAGTGCCGGTGGTAGTTCAGGCTCAGTGCCACTTACTCAACTCGAGCAAGGCACAGCCACCAACGGGCAGATCATTCGCTGGAACGGCGTAAACTGGGTTCCATCCAACGATGGCCCCAGCACGCTTGCCCCTTCCCAGCTCACCCAGGAAAGCGCCACCAACGGACAGGTGCTGAAATGGAATGGCAGCATCTGGGCACCCGCTGCGATTGGCAATATCGCGCCTTCTCAAATCAGCGCAGGCGGCGCCACCAACGGGCAAGTGCTGAAATGGGACGGCAGCAATTGGGCACCCGGAACCGATAACAATGCAGCCCTTACCGGTGGTACAGGTATCACCATCAGCAGCGGTGCCATCAACAGTGTATGGACCAGCAACGGCAACAATATCCACAACAACAACACAGGCAATGTAGGCATCGGTACCACATCGCCTGCCTCTGCCCTGGAAGTGTTTCAAACATCCGGCAATACTGAAATCAGGGCGCGTTCAGGTTCCGGAACGGCCTACTCAGGATTGCGCTTGGGCAATAGCGGCGGGTATTTTGATATGTTCCGTTACGGCTCTTCCGCTACCGGTTCCTTGTTCGGCTGGCCGAGCAAAGACCTCGGCATTCTGAGCAATGGAAATACCGGCTCATTGGTGCTGAACACCAACGATTCATTCGCCATTGCAACCGGAGCTGCCACCGGAGCTGCCGAACGTTTCAGAATAACCGCCCTCGGAAGCTCTTTCGGCGCTGTTTCCCCCATAGCGAAATTGCATATCCAGGGAGCCGGCAGAACTGTCATCGACATTCCGCATTCAGCCTATTTCTTCAGCACGCCTGTCTATGCAACAGGTGATACTACCGGTAACAATGTCGCTATGCCGGCCGTTCTGGGATATGGCAAAGGATCTTCAACTTTTAACGCTGGTGTGGCCGGCGTGTCGGGTAATTCCGGTACATTCAACGTGGGTGCCCTGTTTGAAGCCACCGCCCCGGCAGTGACCGGCAAACGCAACTACGGTATTTACAATTCGGTTTCCGCAGGCTACACTTTCACCGTAGGTATGTTCAATAGCGTCACGGCTGCGACAACTTCCGCATCAGGTAACTATGGCTTGTACACAGCCCTTGGCGGAACAGCCGGTGTAAACAGCTTCGGCGGATACTTCCAAAACACCGCCACCAACAGCTCTTTCACCAATTATGGCGTTTATGCAACTGCCACCAGCGGAGGTACCAATTTTGCGGGCTTTTTCGACGGCAATGTGAGCGTGAACGGTACCCTCAGCAAATCGGGCGGAACCTTCCAGATCGATCACCCGCAGGATCCTGAGAACAAATACCTCATCCATAGCTTCGTGGAAAGCCCCGATATGATGAATATCTACAACGGAAACATCACCACCGATGCGCAGGGTTATGCTACGGTACAACTGCCCGATTACTTTCAGTCGCTGAACATGGAGTTCCGCTATCAGCTTACCGTAATGGGCGCTGATTTCGCACAGGCAATCGTTGCAGAGAAAATCACAGACAACCATTTCAAAATCCGCACAGACAAGCCCAATACCGAGGTGAGCTGGCAGGTAACCGGTGTGCGCAATGATCCATGGGCACAGGCCAACCGCTTTGTTCCTGAAAGGGCCAAAGAAGCAAACGCCAAGGGCAAGTACCTGCATCCCGAATTGTACGGACAACCTGCAAACAGGGGAATCCATTACGTAAACAAGGATGGCATCGAAGCGCCAACCACAAAAGTTACCCGTTAACATGAAGAAACTACTGTTCACGGCGGCGATGCTCTCGGCATCGCTCGCCGGCGCGCAGGTGCTGGACCGGCAGATTCTGGCCCCGAACGGTTCGTCTTTTGCCGGCTCAGTTTCCATCGACTGGACCATTGGTGAAACAGTGGTACAAGCAGCCACAGTTAACAACACTTGGGTGCTTCAGGGTTTTCATCATCCACAAACAACGGCAAGTTCCGCAGTGATGCACCTGAGCAGCCAGGGCATCCGGATGTACCCCAATCCTGCAAGTGACAGGTTTTTTATCGCGTGGGAAGTACCAACAGATGACTTTACAGTTGAATTGTACAGCGTCAGCGGTGCACTGTTGTACAAGGAGCGTGTGCTTTCCGGCGCGGTTGCCGGGATAGATATCAGCCAATTCGCGCCCGGCAGCTACCTCGTTCAGGTCAGCGATGCAAATCGCCGTATGTACGGTACGCTGGTTCGCATTTAATCAATAAGCGTGTAGAATTCAGGGGCTATTTGAGGCCCCTGAATTCTGCGCTCGCGCGCGGTGGTTGAGCGCACGAAACGAAGTGGAGTGCAGTCGAAACCTTAGCGCGCTGGAACCTGCCGCCTTAGCCAGACAATGCATATTGTTGAAACCGTAGTCATTCTGAAGCCCGCTGGAAATTAGAAACCCAATTCCAGAAAGCGAGGTTGCGCTCGCCGTCCGTCACATCAGAGCGGTATACAGTCTTTTCGTCTGTGGGACGCGAAGGACACAAGGGACGCCGGCGCGTTGAGCAGACGATTTGCATATCCGGCAAAGCCGCGGGCGTACTTACTGGAATACGTGTTGCCTGGCAGTAATCAACCTTCCTTTAGCAGCTTCTGTTTGGCCAGGAAGTCAATAAACGCATTCAACATATTCGCTGTTCTTTGGGTGATATCCTGCTCAGTGAAGTCTGTCTTCGTCTGGGCCATCGTCGCGAGTTCCGAAAGAATGGTGCCGGGCCGCTGCTGCCCTTTGTCGTTCGTGAAGCCGCGATAGTATTTGATCTTGTCTGCAAAACGGTAATCGGATGCGCGGATATTGATTTTTTCTTCCAACAGCGATTTATTCCCCAACGCCTCCAGGTTTCTCGGATTGCTCAACGACCTTTCGTTTTCCTGCCGCTTCCGTGCATAAATATGTTCTATATCGAAGTTTGTGCTTAAAGCAGGTGTAGCCTGACTCTCTGTTCTGAAACCCCACCAGGTAAGCATAGACCGTGTGATCGGACGCCCGTTCTTGAACTCGAAATTGTTCATCGCCGTGCGCAGCGTATGCATTTCGAATTTGTGGTCTTCAAAGCTGACTTCAACATTATTAACCACCTGGATCATTTCCGCATAAACCGGCGTCCTGAGCGCGTTTACGCCGGGATTGATAAAGGCATACGCCCAGACAAAACCGATGGTCTTATCCAGAAACACATGCAACTTCTCCTCGTCCAATTGGTTGTTCTCGTTCTTGTTCTGAAGAAAATACACCGACAGGAAATAGGTCCACATGCCGTTTGGTGCCGCATTCAGGATGAACAACTTGCGCAGAATAGCCGGTGAAAACACATCGGCATTCTGGCTGTGTACATCGCTCCAGAAATCTACGAGGATTTTCAGGTTGGGAAGGGTTTCCTCTTTCTTCAGAATGGCGTATTTGTCTTTCTCGTAAAACTTGCGCAAGGCTTCGGTGGTGCTTGATTTGATGCCCTGCCTTGCGCGGACGAAATACATGTACCGTGAAAACAGCTCATCCATCGGCGTGCCGGTCAGCGGCTTGAAAATGCGGCCTGTGATTTCCTCCAGCTCTTTCCACTGCTCAATAAAGCTGTCTTTCTGGTTCCGGGTACTGTAGTGTTTGTAAAACTGCGCCTTGAAGATATCGGCATCAGACAAGGGCAACCCACGGTCGTTCAGCGTGGAAAAGATGCGCAGCGCGGTGTCTTGCGATTCTGCCTCTATTGGCAATAGGATGCAATTGCGCAGGATCCTTGCCGGTAAATACGCGAAATAGGAGGGGTATTCGCTTAGAAAGGTGTCAATCTTTTCCTGGAAGAAGCGATAGTTTTTGGCGTAGTTGCTCTTCTGGTCTTTGCCGACGATACCTTTTCTGAGGATCTCCAGGAACTCGTCCTTGTCATTGTCGGTTGCCACTTCGGAGTCAATCTTCAGCACACTTAAGTCGGGCTGACCGAATTCGTTGGTTTTCCACAGGCATTGGGCGATGCCTTCGCGGGTGCTCTTCGAATTCTCGTCCTGCATATTGCCAAACTTGGCGTAGAAGGCCCGCAGCAGCAACATAAGGGTAGTAAGGCGCTGTTGCCCGTCGATGACTTCTTTCTTGTGATTGTCGTTTTCGAAAGTGACGATAGAGCCCAGGAAGTACTCTTCATTCCTGTCGAATTTGTCGCAGTTGTTATCGGGAAAGGCGAAGGTGAAAATATCATCCCATAACGTCTGACACTGGCCTTCTTCCCAGGCATAGGGGCGTTGGTAGTCGGGAATCAGGAAGTCGGATTTCTTATCCGAAAACAGCAGCATGATGGTTTTCTGATCGACGTTGAGTTTGGACATGCGGTATCGTACGGTTAATGTGGTTAGTCTGCTTTGCACTTACAGGCCGGGGGAGCTTGCCTGTAAAGCTGCCGGCTGGGGGATACGAATCAACGGAACCTCATTGGAACAAGGTGCTTGTCCTGTCTATCGTTGCGATTGCCGGCGGCCGGTAAAAGTAGTATGACGGCCCGAGCTGTGCAATGGTGGAGGTTTCTGCATCAGGCCGCTAAACTGGAAAAAGGTAAACGTAGCTGATAGAAGCCTGCTGATTGTGAATCAATGGTTTCGACAGGTTACGACCGCACGCGAACCATCACTGCGCTCATACGCTGGATGGCAGGAATGTTACGCCGGGTACATTTCCCCAACGCTTAGCAGTAGTCGGGGCCTCCACTGCGTTGCGGCTACTCAATGGCTGGGGCGCGCGGTGGTTGAGCGCACGAAACGAAGTGGAGTGCAGTCGAAACCGTAGCGCGCGGTGGTACTAAACTACGTCGCGTTTCCCCAACGAAACCTGTCGGGGCAGGCGCGCCTCCACTGTGTTTCGGCTACTCAACGACCGTAGCGCGGCATTTGAGCCCATGAGGCTGAGCTCTTTGACCAATTCTCTTAAGATGATACAAATTATCATATTGTGCATGGGACGCAAAGGACAAAAGGGACGCCGGCGCGGTGAGCAATTACTCCCCGTTAATCAGGGTAGGCAATAGTTCAATGTTCCCGCCATATTTCTTGAGGAAATCCTCTTTGTTTACTTTCTTCAATTTCCCTTCACGAGCGCCCATTCCTTCCATAACCCTGTACAGATTCGCGCATCCGAAATCGATGAATACCGGCATTTGAACATCCATCCATGTTTTTCGAGGCCAGTTCCACGAAAACACCAGTTCCTTGGGTTTTCGAGTATTTGGAAATATTTCGCCTGTTGTTCTGTCAACCATTTCGTCTCCAATCTCTTCGAATAATGCATCATCGAATTCATCATACTCGTCCTCAGGACGAATCTCTATTATGGAGAAATTATGCTTGAATTCTTCTCCGTTGATAATCCATAACATCCGTTCCCCGTAGAAATCTTCTCGTTTGCGAACCACCTTTATCTGTATCGGAGAATTCTGCAGCTCGATGACGACTTGGTTGTTGGTGAAGATATCGGCAATATGCCTGACGTTGTCTTTAGTAATTACCTGTTCACAATGCTCTTTTCCAAAGACCAGTTTCCAGTTTTGGTGCCATGCCGTTTCTGGTTCATACCAGCTATCGCAATCTTCATTCTTCCGATGCGCCCAGTGCCAGATATTGATCTCGCCGCAGCGTGCATTTACTCTTCGCTCGCATAGCGGGCATACGCCTGATAGCCCCGGACTGGCCGCTGTTTTGGTACTGTTGACAAGGGCGAATAGCATATGATCTCTTCGATTGAATGCCTTGGGTTGGTCGCGTTTAGCTAATTTGAAGAATTCAGTGAATTCCGAGTCCCGATTTCCCCGACGAAAACTGTCGGGGCAGGCAGCTCAATGACCCTCAACGCGGCATCATCATCGGGTTCATGCCGCCGCCGGGAAGGCCCGCAGGGCGCTTGAACTTGCGGATATTGTAGGTGAAGTTGAGCATGATATAGCGCTGCAATACCCGAGTCTGCACGTCTTCCACATAGGTTTCCGTTACGCTGCGGTTCAGGCTGTTGTTCTGTCCCAACAAGTCGAAAGCGGTCAGACGGAACTCGCCTTTCTGGTCTTTGAGGAACTTGTACCCGATGCCGGCATTCCACAACAGGAAGTTCTGGCGGAAACCGGCGTCCAGTCCGCTGAAGCCGGTATAACTGAGCTCGGTGCTGAATACCCAGCCGCTCTTGCGCTGCAGATTGCCCCGCGCAGAACCGGTTTGCTGCAGGTAATTGTTGTCCTGATCCACCCGCACGGTATTCGTTACCAGGTTATAATTGGCAGAATAGGAGAGGGTGAAGTCAACCAGCTCGTTGATATTGCTGCTGAGCACCGCGCCGGCATTGAGGTTCCAGGTATTGGCGAAATTGGCCAGTCCGTTCACCAGGCCGGGCACACGGGTGTAGCTCACGCCGCCGTTGCCGTTGAAATTGCTTTTTAGCTTTTTAACTGGTATGCCGTAAGAAAAGAAGGAACGCACCACGCGGTATCCGTCCATGTTCACCGGCCGGTTGAGTTGGGCACCGCGCAATACGCGGATGCCGTCGAGCACGGTGTCGGCCTGGGCGATGAAGGTCGAGTTGGCGATGTAGTTGTTGGCGCGGTTGTGCATCACGAAAGCGAAAATGCTTTCGCCGCTGGAGGCTTTCGACCATCCATAACGGCCCACGACGAACTGGCTGAAATCCTGAACCAGCTTGCTGTTGCCCACATTCAACAAGAGCGGGTTGCTGTTGTCGACCACTTCCTGCAGCTGTGAGGCCGAAGGGAGGTTGGTGGAAGTGCGGTAGAAGAAACGGACATTGCTGCGCTGGTTGATGCGGTACTGGTACATGGCCGTCGGCAGGATGTTAAAGAAAGGCTGAATGATTTCGGATGTGTAAGGGAAATCCTGGTCGCCCCGCAGTTCGGTCCATTGCAGGTTGAAACCGAGCATGGCGTTGAAATTGGTGCCCCTGCGGCGGTACAAAAGCCCCGGTCGGTGGGTGAAGAAAGTATTGGTAAAGCGGTTGCTGAGCAAGGTGTCGAGCCGCTGGTACGCCCGTGAACTGCTGTCGTAGGAACGGGTGAAGCGCTCGCTGTAATTGCGTGTATAGCTGGGCTGATAGCTGATCTGCCATTGGCCGTTTTTGCCCGAAGGTTCGGTATAGTTGAATTCGGCCTTGTACGTGCTTCCGGTGTTTTTGGAGGCCGTGAGCTGGTCGATGCCAATCGTGGTGTCGGGCGATTCGTAAAAACGGTTCAGGGAACGCAGGTAAGCGTCGCTATTTCTGGTGTTTTCGTCCTGGCTGATGTTCACCGAAAACGTGCGCCAGGGCTTGAGGAAGCGGCGCTTGTACAAGAGACTGTGGCTCAGGTTGATACCGTCGCCGAGGGAGTTCGAACGTGTTTCGGCGCTGTTCAGCCGCAGCAAGCCGTTGTTGGGAATGCGGAGGTCGTTGAAGGCAGCGGTACGGCTTTCCTGTTCGCTCTGCTGGAAGCTGAGGCGGTTGCTGTAAACGAATGAATTCATCGAATCCATCGCATATTCCAGCCGGACATTCAGGCGGTGGTTGTTGCTGCTGCTCTGGCTGAGGGTGCTGTCGTTGTACAACTGGGCCGCTCCGCGCTGGCTGAAATAATCGCGCAGGGTGAGGTTTTCGGTGGTGTTGACGCTGCGGTTGAAGAAATAGCTGGTGCTGAGGCTCACCTTGGTGCCCAGGGTTGTGCTGTAGTTCAGGCCGGCGCTGTGGGTATTGCTG
>Ga0209972_10001151_pt1 | contig 23822 bp, 18 predicted proteins | sample NOAtaG_7_FD_187302 | JGI IMG/M metagenome (GOLD analysis project Ga0209972, IMG submission 187302) | Freshwater lake microbial communities from Lake Erie, under a cyanobacterial bloom - NOAA_Erie_Diel1S_2200h metaG (SPAdes) (version 2) | ecosystem: Environmental > Aquatic > Freshwater > Lake ... | reverse complement strand
GACGCGGCGTTCGAGGGCGGCCGGAACGCGTGGATCGGACTCGCGATCAACGTCGGCATCCTCTTCATCGCGTCGCTGTGGCTGCTGGTCGACTTCGCGCAGATCGACGAGGCTGTGGCCGCCGGTGCGCCGAAGTCGATGGAGTGGCTCCTCGCGTTCGGCCTGATCGTGACGCTGGCGTGGGTGTACTTCGAGGCGCTGAAGCTTGCGTTCCGGCTCGCGGCGATGTTCGGCGAGCGGAAGTAAGCGACCGTTCCAGGCGATTCCCAACCGCTGCCCGGCGCTCGCCGGGCAGCGGTTGTCTTTTTGCCGCAGCGAGCGCCGAAACGCGCTTCTCAGGCCGAGGCGGATTCACTCCGCCCGGCCTGGCCAGAGCGAGCGAAAGCGAAGCGAGTCGCGAGCGCCGACACGCGCCTCTCAGCCCGCCGCGATTCACTCGCGGCGAGGCTGGCCAGAGCGAGCGAAAGCGAAGCGAGTCGCGAGCGCCGACACGCGCCTCTCAGCCCGCCGCGATTCACTCGCGGCGAGGCTGGCCAGAGCGAGCAAGTTGCGAAGCAGGTTGCGAGCGCTACATTACAGAATCTCAGCCGCGAGGCTCGCCAGGCTCGAGCGCTCCGTCTTCGTCAGCGTCACATGGCCGGCGATGCGCTGGCCCTTGAAGCGCTCGATCGCGTGCGCCAGTCCGTTCGACTGCGCATCGAGGTACGGATTGTCGATCTGGAGGATGTCTCCGCACAGCACGATCTTCGTGCCGTCGCCCACGCGCGACACGATGGTCTTGATCTCGTGCGGAGAGAGGTTCTGCGCCTCGTCGACGATCATGAACTGATGCGGAATCGACCGGCCGCGGATGTAGGTCAGCGGCTCGAGCACCACGCGCCCGGTCGCCATCAGCTGATCGAGCCGCTGCTCGGCGGTGCGGCTCTCGGGCCGCTCGTCGACGTGGCTTCCCCGCGTCGACAGGAGATACGAGATGTTGTCGAAGATCGGCTGCATCCACATGGCGAGCTTCTCGTCCTTGTCGCCCGGGAGATAGCCGATGTCTCGGCCAAGCGGCATGATCGGCCGCGCGGTGAGGAGCTTGTCGTAGCGCTCCTCCTTGATGGTCTTGTGCAGCCCCGACGCGATCGCAAGCAGCGTCTTGCCCGTGCCGGCCGGGCCGGTCAGGGTGACGATCTTCACGTCGTCGTCGAGCAGGAGCTCGAGCGCCATCGTCTGCTGCACGTTGCGCCCCATCACGCCGTAGACGGGCTTACGCGGCCCGGTGACGGGAATGGCCGACCCGGTGTCGGCGAGAATGCGCGCGAGGCCGGTGTGATGCTCGTCGAGCTCGTCGATGAGCAGGATGAACTGGTTCGCGACCGGCTCGACCGCGACCGTGTGCGCGTAGTCGGGCGTATGCGCCGGAAACTCCGCGAGCCGCTCGATGCGCAGCTGCCGCTCGTCGTAGAGCTCGTCGATGATCTCGCCGGGCACCTTCATCACGATGTAGCCGGCATGCAGGAAGTCGGCGGCGATGTGATCGTGCTCGAAGTCCTCGGCCGGAATGCCGAGCGCGTCGCTCTTCACGCGCGCGTTGATGTCCTTCGAGATGAACACGGTGCGCTTGCCGCTCTGGTGCAGCTCCTGCGCGACCGCGAGAATGCGGTTGTCGGCCTTGTCGAGGTCGAGCGCGAAATCACGGCTGCCGTTGCAGCGCGCCACGCGGATCGCGCCGCCCTGGTCGTTCCACACGACTCCCTCGAACAGCGCACCCTGCGCGCGGAGCCGGTCGAGCGCGCGCGTGACCTGGCGCGCGTTGCGTCCCCGCTCGTCGTTGTTCTTCTTGAAGGTGTCGAGTTCCTCGATGACCGCGAGGGGTATCACGACCTCATGCTCCGCGAACTTGAAGATCGAGTTCGCGTTGTGGAGGAGCACGTTCGTATCGAGGACGAAGTGCTTGCGAAGCACGCCACCTCCCGCGATGCGAGCGGATTCCGTGCGTTCGTCGGACGAGACGTCCATGCGGTGTTCGTTCAGCATGCGAGCCCTCCTGTGGCTGGAACTGCGCTGAAGTGGAAGTGGCCATGTCCAATACGGCCACAGGGATAGTCCCGCCCTCGCGGGGACCTTTCAATGGCAAGTGGCGAAGATCCGGTGAATTCACCGGAAATGTGGTGGTGGCGAGCGGGCGCCGTCGGGCGCGACCTACCGCGCCAGCGGATCGCGGTCGGCGGTCGAGACGATGCACTCGACGCCGGGAACGCGCTCGGCGAGGAGATCCGCGAGTCGCGGCAGGTATCCGCGTTCGGTGTTGGTGTGGCCTGCGAGGAGGACCTCGAGGCCCAAGGCGTGCGCGCGAAGCACTTCATGGTGCGACAGCTCGCCAGTCAGGAAACAGGTCGCGCCCTGCGCAGCGGCAGCATCGAGCAGGCTCGCTCCACTGCCGGCGCACACGGCAACGACCGCATGCGGACATGGATACGCACGCCCTGCCAGACGTGTTCCCGTTCTTTCGATTCGGCTACAACCGAGGAGAGGCTGGAGACTTTCGACCAGTTCCGAGGAAAAGCAGGGTTTCGAGAGCCGCGCAATCCGTCCGACACCCGCAGAGCCACCTGCCGGGGGCGCCTCGAGCGGCACGATGTCGAACGCGGGCTCCTCGTATGGATGCGCCCCGCGCAGGGCCTCCACGACGGCTCCCAGCTTCCTGCGGTGGAACTGCATCTCAAGGCGCAGTTCGGCCACCCGCTCCAGCTGCCCGGACTTCCCGATGGTTGGCGCCGTTCCCTCGCCGCCGAGGAACGTGCCCTCGCCACGGGCCGCGAACGAGCATTGGCTGTAGAGCCCGATGCGCCCTGCGCCCGCCGACGACAGCGCGTCGCGCACGGCGTCGGCGGCCGACTCCGGCACGAATACGACGAGCTTGTGCGTGTTCGCGCCGGGAACCGCGGAAGGCTGCAGGGCGCGCCGATCGACGACCGCCGCGCCCGCCGCACGCGCCACGCAATCGACAAGCCAGTCGTTCACACCGCCCGCGACCGCGTCGAGCGCCGTGTGCGGCGAGTAGACGGCGATGCCCGCGCGCACCGCATCGAGCGCGACGCGGCCCTGCCACGTGGCGCCGTCGAGGCGCTCGAGCGGCTTGAAGAGCAGCGGGTGGTAGCCGACGATCAGTCCGGCGCCGATCGCCCGCGCCTCTTCCAGCACCTCGGGCAGCACGTCGATCGCGAGCAGCGCCCGCGCGATCGGCCTGTCGTCGCCCGCCACGAGAAGCCCGACCTTGTCCCATGGCTCGGCAAGCGAAAGCGGCGCAATGTGCCCGAGGGCTGCCGTGATGTCGGTGAGCGGTCGAGGCATGGAGCGGTTCCGTTCGATGGAGTGCGGTCGAGATGCCCGGCGAGCCGCGCACGCGGCTGCGGCCGACGTCAGGCGCAGACGAGCATGGCGGCGCCGAACACGCCTGCATCGTCGTTGAGCGAGCTGGCCACGATGTCGGTCTTGCGGAGGACGGAGGGGAACACGGCGCGCTCGAAGCCCTTCGTCACGCGGGCGACGTAGGCGCCGCCGAGCGCCTCGGTGACGCCGCCGCCGAGGACGACGCAGTCGATCGAGAGCATGGTGACGACATTCGCGATCGCGAGCCCGAGGAAATCGGCGCTCTTGTCGACCACGCGCCGCGCGAGTTCGTCGTCCTTCTCGTAGGCGCGCGCGATCGTCGATGAGCCGATCGCGCCGCCCTCGTCGGCCTTCTCGGCGATCAGCCTGTGCAGCGCGCTGTCCGGATACATCGGGAGGAGGCGCTTGATCGCGTTCACGATGCCCGTGCGCGAGCAGACGTCCTCGACGGTCATGAAGCCGGGCTGTCCGCCGGGGAAGAGCACGACATGGCCGATCTCGCCGGCGGTGTGGCGTGGGCCGCGCCAGAGCTTGCCGTCGAGGACGAGGCCGGCGCCGACTCCCGTTCCCACCCATACGGCGAGCATGTTGCCACGGCCGCGCGCCGCGCCGAGCTGCGCCTCGCCCCAGGCCGCGACATTGACGTCGTTGTCGAGCGCGACGCGCATGCCGCCCTCGCGCAGGCCCGCCTCGCGCGCGAACTCGCGCACGAGGATGTCGCGCAGCGGCAGGTTCTCCCATCCGAGGTTGCCTGCCTTGATGACCACGCCCTTGTCGAAATCGACGGCGCTCGGCGCGCCGACGCCGACGCCGAACAGCCGCTCGCGCGGAGTCTTCGCGTCGTCCATCGCGCGCCAGACGCCCTCGACGAGCCGCCGGATCACGGTGTCGCGCCCCTCATGGGCCTTCGTCTTCCGCTTGCAGCGGCCGATGATCCGACCCTCGGCGTCGATCACGCCGATCTGCATGTTGGTGCCGCCGAGATCGACGCCGACGACGACGCTCTCCTTCGGGAAATCCTTCGCGATGCGCATGCGCCGAGTGTACCGCCCGGCAGTTCAGCTGCGGAAGCCCTCGGCGGCGGCCGCCGCCGTGGGCGCGGCGTCGACGGGGGCGCGGCCCGTCCAGAGGCGATGGATGGCTCGCTTGACATCGTCGATCACCACCATCGCCGCCGGCAGCGCGAAGAGCGTGAGCACCGTCGAGCTCATCAGGCCAAACACGAGCGAGATCGCCATCGGAATCAGGAACCGCGCCTGGAAGCTCTGCTCGAGCATGAGCGGCGAAAGGCCGGCGAGCGTCGTCACCGTGGTCAGCAGGATCGGCACGAGGCGCAGGCGGCCCGCCTTCGCGAGCGAGTCGACGAGCGACACGCCCTTCTCGCGCATCTCGTTCGAGAACTCGACGAGGATGAGCGAGTTGTTCACCACGACGCCCGCGAGCGCGACGAACCCGATCAGCGAGAGGAACGTCATGTCGAAGCCGAGGAGCAAATGCCCCCACACGATGCCGATGATCCCGAATGGAATCGCGAGCATCACCGCGAGCGGCTGCAGGTAGCTCTCGAAGAGCCAGGCGAGGATGACATAGATGCCGAGGAACGCCGCCGCGAGCGCCAGCGGGAAGTTCGCAAACGCGTCGATGAGGTCCTTCTGCCGGCCCGCGGCGTCGATCACGACACCCGGCGTCGACGCCGCGATCGACTCGATCTCGGGCGCGAGCGCGCGCGCGACGATCTCGGGGTTCGTCGCATCGTCGCAGTCGGCGCTCACGGTCACGGTCCGCGCGCGGTCGACGCGGCGGATCGTCGAGTAGCCGCGGCCTTCGCGCACGTCCGCGACCTCGACCAGCGGCACGGCCGTGCCGGTCGGACTCAGGAGCCAGAGTTCCTCGATCGTCGACAGACGGCGGCGCGACGGCTCGTCGAACTGGACGCGCACGTCGACGTCCTCGCGGTCGGCGCTGAAGCTGTGCGCCTCCGCGCCGAACACGGCCATGCGCACCTGCTGGGCGACGTCGGCGGTGGTGAACCCCATCGCGAGCGCCTGCGGCGTGAGCTCGATGCGGAGCTCGCGCTGCGCGTCGTCGGCGTCGTCGGAGATGTCCTTCACGCCGCTGAACCCCGCAAGCGTGGCCTTGATCCGCGCGACGACTGCGTCGACCTGCGCGTCGTCGGAGCCGCGGACCTCGTAGCTGATGTCCGCGCCCGCCGGGCCGCCGGAGACTTCCTGGAACTTCACCGTCTCGCATTCGTCGAGGTTGCCGGCGGCGAGGCGAATCGCGTCGATCACCTCGGCGCTGCGGCGCGAGCGCGTCTCGACCGGCGACAGCTCGAGGAAGATCTGGCCAAGATGCGTGGCGGCCGCGTTCGTGGCGCCGGTCTCGAAATCGACCGAGCTGCCAAGGCTCGCGGTGAGCGCCTGCACCTCGGGCTGCGCGCGCGCGGCCGTCTCGATCCGGCGCGCGACCTCGCTCGTCTGGTCCATGGTGGCGCCGATCGGGAGCGCGAAGTCGACGATCACGGTCTCGGTGTCGTCGGCGGGAAGGAACACGAAAGCCAGGCGCCCACCGAACACCATGCCGACGGAGACCATAAGCACCGCGGTCGTCGCCGCCAGCACGACGTAGCGCTCGCGCAGGCACCAGCGCACCCAGCGCTCGTACACGCCGAGCATGCGCTCGATCGAACGCTCGCGGAACTCGCCGATCGGCTTGAGATACTTGTCGAGCCGCGAGCCGCCGCGGGCCGCGGCGCGCTCCTCGCGGACGAGGGCATGCGCCATGTGGTTCGGCATCATGAAGCTCGCCTCGAGGAGGCTCGCTCCGAGCGCGATGAGGACGACCGTCGGCAGGTTCCCAAGGAGTTCGCCGATGTTTCCCTTGATGAAGATGAGCGGCACGAACGCGACGATCGTGGTGGTGACGCTGCCGACGACGGGCCAGAACACCTGCGTCACGCCGTTCACGGCCGCGGTGAGCGGCGGCTCGCCGAACTCCTTGTGGCGCTTCACGATGTTCTCGCTCATCACGATCGCGTCGTCGGCAAGCATGCCGAGCACGATCAGGAGCCCGAACATCGTGATGAGGTTCAGCGTGACGCCCGTCACCTGCATGAACATCAGCGTGCAGGCGAGCGCGATGACGATGCCCACCATGACCCAGAGGCTTGCGACGCGGTTCAGGCCGAGGAGCAGCACGACGAGCACGAGCGCGGCGCCCTGAAGCGCGTTCGTCGAGAGCAGCTCGAAGCGGCCCTCGATGATGCGGGCAAGGTCGTTGTGCTGCGCGAGCGTGCCGTCGACGGGCGAGCGGGAGCGGCCGAGCTCGTAGCCGCGCTCCCACGCGCTGTGGATCAGGCGGTCGCGCACGAAATCGCGCGGGGGCTCGCCGTTGCGGCCCGCGACGTAGCCGCGCACGAGCTCCGCGATCTCGACGGCGTCCTCCTCGCCTTCCTTGAAGGCGACGAGCGTGCCCGCGGGCTTGCCGCCGAAGCGGCGGATCTGGGGAATGTCGTCGAAGTTCTCGTGGACGTCGGCGATCTCGCCGAGCCGCAGCGTCGAGCCATCGACGGCGCTCTGCAGGACGATTCCCCTGATCGCGGCCACGTTCTCCGCGTTTCCGAGCGTGCGGATCGAGAGGTTCGCGGTGTCGGTCCGCACGGTGCCGCCCGGCACCTCGGCCATCGCGGCGCGCACGCGCTCGGCCACTTCGCTCAGGCGGATGCCGTGGCGCAGGAGCGCGGTCGGATCGACGTCGACGTGGATCTCGCGCGGACGGAGCCCGATCTCGACGAGCGTGCCCATCCCATCGAGGCTCTTGAGGTCATCGCGGATCACGCGGAGCTCGCGCTTGATGTAGTCCTCGCCCGCGTCGCTCGCGACCGTGACCATGATGGTGGGGAAGTTCGGCTGGAAGTCGAACACGCGCACGCGCTCGGCGTCGGGCGGAAGGTCCGTGATCTGCTCGATCGCGAGGCGGATGTCCTCGATCGCCTTGTCGGCGTCGGTGCCCGCCTTCAGCTTGATGGTGATGCCGCCCGTGCCTTCCGAAAGACGCGTCTCGACGCGGTCGACGCCCTCGACGTCGACCACGCGGTCCTCGATCTTCCGCGCCATCGACTCCTCGATCTCCTTCGGAGACGCGCCCGGATACGCAAGCACGATGCGCGCGGCCTGCGGCGCGGTCTCGGGGAAGAACTCGCGCCGCATGGTGAGCAGCGCGACCGTTCCGCCGATGATGAGCGCCCACGCGAGGAGCGTCACGGGGACGCTGCGCCGCACGCAGAAATCGACGAGGCTGCGGACCATCAGCCGGCGCCCTTCACGTCGACCACGGGCGCGACCGGACGCGGGGCCTTCGAGGCATCGGCGTGCACCGGAATCGGCTCGATGGCCTGGCCCTCCGCCAGGCTGCGGGAGCCGTCGATCACCACGAGCGTGCCCGGGGCGAGGTCATCGGAAAGGACGGCCCAGTCGGCGTCCGTGAGCTCGGCGCCGCTCGGCGTGCCCGCGTAGGGGAAGTCGACGCTCACGCGGCGCATGCGCACGCGGCCGGACTCGACGATCGCGATGGTCTCGTCGCGGATCGCGCGGCGCGGGATCGCGATGCGCAGCGCGCTGCCGCCCGTCACGATCTTCGCCTCGACGAATGCACCGGGGGCGAGCGAGCCGTTCCCGTCGCTCGCTTGCTCGATCTCGATGAAGACGGTCGCGGTGCGCGAAGCCGGGTCATCCTCGGGCGCGACGCGCACGACGGTGCCCTCGAAGGTGCGGCCGTCGACGCGCGAGGTCACGGTCGCCTTCGCGCCTGCGGGCGCGAGCGCGCGCGATGACGCTGGAATGCGGAGCGGAATCTCGAGGCGGGAAGGATCGACGATGCGCGCGATCTTCTGACCCGGCGCAACCGACTCGCCGACCTCGAGATCGGCCATCTGGACGACACCGTCGATCGGCGCCTCGATGACGCAGCGTGCTGACGAAAGCCTCGCGAGCTCGAGGCTCGACTGGGTCGAGGCGCGCTCGGCTGCGAGCGCGGCGCGGCGCGGCGCGATCTGGGCCACGGAGTCGTCGGCAAGGACCGCCGCGCGCGAGGCGGCGATGAGCGCTTGCCGCGCGCGATCGACTTCGCGGGGCTGGGCGGCGTTGTCCGCGGCCGCCTTCTCCACGCGCTCGAGGTCGGTCTGCGCGAGCTCACGGTCGGCGCGCGCGAGCTCGGCCGACGCGATCGCCGTGCGCTCCTGCGCGTCGAGAAGGGCGACCTGCGAATCGATCGCGCGGATCGCCTGTTCGGCGATCGCGACCTGCTTCAGGAAATCGCTTTGGTCGAGCGTGATGAGCGTCTCGCCCTTCGCGACACGCGCACCCGCGGCAAAGTTCGGTGAAATCGACTCGACCACAGCGCCGACGCGCGCGGGTACATCGGCGCTGTCGAGCGCCCGCGCCGTGCCGTAGCCGCGGACGAACCGCTCGATCTCGAGCGGCCGCAACTCGAGCACCGAGACGCGCTGGGGCGTCGCGGCCTGTGGATTGCGGGAGGCCTCGGGCTTGGTTGCGACGAGCGCCGCGATCACGCCCCCTCCGGCCGCGACAAGCGCAAGGCAGACCACCGTCCGGAAGACGATCGCGTAGATCGGAAGCGGTGCTCGTTCAGGCGTCGGGACGGTGGGGCGCGGGTCGGGCATCGGGGTGTCTGGCTTCGCGCAGGCGCGGGAAGAGATGCACTATAGGTCGTCGCCTCAGGCAATCCGGCGGCCGTGCCGGACCGCTTCGGCTCCGCCGCTGGAAGGCCCGTCTGATACCCTTTGCCGCATGTCCGACACGACTGGCTCGGCACCGACCGACGCCGACATCCTGAAGATCGCGCGACTCTCCCGCCTGAGCCTGCCCGCCTCGCAGGTGGGGACGGTGCGCACCCAGCTTTCCTCGATTCTCGGGCACATCGCCAAGCTGCAGGCGCTTCCGACCGAAGGCGTCGAGCCGATGGCGCACCCGATGAAGATCGTGAATCGCCTGGCGAGCGACGAGCCCGGCGCGTGCATGCCCGTCGAGGAGTTCCTCAAGAACGCGCCCGCCGTCGAGGGCCGCTACCTCGCCGTGCCGAAGGTGCTTGGCGAAGGGGGTGGAGCGTGAGTGCCACCGCGCCCGCAGCCGTGCGGCCGATCGCCGAGATCTGCGCCGAAGTCCGCCAGGGCCACCTTTCCGCGCGGACGCGCGTCGAGGGGTTCCTTGCCGCGATCGCCGCGAAGGACGGCGAGATCCACGCCTTCAACGAGGTGCACGCCGATGCGGCGCTGAAGCGCGCCGATGCGATCGATGCCGCCGTGAAGGCCGGCTTCAACCCGGGCCCTCTCGCGGGCGCCGTGATCGCCGTCAAGGACAACATCGTGATGCGCGAGGGCAAGACGACGTGCTCGTCGAAGATGCTGGCGAACTACCGGTCGCCCTTCAACGCGACCGTGATCGACCGCCTGTCGATGGCCGGCGCCATCTTCATCGGAAAGACGAATCTCGACGAGTTCGCGATGGGCTCGTCGACGGAAAACAGCGCGTTCGGCCCGACGCGCAACCCGTGGGACACGTCGCGCGTGCCGGGCGGAAGCTCGGGCGGCAGCGCGGCCGCGGTCGCCGCGCGCTTCTGCGACGCAGCGCTTGGCTCCGATACGGGCGGCTCGATCCGCCAGCCTGCGGCGCTCTGCGGCTGCGTCGGCCTCAAGCCGACCTACGGACGCGTCTCTCGCCACGGACTCGTGGCGTTCGGCTCGAGCCTCGACCAGATCGGCCCGTTCACCCACTCGGTGGGCGACGCGGCGCTGATCTACGACGCGATCGCCGGCCGCGACGACCACGACTCGACGACGTCCGACATCGCGTGCGAACCGCTTGCGGCGAAGGTGCGCGAGCCGATCAAGGGGCTGCGCGTGGGCGTGCCGCGCGAGTACCGCAGCGACGCGAACGCGCCGGAAGTTGCGGCCGCGCTCGAGAAGGCGATCGCATCGGCGCGCGCGTTCGGCGCGGAGATCGTCGACGTCGATCTGCCGCTGACCGACATCGGGATCTCGACCTACTACGTGATCGCGCCCGCCGAGGCGTCGAGCAATCTCGCGCGCTACGACGGCATTCGCTACGGACACCGCGCGAAGCTCGAGGCCGGCGAGGACCTCGAGGACCTCTACTCGAAGTCGCGCGCGGAGGGTTTCGGCCCCGAAGTGCAGCGGCGCATCATGCTGGGCACCTACGTGCTGAGCTCGGGCTACTACGACGCGTACTACAAGCGCGCGCTGCAGGCGCGGCGGCTCATCAAGGACGAGTTCGACCGCGCCTTCGCGAAGTGCGATGTCGTGCTCGGGCCCACGTCGCCCATGGTCGCGTTCCCCTTCGGCGGGAAGTCGGATCCGCTGTCGATGTACCTGTGCGACGTCTACACGGTGAACACGAACATCGCGGGAATCCCGGGGATTTCGATCAACGCCGGCTTCGCCGAGGTCGGCGGCAAGCACCTTCCGATCGGAATCCAGCTGCAGGCTCCGGCGTTCGCGGAGGAACTGCTGCTGCGCGCCGCGGCGATGTTCGAACGCGCGTCGTGATTTTGGCGTTCGCGACTCGCTTCGCTTTCGCTCGCTCTGGCCAGGCCGGGCGGAGTGAATCCGCCTCGGCCGTGATGTGAGCGGCGAGCGTTCAAGTCCGGGCTCGCTCTGGCCAGGCCGGGCGGAGTGAATCCGCCTCGGCCTGAGGGGGCGCGTTTCGCCGCTCAAACACGCATCACGCGCTTCGCGGCGTTCGACAGCGCGAACTCGCCAAGTTCGCCGGGCGCAACCCACCGCCGCCCGTTCCGAGCAAGCCCCGCGGCCACGCGCGCGCCGCGCACGCGCGCCGTGAACACCACGAACACGACCGCGCGGTGCGTCGTCTGGAACGGCACCTCCCCCACCGTCCGCAGCGACATCGCCGCAGGCAGACCGAGCAACTCCGCCGCCGCGCTGGCAGACACGTCGCGCCCGTCCGCACAGTCGACCGCGGGCGGCTGCCACAGTCCTCCCCAGAGCCCGTCGCGCGGCCGCTGCTCGAGAAGCACGGCGCCGTCCGACGCCCGCTCGACGCGCGCCGTCACCACCACGAGGTCGCGCCGCGCAGCCCGGGCCTTCGGCACATCGCCGACACCGGACACGCATCGCATCGCGGCGCGGCCGGTGTGCACACCGTCGCTCCGAGTTCCATGAGCCCCTCGTTCGCGGCAGCCGGGTCGCGGGCGCCCGCGACGTACCGCCGGGCCTCCTCCCACGCCCAGTCGACGACCGCCCTGTCGCTCGCGCTCCCCTTCCGCGCCGCCAGGCGCTGGAAGACCCGCGTCACATTGCCGTCGACGATCGGCACGCGCTCGCCGGCGACGATCGATCCGATCGCGCCCGCCGTGTACCGCCCGACGCCAGGCAATGCGAGCAGCGCGGCGTGGTCGCGCACTGGTACGCGCCCTCGATGCCGCTCGACGATCGCCTTCGCAGCCGCGTGCAGGAGCCGGGCGCGGCGGTAGTAGCCGAGCCCCTGCCACATCGCGAGCACCTCGTCCTCGCGGGCGGCCGCCAGGGCCGCCACCGTCGGAAAGCGCCGGACGAACGGCTCGAACTTCTCCACCACCCGCGCGACCTGCGTCTGCTGCAGCATCAGCTCGCTCACCAGCGCGTGGTAGCCGCTGCGGCGCCTTCTCCACGGGAGGTCGCGGGCGACGTTGGCAAACCAGCCGGCAACCGCGCTGGCCGCCGCGCGCGACGCCTCCGGACGCATCGGTTTCGAACCGCCCGCTGAATCGGCCTCGGCAACCTCCCCTGGAGCCCCCGTCGCTCCGCCGTCGCGGCGCCGGGCTCGCGCTCCAAGCCCTTTCGTGGTCGGATCTTGTCGTTTCGGCATGGCGGGCTGCGTAGAGTTTCGAGGCTGGTTCGTCCTTGCGGCATCCGGTCAGGTTCGGTAGCGTACGGATCTCGGGCGGTTTGCCGCCCCCAATGGAGACCCAGCATGGCCAAGTCGTTCTACACCCTCGAGGAAGCAGCCGCAAAGTTGAAGAAGAGCCAGGCGGAGGTCAACTCCATCGCCGACACCGGCCGCCTTCAGCGCGTGATGCACGAGGGCCAGCAGAAGTTCCGGGTCGAGCAGGTCGACCTCCTCGCCAGCTTCTCCGACTCCGGACCGCGTCTCGATGACTCGCAGGGCCCGATCGGCCTCGCCGACTCGGCGGGCGGCACCGCATTCGGTGGCGCGGAGACCCGCCGTCCTGGCGCTTTGAACGAAGACTCCGGACTCGGTCTCGCCGACACCAACGCCGGCCGCGCTCCGTCGCTGATCGACAGCGCCGAGCGCACCGGCGTCTCCGCCCTCGGCAACCGTGGCGGCGGCGACGCCGTCGAGATCGGCCTCGAGACGGTCGGCTCGGGCTCGGGTCTTCTCGACCTCACCCGTGAGAGCGAAGAGACCGCCCTCGGCGCGGAACTCATCGACCAGGTCTACTCGAGCGAAGGCGGCGACGCCGGCGCTGGAGCAAGCGGCCTCTTCGATGCCGTGAACGCGACCCCGGGCTATGGCGCTCCGCCGGTGCCGAGCACCGGCATGATGGTTGCCGAGGCCTACGACGGCGCATGGTCGGCGGCAACGATCGGCCTGATGATCGCGGCCGCGATCGGCCTGATCGTCATGCTGCTGATCGCCTTCTCGATGGCCTTCGGCGCCGGCTCTGGCATCGCCGCGAGCTTCGCCGGAAACCTCGTTGCATGGGCTGGCAGCCTTGCAGGACTCGCCGCCGTGTTTGGTCTTGTCGGCTTCTTCGTCGGCAAGGCCTCCGACAACTGATCCGGACCCCCGATGCTGCTGACGCGCTACGGGATTCGGGAATGGATGATCATCACGCTCGCCGCTGCGATCCCCGCAGCGGCGGGTTTGTTCTTCGGCTGGTGGTGGCTGACCGTCGCCGCGGCCGTGATCTGGGCCGCGCTCGCGTCGTTCTTCCGCGATCCGCTCGGGCGGCGTCCGGCGACCGAGGACGCGCGCGACCTGGTGAGCCCCGCGGACGGCCTCGTGAGCGCCGTCCTCGAGGTTCCCGAGCACGTGGCCACCGGCGGCGCGGCGGCGACCATTGTCCGAATCTACCTCTCGGTGTTCGACGTGCACATCAACCGCATGCCGACCGACGTCGATGTCCTCGGCACCATCCACACCCCCGGGAAATACCTCGACGTTCGCATCGAGGAGAGCGCCAAGGTCAACGAGTCGCTCGTGACCACGCTCCGCTCGCCCGGCGGGGTGCTGCTTGGCGTGAAGCAGATCTCCGGCAAGGTCGCGCGGCACATCGTCTGCCCGATCACGGCCGGCGAGCGATTCCTCCGCGGCCAGCGCTTCGGGATGATCAAGTTCGGCTCGACCACGGAGCTGATCGTGCCCACCGCGGAAGTCGAGGAAGTGTGCGTCCGCAAGGGCGACCGCGTGACGGGCGGAGTCACCGTCCTCGTCCGCGCGAAGCGCATCTGAGACGCCTCACGCCGGCAGCGTGCCAGCCGCCTTCTCGGCGAAGAGTTCATCCATCGACAGCATGGCGTGGCGGGCGTGCGGGATGACGATCGAACCGCCGACGACCAGCGCGACGTTGATCGCATCGACCAGCTGCTCGCGGGAGAAGCCCGCCTTCACGCACTGCTCGAGGTGGTAGTCGATGCAGTCGTTGCAGCGCAGCACGGCGCTGGCGACAAGACCGAGGAGTTCCTTGGTGCGCGCGTCGAGCGCGCCATCCTCGTAGGTCGCGGAGTCAAGCCGCAGGAACCGCTTGAGCCCGAGATGGTCGGCGGCAAGCAGCGCCTCCTGGCCCTTGGCGCGCTCGGCGCGGAACTCGGAGATCGTTCGTCGTGGCATCAGGGCATGGTAGTTGCCGCCCGACGGATGAATCGGCCGGCCATCCGCCGGACGGAACCGCCGACAGCCATGTCGCGGGGCGCTCCGAGAGCCGCCGAAGTCCGCGGCACGCGCTGCGCCCGCCGAGGCCGCTCACGCCGCGTCGCGCCAGCTCTCGCCCTCGTCGTCGCGGTCCGCGTCGTCCCCTTCCGCGTCGTCCGCATCCGACTGCAGCTTCGGGAACTGGAAGTTCGAGCGGTGATGGATCCGGACGACCTTCGCCATCTGCGCGGCGAACACCGGCCGCAGCACGTCGATCAGCACCGCCAGCTCCTCCTTGAAGGGCTCGGCCCTGTTGCGGAAGAGGAAGAACACGGCCATGCACTCGTCCTCGTGCTGCGCGCTCCACGCCACGAGCTCCGCGTCCTCGAGCACAGCGCCCGCCATGCCGATCGCATGCACGAAGTCGCGCGTGTCGGTGAAGCGGATGATGTCCTCGCGCGTGGCGAGGCGCTGGCAGATGTCGCTCCCGAGTCGATCGAGAAGCGGTTGCGCCGTGGCGCGCGGGCAGTCGTAGTGCACGTAGGCGCCAAGACCGAACTGGGTTGCCTTCGAGCCTGGCAGGTAGACCGCCGCGTTCGTGGCGCCGGTCTTGGTCAGGAGGTACTGCAGCGCCGTGCGCAGCAGGTCCTCGACGTCGAGTTCCTGCGAGAGAAGCCCGCGGAACTCGCCTGCGATCTCGGCCTCGTCGAGCCGCTCCTGCACGTCGTCGGCCGCGCTGCGGAGGCCCTCGTGCAGCGCATCGACCTGCTTGGTGAACTCGTCGCGGTTGACCACGAGCTTCTGGCAGATGCCCTTGAGCCGCGCCACGCGCTCCTCGCGGCGACGCTCGTCGTTGATCGCATCGATGATCGCGCGGATCCGCGCCAGCACCGAGTCGGCTTCATCGGTGGGATCGATCCAATCGACCACGCCGGCGCGCACCGCCGCGAGGAGCTCGTCGGCGTGCGGCGGGTTGCCCGCCACGATCACCTTCGTGCCCGCCGAGATCCGCCGCGCCTGCGCGGCGATCGGCGCGACTTCATTCTGCCGCGTCGATCCCGAGATGAAGACGAAGTCCGTGCGCGAGGCGACAAGCTGCGCGATCGCCTCGGTCGGTCCCGCCACGCTCGCGTGACGGATGCCGGCCTCGTCGAGAATCGCCGAGAGCCGCGCCTCCTGCACGCAATCGAGCGCGACGAACATCGCGGTCAGCGTGTCCGCGTCGGACGGGCGCCCGATCGGAATGCCGTCCTGCGCAGCCGGCAGCTTGCCGTCCGCGCCCTCGCGATCGCGCTTCGAATCGCCCGATGAATCGTTGGAACCTCGCTGCGGCACGGTCATTCCTCCTCAAGGCCACGGCTTCCCGGCCGTGACATTCCCCGTTCGGCCGGCTCGAGACATCGAACCGACCACCCCGCACGTCGCGCGATGCGCCGTGCGTGGATCATCTTTCAGCCCCTCGGTTCTGCCGTGCGTTGCGTCAGGCGTCAGCGAGGTGACTGTCCAGTTGGCACCCGGAGGTGCCCACGCTTGAGATCGGTGCGATCCGAAGCACGCTCAACGTGAAGGCACGGCTTTCACGGGAGCGAGAAGGCGCCGTGTTCCGACTGTGCAGGGTGTCCGGATGCGTGGGAACGTTCAGCCTGCAATCAGGCAGAAAGTGCGCGTTCCACGAAGACTCTCGGCCCTTCGCGCCATTGTCAATTTAATGCGCGCTGACTGGCACGTGCCCGCCACTTGGTGACGGCCTCGGGCTCGCGGGCGTAGATCGGCTGCAGCTCGGCGGCGCGCACCGCACCGCCCGATGCGAGGATTTCGCTGGAAATCCCGGCAAAAGCGCGCACATCGACCGCGAGCGGCGCCTGCACCGCTCCCGCGCTGCGCGCGTGCTCGGCGAACGCGGCGTCGAGATGCCCGTCGGCGAGAAGCACGCCGCCGTCGGCGACGACCGGGCCAAGGAGCGTCGCGAACTCGTCGGCGCGCACGACCGCTCCCCGGCTCTCGCCGGGTCCCGACGCGCCCTCGTCCATGCGAAGTCCGCGCGTGACCCGTGCGACCCACGCGGTTCCATCCTTGGCCGCAAGCGCCACCAGCCACGGTCCCGAGCCGTGCGCCCCCCCCGCGGCGCGATGCGATGCCGCGAAGACAAGCGCCGACGGCACCGGAACCGCGGGAATCCCGTTGGCAAGCGCGAGCGCCTTCGCGAAGGCGATGGAGACGCGGAGGCCCGTGAACCCGCCTGGTCCGATCGCGACCGCCACGGAGCCGATCTCCGGCGTGCGTGCGTCGAGCCCGGCCTCCGACGCAAGCGCGCGCAGTTCATCCCAGAAGCGCTCGCGCGGCGCGTGGGCCTCGGGTTCGAACGTGCGGGCCGTGACGGTCGCGCCACCTCGCGCATCTGGCACGGCGAGGCCGAGAACGGACTGCCGCTGCGTGCAGTCGACGAGAAGCATCGGACGCTCGGGCGGCGAGCTCACGCGAGCCTTCCTTCACCACCGCCCATGGCGTCAAGATCGAAGTACGACTGGATCGGCATGGCCCGGTTGAGAAGCGTCGAAGCCTCGGGCGCATCGGCCGCAAGATCGATCTCGAGCACCCGGCCCTGTTCGTGATCGGTGTTGAGGATCACGAGGTTCGGCGGGCGGAAGTCGATGCCGGCGCTGGCGTGTGCGTGGCCGACGATGAAGAGCTTCACGCCCCACTCCCGCGCCAGCGCCTCGAGGTGCTCCGGCGGATGGTTCCGCCCCCACGTCATCGTGTAGGCGGCGCCTGCGGGCCCGTCGAAGTCGTCGTCGGCGAGATCGCGGCCGAGGACGTCGAGATCGAAGTGCGCCATCTGCGCCGCGGCGGGCAGCGAGTGCGAGAGCATGACGCCGTTCTCGCAGCGGACGGCGAGCGGCATGGCGCGCACGAACGCGCCGATGGCGTCCGCCGCGACCTCCGCCTCGTCGCCGAAGACCCACTCGAGGCCTGCGTCGAACAACTGCAGGTTGTCGCCGGCGCCCTTCGAGATGTGCTGGCGGCGGAACTGCGCGATCTCATGGTTCGCGAGCATCGGATGCACCTGCAGCGGATGCGCAAGCACGAGCTCAGCGACCTTCGCGAGCATCCGGTGGCTCATGTCCATGCCGCTCACGAGGCGGTCGCCGTGGATCAGCTCGTGCAGCACGACGTGGTTGTCGGGCGAGCGCTTCAACCGCGCTGCGCGCACCACCGCATCGAGGTGCAGCTGGTTGTCGTGGATGTCGCCGGTCGCGAGCAGCGTGCCGCGGCGCGGAAGACGCACCGTGCAATGGTCGCGCAAGGGCGATGCGCGCATTGTCTCCGCCGCGGACTCGAGGAGATCCGCGAAGGCAGAGGCGCTGGTCATCCATCGCTGCATCAGGTGTCGCGCTCAGCCCGGGTTTGCGAAGTACGAGAAGGACACCAGCCCCTTGCCGGTCGCGGTCTCGATCTCGAGAAGCCCCTCGATCGGCCCGGCGCGCCTTGCGGTCAGCTCGATCTCGACCATCGTGCCATCGGTCCCCGCGTCGCGCTTCCCGACGAACCTCACGTCGACGTCCGGGTTCAGCGAGCGCACCGACTTCACGTCGCGCCACAGCGGATTCTCGACGGCGCCGCGCTTCGGCGGGTTGTAGTGCTCGATCTCGATCTCGGCCTTGTGCGGCGCGCCAACCGAGCCACGGCCCGCCATCACGAGCGAGTCCTTGACGATCCAGAACCGCTTGAAGCGATCCATGTCGTGCTTGCTGCCGGTGGCCTCGTCGCGCACGCGCAGCGGAATCGCATCGCAGTCGGCGCGGTCGGTCCGGATGAACCACCAGATCGGCATCGCATCGGGGGCGCGACCGGCCAGGTCCCACGCAACGGTGTACTCGGCGCGCGGCGCATCCTTCGCCGGATCGAACCCGACGAACGTCGGCGCGGCGCCACCGCTCTGCAGCACGGCGAACGGCTTGCCATCGAGCGACTTCAGCGTGATGGTGCCGCTGGTCGCTTCGCGGAGCGCATCGACGTACGGCGGGGTGGCGAGGATCGGCAGCCGGACCTCGCCCTTGATCTTGGCCTGCACGGCGCCGCCGCCCTCGAACGCGATCACGACGATCGCCTCCTTGTCGCCGGGGACGAGCGGCGCAGCGAGCGACGCGGAGAAATCAAGGCTCCCGCCGGCGGGAATCACCTGGCCCACGATCGGGGTGATCTCGGTGCACTTGCAGTTCGGCTGCGCGCTCAGCACCTTCATGGGAGACGACCCGGTGTTGATCAGGGTGAAGATCGCGGGATTGGTCGAGCCCGGCTTCACAATGCCGAGATCACGGATCGGCGGAGCGACGGCGACCGAAAGCCTCGGCGCCTGCTGCGCGGGCGATCGCTGGGGCGCGGTCCTCGGCGCGCCGGCCGGCTGCTGCGCGGCGGAAAGCGCGGTGCCGGCGAGGAGTGCGGCGAAGACGGGGAGAGCGATGGCGAGGGCGGTGGGAAGAGTTCTCATGCGAATCGACTCTGACTACCGGGTGGCGGTGACGCGGCTGCGCCCGAGTGCGGCCGGGGAGGAAGCGTAGCGTAGGAACGCGTGCAGCCGTGAACGCCGATGCGCGCCGCGGCGGCGATGGCGCTGCAGCGCACCAAGGCGGCGTCCCGTGTGCCCGGAATGCAAACGGGGCCCCGCTTTGCGCGAGGCCCCGTGGGAAGGCATGTCGAGATCGGCTGGCCGCTGGCGATCAGACCGTCCAGGCGCTCAGGAGCGCCCCGAGGTCCGCGCTGTCCACGGTTCCGCTGCCGTCGATGTCGCCGGCGCCGGTGCCGCCCCAGTTCGCGAGGAGGACGCCGAGGTCGGCGCTGTCGATCACGCCATCGCAGTTGAGGTCGGCCGCCGCGCACGGCGGCGGGCAGACGCCGTCACCGGTGGTCGGCACGATCTTGTAGATCTCGCCGTTCGCGCCCGAGCCCTGGTCGACGATGTAGAGCTCGCCGTTGGCATCCTCGCCGAAGGACGAGATGGTGCCGACCGCGAAACCGTCGATCGACGGAGTGACCTGCGAGTTGCGCAGCGTGAACTCGGTCTGCGTGTTCGTCGAGCTGTTGTAGCGGAAGCTCCACACGTTGTTGTTCACGTAGTCGGCGTAGAAGTAGGTGCCGCGGAGGTCGGGCATGCGGCAGCCTCGGTAGACGTAGCCGCCGGTGATCGAGAAGCCGCCGCCCGTGCCCGACACGTGGGTGTAGGTGCGGATCGGAAGCGTCAGCGACGCGGCGTTGCAGGTGCAGCCGGTGAGCCCGGTGCAGCTGGTTCCCTCCATGCAGCGCCAGCCGTAGTTGCGTCCGCCGGCGGCGTTCGCAGACTGGAAGTTGATCTCCTCGACCGCGTTCTGACCGACGTCTGCGATCCAGAGGTCGCCGGTCTGGCGATCGAAGGAGTTGCGCCACGGATTGCGAAGGCCGTAGGCCCAGATCTCATCGTCGCCGGAAACGCCAATGAAGGGATTTCCTGCGGGAATGGTGTAGAAAGGCGACGTGCCGCCGACGGTCGGCTTGATGCGGTGCATCTTGCCGTGCCGCGTGACGAGGCTCTGGCCGGCGCCGTTCGGGTCGTTTGCGGAGCCACCGTCGCCCGTCGCCACGTAGAGATTGCCGTCCGGACCGAAGCCAAGCCAGCCGCCGTTGTGGTTCGAGAATGGATCCGACCAGCTCATCATCGTGACGCCGGTCGAGTTGGCGACGTTCGGGTTGGTGGCGGAGCGCGTGTAGCGGGCGAGGACGTTCGTGCCGCTGCCGGTGTAGTAGACGTAGAACTGGCCGTTCTGCGTATAGCCCGGGTCGAACGCCAAGCCGAGAAGGCCGCGCTCGTCGCTCCCGCTCGTTCCGCCGGTGACGGTCAGCGAGAGAAACGGCGTCGCAAGCAGCGTGTTCGTGGTGAGGTCGAGGATGCGGATCTGCGCCACGGATGTCGAACCCGATCCAGGAGCGCCCTTCTGCACGATGAAGAGGCGGGTCGCGTCGCCGGGCGCGTGGGTGACGAACACCGGGAAGACGAGTCCCGACACGATCCGGTCGGTGCGGATGTTCACCACCTGCGCCTCGGCGGCGGTGGAACCGAACATCGCGAGGGCGGGAATGGCGGCGAGGGCGAGTGTCTTCAGCGCGTGCATCGTCATGTGAATCTCTCGAGAAACGGGACTCTTCGCTGTCGGGACTCCTGCCGACGCCCCTCCGCCTGTGCGGGGGACGACGGCGACCGCGTCGGGGGCGCACGTCCGACGTTCTATCGAACGCCCTTCATGGCCTCTTGACGGGTTCACTGCGAGGTTGCCGGGCCCTCCGGCGACCGCTCCAGTTGCACGGAAGATACGGGCCATCCCGGGCCGAGCGTGCAACATTGAGCCCCGTTTCGCGCAAACCGGACCTGCATTGATTCCGCGAACGCACCCGATCGCCGACAGCCTGCGGATCACGTCCGGAAACCCGGCGCGACGAGGCTCGGCCGAACCGCTCGCCGGCCTTCAGCGAAGCCCGACGGCGCGAACCTACGGCGCCTTCGGGGCGGCGGCCGGCGCTCCGGGGCCGAGCAGGTGTTCAAGCAGCGCCCACATGGCGGCCTGGGCCTCGAGGTACGCGTCGGCAGCGACCATGATGCGGTCCTCGGACTGCGGGTCGCTCGGGTTGGCGTCGAGAATCGCCTCGCGCAGGAGCGGCCACGACGCGGTCGCGTAGCCCGAGTCGCGGTCGGTTGCAGCGATGAGGTTCCGGAACCACGGTCGGTCGCGCAGCCCATCCTCGTAGAGCCAGATCGAGCGCAGCGCCCAGAGGTCGCGCGCGTCCGAAGCGCGTGGAGCCTTCGCCACGCGCTCGTCGGCGCGAACGGCGAAGCGCCGCATGGTCCCGAATGTCTTCTCGATCGTGTCGAGCAGCGTCTCGGTGATCGGCAGCGCGCCGCCAAGCTCGGTCGCGCGCGCCGCCGCCAGCTCGCGCAGGCGCTTCGACTGGGCGATGCCGTCGTCGATGAGCGCCGTGATGGAGACGTGCTGCACCTCGGCATCCGCCAGCCGCGCCACGATCGCGTTGACGATTCCGGTCGACATCCGCGCCGATGCGTAGTCGTCGCCGACGATCGACCGGTACCACGCGATCGTGTCGTAGTTCGAGTGATAGCTCACGCCTTCGCTGCCACTTGCGAACAGTGCGATCGACGGCACGCCCGCGTGGCACCAGAACGCGACGTGGTCGCTGCCGCCGCCGAGGTCGCCGAAGTTGGGCGCACCCGACTCCGACTTCGCCCACACGTCGATCGCGCGAGCAGTCCGCGTTGCGTCGGGCGCATGCGCAATCGCCTCGGCGACAAGCGGCCGGAGCGTCGGCGCAACGGCACCTCCTGGATTCGGACCCATCGCGGTCATGTCGAGATTGATGTAGGCGACGGCATGCTTCGTGAGGCCGGCGGCATCGCGCTCGACGAACTCGCTCGATCCGAAGATCCCGTATTCCTCCGCACCCCATGCCGCGAAGACGAGCGTCCGATCGGGACGCTTCCCCTCGCGGGCAAGTGCGGCGAACGTGCGCGCCGACTCGATCGTGCAGATGGTGCCGGCGAGCGGATCGGCCGCGCCAAAGCCCCACGCATCGTGATGGGAGCCGACGATCACGACTTCCTCCGGGCGAACAGCTCCTTGCAGCCGGGCGATGACGTTCGCGGTGGGCCTGATCGCGCGCGTCTGCTCGACCTCGAGCCGAAGCTTCAGCGTGGGGTCGTCGAGCCGGTACTCGCAGGAGAGCCCGCCGCGCCAGTCGGCCGGGCTTTCGGCGCCCTTCATGCGCGAGAGGATCTCGCGCGCGGCGCCGTACCCGATCGGATGCACGGGAATCGTCGGGAGCTTGACCGATGCGATGGGAAGCCGCTCCGCATCCTTGGTCGCCTCGCGGCCCGGCGTGAGCGGATCGCCGAACGAGGGCAGCGTGATGAGCGAGCCTCGCTGGATGTAGTCGGCGTTCGCCCATCCCCCGCCATCGGGCCACGTCTTTCCCTTCGTGAATCCGGCGTCGGCGGGATCGGTGAAGATCACGAGCCCAACGCAGCCCGCTTCTTCCGCGAACTTCGCCTTGTAGCCGCGGAAGTTTCCGCCGTAGCGCGCAAGCGCGATCTTGCCGCGCGGGTCGATCCCGAGCTTCGCCAGCCGCTCGAAGTCCTCGCGGCGGCCGAAGTGCACGTAGACGACACCGGCTTCCGCGACGCCCGAGCCGCTCCACGCGTTCCACGCGATGTCGAGGTCGGGATGCGCCGTCGCCGGATCGATCGCCAGCGTCGGCTCGGTGACGGAAAGCTGCAGCACGCCTCGTGGGCCGGCCTTTCGTCCGTCGCTGGCCGTCGCGGAGTCGCTGGGTTCGGCGCTCGATTCGACTCCGAGGATCGCGAGCGAGGCCTTCACGGGGTGCGAGAGCAGCGGATGGAACTCGTGCACCTCGACGCTCCAGCCCGGAACGCCGGCCCCGATGCGCTCGAACTCCGCCCGGAGCCGCTCGATCGTGCGCGCATCGCCTGGCGTACCGGCGACGTGCGGCTCGCTCGCGAGCAGCTCATGCACTGCGGCAAGCGTGGCGGCTTCGGGACGGCGCGCGGCCTCCGCAGGATCGATCTCCTGGCTGACGGACGAGAGGGCGCACGCAAGCGCGTACGGAAGGGCGAGAATCGAAGCGTTCGGCATGGCGGGATCCTTCGTGAAGCACGTCAGTGCTCGAGGTAGTCAAGGTCGCGGTGGAAGGTCTCGTCGAGCGCAAGCGCGGCGACGATGCCGACGGAGATGCAGCAGATGCCGAGCACCCACGTCGCCGTGACGACGTCGAGCCCCGGCGCATCGGAGGTTCCCTTCATCGCGAGCCAGATCGAGGTGATGGGGACCGCCGTCGCGCGCACGAAGTTCGGCGCGCTCGTGGCCGCGGTCGCGCGCAGGTTGGTTCCAAACTGCTCGCTGGCGGTGGTCACGAAGATCGCCCAGTAGCCGGTGGCGGCGCCGACAAGGCACATGAAGCCGTAGAAGGAACCCGCGCCCCTCGGAGCAAACGTGAAGAAGAGCGCGATCGACGCCGCGAGCAGCGCGAGGAATCCGATGATCGTGCGCGTCCGGCTCTGGATGACCTGCGAGACCGATCCGCTCGCGACGTCGCCGACGACGACGCCGAGGTACGCCCAGAAGATCACCTTCGCGGGCTGGATGGGCTCGGCGATGCCCATCGCGCGGCCGATTTCGGGCGCGAAGACGAACATCACGCCGCCGACGAACCAGATCGGCATGGCGGACAGGATCACGAGCGAAAAGCGCACGAGCCGTTTGGGCGGCCAGAGGAGCTGCAGCGGGTTGCCGCGCTGCACGCCGCGCGCCTCTGCCTGCGCGCGCATCGACTCGAAGAGCCCGCTCTCGGCCACTCCGACGCGCAGCGCCAGGAGCGCGAGGCCCATGACGCCGCCAATCAGGTAGCACCAGTTCCACGGAACATACGTCGCGACCACGCCGGCCGCCACGGCGCCAAGCAGGCCCACCGATGCGACGATGG